>Ga0114938_1000782_pt1 | contig 23153 bp, 36 predicted proteins | sample AshMeaBigSpring_FD_88675 | JGI IMG/M metagenome (GOLD analysis project Ga0114938, IMG submission 88675) | Groundwater microbial communities from Big Spring, Nevada to study Microbial Dark Matter (Phase II) - Ash Meadows Big Spring | ecosystem: Environmental > Aquatic > Deep subsurface >...
AGGGGAGGAGCGAACACATGGCCAAGCAGAAGTTTGAGCGGACGAAGCCGCACGTGAACGTAGGCACGATTGGTCACATTGATCATGGCAAGACGACCTTGACGGCGGCGATCACCAAGCAGTTGAGTTTGAAGGGGATGGCGAGTTTTGTGCCGTTTGATCAGATAGACAAGGCGCCGGAGGAGAAGGAGCGGGGGATCACGATTGCGACGGCGCACGTGGAGTACGAGACGGACAAGCGGCATTATGCGCATGTGGACTGTCCGGGTCATGCGGATTACATCAAGAACATGATCACGGGTGCGGCGCAGATGGACGGGGCGATTTTGGTAGTGGGGGCCGATGATGGTCCGATGCCGCAGACGCGGGAGCACATTTTGTTGGCGCGTCAGGTGGGGGTTCCGTACATTGTGGTATTTTTGAACAAGTGCGACATGGTGGACGATCCGGAGCTGATTGAGTTGGTGGAGTTGGAGTTGCGGGAGTTGTTGTCGAAGTATGAGTTTCCGGGCGATGACATTCCGATTGTGCGGGGCAGTGCGTTGAAGGCGTTGGAGAGCGACGATCCGAAGAGCGAGGCGGCCAAGTGCATTTTTGAGTTAATGACGGCGGTGGACGGTTATGTACCGGAGCCGAAGCGTGAGATTGACAAGCCGTTTTTGATGCCGATTGAGGATGTGTTCAGCATTTCGGGGCGTGGGACGGTGGTGACGGGCCGGGTGGAGCGCGGGGTGGTGCATGTAGGCGATGATGTAGAGATTGTGGGGATTCGGCCGACGATGAAGACGGTGTGCACGGGGGTGGAGATGTTCCGCAAGCTGTTGGACGAGGGTCGTGCGGGGGACAACATTGGGGTGTTGTTGCGGGGCACCAAGCGGGATGAGGTGGAGCGGGGCCAGGTGGTGGCCAAGCCGGGTTCGATCACGCCGCACACGAAGTTCAAGGCGGAGGTGTACGTATTGAGCAAGGAGGAGGGTGGCCGGCACACGCCGTTTTTCACGGGGTATCGGCCGCAGTTTTATTTTCGGACGACGGACGTGACGGGGGTGTTGAATCTTCCGGAGGGGGTGGAGATGGTGATGCCGGGGGACAACGTATCGATCACCGCGGAGTTGATCACGCCGATTGCGATGGAGAAGGAGTTGCGGTTTGCGGTACGGGAAGGCGGCCGCACGGTGGGCGCCGGCGTCGTCGCCGAGGTTATCGAATAAAAGGAATGACACGCGCATGATTATGAATACGAAAATCCGGATCCGACTCAAGGCCTACGATCACAAGCTGCTCGACCAGTCCGCATCCGACATTGTCGATACGGCCTCCAAGACCGGAGCCAAAGTGGTGGGGCCGATTCCGCTTCCGACGCGGATCAACAAGTACACCGTGCTGCGCTCCCCGCACGTGGACAAGAAGTCGCGTGAGCAGTTCGAGATGCGCACACACAAGCGGCTGCTGGATATCCTGGATCCGACTCAGCAGACCGTCGACGCGCTGATGAAGCTGGATCTGTCGCCGGGAGTGGACGTCGAGATCAAGCTGTAGGCCGGACGGTGCACGACGGGCCCGGCGGCGAGAGGCCGGGGACGTCCGCGGGAAGGAAGAGGTAACGCTATGTGCAAGGGATTGATGGGGAAAAAGCTGGGGATGACCGGGCTGTTCGCCCCCGACGGGCGCGTGATTCCGGTGACCGTCATTCAGGCCGGACCGTGCGTCGTGACCCAGGTCAAGACACAGGCCACCGACGGCTACAACGCGCTGCAGCTGGGCTTCGGCGAGGTTGCGCCTCGGAAGGTGACCCAGCCGCGCCAGGGGCATTTCCGCAAGAGCGGAGAGGCCTGCTTCCGTCACGTGCAGGAATTTCCGGTGGACCGTCCCGAGGACTACGCCGTCGGCCAGCAGGTCACCCTGGACATCTTTTCCGTGGGCGAGCGGGTGGATGTCAGCGGAACCACCAAGGGGCGCGGCTTTGCCGGAGTGATCAAAAAGGAAGGCTTCAGCGGCGGACGCACGACCCACGGCAGCAAGTGCCACCGCATCCCCGGCTCGATCGGCTCCAGCGCCTGGCCGTCGCGCGTCATCAAGGGCAAGGGGATGCCCGGCCATTACGGGGTCGAGCGCCAGACGATGCAGAACATCGAGATCGTCGACATCCGGCCGGAAGACCACCTGCTGCTGGTAAAGGGCGCCGTACCCGGGCCGGCGTCCGGTCTGGTAGCCATCAAGAAACCCAGGATTCTCAAGAAAAAATAGCGTGGCGCCGCCGCGCGAGGATGAGACCATGGCCGTTGTAGAGGTTCACAATATCGAAGGCAAACCGGTGGCGGAAGTGGACCTGCCGGATGCGGTGTTCGGCGTGCCGGTCAAGCCGCACGTGCTGCACGCGGTGGTGACCATGCAGCTCGCCAACCGGCGGTCGGCGAACCCCAGGGTCAAACACCGCGGCGATGTGACCGGCAGCACCCGCAAGCTATACAAGCAAAAGGGCACCGGCCGCGCCCGGCGGGGGGACATCAAGTCGCCTCTGCTGCGCGGTGGCGGTGTCATCTTCGGACCGGACGGACGCTCCTACACCCGCCAGCTGCCGAAAAAGGTGCGCCAGCTGGCGCTCAAGATGGCCTTGAGCAGCAAGCTGCAGGACCGGGCGCTGATGGTGGTGGACCGGTTCGACGTCCAACCGGTCAAGACCAAGACCTTCGTGACCGCGATCAAGGCGCTCAACCTCAAGAGCGCGCTGATCGTCACCGAGGCGCCCAACGAGACGCTGGAGCGCTCCTCCCGCAACGTCCCGAGCGTCAAGGTGCTGCGCAGCGAAGGGTTGAACGTCTATGACGTGCTCAAGTACGATATGCTCGTGCTGCTGCAGCCTGCGATCAAGACCATCGAGGGGAGGCTTGGTTCATGAAGCACTACGACATCATCATCCGGCCCTTGGTCACGGAGAAGACCAACCTCCAGAAGGAACTTTACAATCAGGTCTCCTTCGAGGTGGATCGGCGGGCCAACCGCATCGAGATCCAGCGCGCCGTCGAAAAGGGGTTCAAGGTGCGCGTGGCCTCGGTGCGGACCATGCAGATGAACGGGAAGACCGTTCAGCGCGGCCGGATTCAGGGAAAGCGCCGCGATTGGAAAAAGGCGATCGTACGGCTGATGCCGGGCGAGCGCATCGAATTCTTTGAAGGCGCGTAAGGAGGCTAGGAACAGACGATGGGCATCAAGAAAGTCAAACCGACCTCCCCCGGTCGACGCTTCCAGACCTACGCCGATTTCGGAGAGATCACCAAAACGACTCCAGAAAAGCAGCTGTTGCAGCCGCTGCGCAAGAGCGGCGGGCGCAACTGCCACGGACGGGTGACGGCGTGGCAGCGCGGGGGCGGCCATAAGCGCCACTTCCGGGTGATCGACTTCAAGCGAGACAAGACCGGGGTCCCGGCCCGGGTGGCGGCCATCGAATACGATCCGAACCGTTCCGCCCGGATTGCGCTCCTGCATTACGCCGACGGCGACAAGCGCTACATTCTGGCGCCGGTGGACCTCAAGGTCAACGACGTGGTCGAAGCCGGCCCCCAAGCGGACATCAAGCCCGGCAACAGCCTGCCGTTGCGCAACATGCCGCTCGGAACCCAGGTGCACAACATCGAACTGCGGCTCGGCAAGGGCGGGCAGATCGTGCGCAGCGCCGGGGGCTACGCGCAGCTCATGGCCAAAGAGGGCAACTACGCTCTGCTCAAGCTGCCCTCGGGAGAAGTCCGCAAAGTGCTTCTGGATTGCCGGGCGACGGTCGGCCAGGTGGGCAACGTGCAGCACGAAAACATATCCTACGGCAAGGCCGGCCGCAAGCGCTGGCACGGCAAGCGGCCTCACCCGCGCGGGGTGGCGATGAACCCGATCGATCACCCGATGGGCGGCGGGGAAGGCAAGTCCTCCGGCGGACGACATCCCTGCAGTCCCTGGGGGATTCCGACCAAAGGCCACAAGACCCGTAAGAAAAAACCCAGCGACCGCTTGATCGTCAAGCGGCGCCGTTAGGCGCCATGCGCGGGAACACGAGAGAGGAATTCGGGGGGACGCTATGTCGAGGTCGTTGAAAAAGGGCCCTTACATCGAGGGCCAGTTGCTGAGGAAGGTACAGATCGCGCAGGAATCCCGCAGCAACCGGGTCATCAAGACCTGGTCGCGGCGCTCCACCATCGTGCCCGAAATGGTCGGGCTGACGCTGGCCGTTCACAACGGACGCAAGTTCATTCCGGTGTTCATCTCGGAGAACATGGTCGGTCACAAGCTGGGGGAGTTTTCGCCGACGCGGACCTTCCACGGGCACTCGGGCGACAAGAAAACCAAGGCCGCCTGATGCCGGCGTGAAACGGACGTTCGCAACGAAGAGGGACAACAAAGATGGAGTCAAAAGCGGTATCACGCTATGCGCGGTTGTCATCGCTCAAGGTCATGAAGGTGTCGGCCGCGGTCAAGGGCCGGCCGGTGGGAGACGCGTTGAATATCTTGAAATTCATGCCCCAGAAGGCGGCCAAGAAACTGGAGAAAGTCATCCGTTCGGCCGTCGCCAACGCCGACCAGAAGCCCAACGTCGACGTCGACCGGCTGGTGGTGCGCACCATCACGGCCGACGACGGGCCGGTCTTGAAACGCTGGGGCACCAAGGCGCGCGGCCGAGGCACCCGGATCCTGAAGCCGACCTGCCACATCACGGTGGTGTTGTCGGAAACGTCTTCGGTATAGCAAAGGAGGATTAAGCTTGGGCCAGAAAGTCAACCCGATCGGTTTGAGATTAGGCATCATCAAGACCTGGGACTCGCGGTGGTTCGGGGGCAAAAACTACGCCCGCTACATCTTCGAGGATCACAAGCTTCGCCAATTCATCAAGCAGAAGCTGCATCACGCCGGCGTCTCCCGGATCGAGATCGAGCGATCGGCCAAGCGCATCCGGCTGCGCATCTTCACCGCCCGGCCCGGCATCGTCATCGGCAAGAAGGGCGCGGAGATCGCCCAGCTCAAGAAAGAAATCGAGAAACTGACCGCCCACGAGGTGCTGATCGACATTCAGGAGATCCGCAAGCCCGAAATCGACGCGCAGCTCGTGGCGGAAAATGTGGCGACCCAGCTGGAACGGCGGGTGGCCTTCCGGCGCGCGATGAAGCGCGCCGTGCAGTCCGCGCTGCGGTTCGGCGCGCTCGGCATCAAGGTGATCTGCGCCGGCCGTCTGGGCGGCGCTGAAATCGCGAGGACCGAGTGGTATCGGGAGGGGCGCGTGCCCCTGCACACCCTGCGGGCGGACATCGACTATGGGCTGGCCGAAGCGCGCACCACCTACGGCGTCGTGGGAGTCAAGGTCACCATTTTCAAGGGAGAGGTCCTGCGCAAGGATCAACCGGTCGCCGAGCAGGCTTAAGCTACAGGAGAGCAGACGATGCTGAGTCCCAAAAAAGTCAAATTCCGCAAGCAGATGAAGGGCCGCATGCGCGGCACCGCGCGGCGGGGCAGTTCGCTCAACTTCGGCGAATTCGGCTTGCAGGCTGCTTCCGCCGGCTGGGTGAGCGCGAAGGAGATCGAAGCGGCGCGTATCGCCATGACTCGGCACGTCAAGCGTGGCGGCCGCATTTGGATCCGGGTGTTCCCCGACAAGCCGATCACCAAGAAGCCGGCGGAAACGCGCATGGGCAAGGGCAAAGGCGCTCCCGAGGGCTGGGTGGCGGTGGTCCGGCCCGGCCGGATCCTCTACGAAATGCAGGGCGTATCGCGGGAGATGGCCGTGGAGGCGTTTCGGCTGGCCGCCTACAAGCTTTCGATCCAGACCAAATTCGTGGAGAGGAGCGAGTCGCTATGAACGCCAGCGAGATCCGCGACATGACGGCTGAGGAAATGCAGCGCAAGGTGGTCGATCTGAAACAGGAACTGTTCAACCTGAGGTTCCAGCATGAAATCGGCCAGTTGGAGAACCGGGCCAAAATCCGGCAGACCAAGCAGGACATCGCCCGGCTGCTGACCGTCATGCGTGAAGTGTCCCTGAACCCCCAACCCGTGAAAGCATAAGTGGCCGGTATGAAAGAACGAGGAATGAAACGACAGGTGGTCGGGGTCGTGGTCAGCAACCGGATGAACAAGACCGTGGTCGTGGCGGTCGAGCGTCTGGTCAAGCATCGGATGTACCAGAAGTATGTCAAGCGCCAGACCAAGTTCGCCGCCCACGACGAGACCAACAGCTGCCAGATCGGAGACACGGTTCAAATCACCGAGTCCCGCCCGCTCAGCCGCACCAAGCGCTGGCGCGTGAGCAAGATCGTCGCCAAAGCGGCCTGAGCCGCATAAAGGACGTGACCCATGATTCAGGTTGAAACCCGATTAAGAGCGGCCGACAACTCCGGGGCCAAGGTGCTCTACTGCATCAAGGTGCTGGGGGGGTCCCGCCGGCGCTACGCGACGGTCGGAGACATCATCGTCGTTTCGGTCAAGGAAGCCATGCCCAACGCCAAGGTCAAAAAGGGGGATGTGCTCAAGGCGGTCGTGGTCCGGACCAAAAAAGAGGTGCGCCGGCCGGACGGTTCCTACATCCGGTTCGACGAGAACTCGGCGGTCCTGATCAACCAGGCCAAGGAACCCATCGGCACCCGTATTTTCGGGCCGGTGGCGCGCGAGCTGCGCGCCAAGCGGTTCATGAAAATCATATCCCTGGCGCCCGAAGTGCTTTAAGTCGGGCGGCAGCGACGCAGCAGTCCGTGGGGGAGACGGCGTATGAAGTTCGATAAAGTCGCAATCAAAAAGGATGACAAGGTCAAGGTCATCACGGGCAAGGACAAGGGCAAGATCGGCAAGGTGCTGAAGGTGCTGCGCAAGAAAGACCGCATCCTGGTCGAGAAGGTCAACATCATCAAGCGCCATACCCGGCCGAACGCCAAGAACCGACAGGGCGGCATCATGGAGACCGAAGCGCCGATCCCTTGGGCCAATGCCATGCTGATGTGCAACAAGTGCATGGCGGCCACGCGGGTGACGCACCGGGTCCTGGAGGATGGAAAAAAGGTCCGCACCTGCGCCAAATGCGGCGAGGCCGTTGAGTCCTGATGCGGCCGGCGGAGGAATAGCATGTCCCAACTGAAGAAACGCTACGAAACGGAAGTGGTTCCCAAGCTGATCGAGGCCTTCAAGTACCAAAACGTGATGCAGGTTCCGAAGCTGAAGAAGATCGTGCTGAACATGGGCCTGGGGGAAGCCATCCAGAACATCAAAGTGCTGGAAACGGCGTCCGCGGAACTGAAGGCCATCGCCGGACAGCAGCCGGTCGTGACCAAGGCCAAGAAGTCGATTGCGGCCTTCAAGCTGCGCGAAGGCATGCCCATCGGCTGCATGGTGACCCTGCGGCACGGCCGCATGTACGATTTCCTGCAGAAGCTCGTGAACGTGGCGCTGCCGCGCGTGCGCGATTTCCGCGGCGTATCCAGCAAAGCCTTCGACGGCCGCGGCAACTATGCCCTGGGAATCAAGGAGCACATCATCTTCCCCGAAATCGACTACGACAAAATCGACCAGATCAAGGGGTTGAACGTGAGCATCGTCACCAGTGCACGCACCGACGAGGAAGGCCGGGCGCTGCTGCGGCTGCTCGGCATGCCATTCCGCAATTGAGAGGACCGTTCGATCCGCACCAGGCGCGTACAGGCCGGATTGCAAGGAGGATGATTTGGCAAAGAAGTCGCTCAGACTGAAAGCAACGCGGACCCCCAAGTTCAAGGTCCGGACCTACAACCGCTGCCCGATCTGCGGAAGGCCGCGGGCCTATCTGCGGAAGTTCGGAATCTGCCGGATCTGCTTCCGGAACATGGCCTCCCTGGGCAAGCTGCCGGGGGTCATCAAATCGAGCTGGTAAGGGCCAGCCGCCGGCGAGTGCCGGCGAGCGCCCCGCATCCGTGCGTCGCCGGCCGCGGCTGGCGCGATCGTGCGAACAGAGGAGAACACCATGGCAATCAATGATCCCGTCGCTGACATGCTCACGCGCATCCGCAACGCCGCCAAGGCCAAGTTCGGCAGCGTCGATATTCCCGGATCCCAACTCAAGGTCGAGGTGGCCCGGCTGCTGAAGGACGAGGGGTTCATCAAGAACTACAAGTTCCTCAAAGACGGCAAGCAGGGGATTCTGCGGGTCTATCTGAAATACGGCCCGGGCCAGGCCGAGACCATCCATCAGCTCAAGCGGGTCAGCAAGCCGGGCCGGCGGTTCTACGTCAAGAGCAAAGACCTCAAGCCCGTCCTGAACGGCATGGGGATCTCGATCCTGTCGACCTCGCGGGGGGTCATGACCGACAAGCAGGCGCGCAAGGAAAACGTGGGCGGTGAGATTCTGTGCACCGTCAGCTGAGGCCCGGTGGGGGCTTTCCAGTTCAATCAAGGGAGCAGAGTATGTCGCGAGTGGGCAAGAAACCAATTCCGATCCCGGCCAACACCCGGGTTTCCTATCGGGATCGAGCGCTGACGATCGAGGGCCAGAAAGGCAAGCTCATCCGGGACATCCACCCGGCGGTGGATCTCTCCATCGCCGATGGGATCGTGACCGTCGGGCTGGCCATGGAGACCAAGAACAGCCGCGCGCTGCAGGGGCTGACGCGCAGTCTCGTCGCCAACATGATGACGGGGGTCTCCAAAGGCTTCGAGCGGGTGCTGGAGATCAACGGGATCGGCTACCGGGCCGAGGTGAAAGGCCAAACGCTCGTCTTTCAGCTGGGCTTCTCTACCCCGAAGGAATTTGAACTGCCTGCCGGGGTCAGCGCGGCGGTTGAGAAAAACACGATCATCAAGCTGTCCGGCATCGACAAGGAAGAACTGGGGCGGGTGGCGGCCGCAATCCGGCGGCTGAGACCCCCGGAGCCTTACAAAGGCAAGGGGATCAAGTACGCCGAGGAGCGCATCCAGAAGAAGGCCGGCAAGACCGGAACCAAGTAAACGCTACCACCGACGGGAGCTTTGAGAAACCATGGGCGCGAAGTACCAATCCAATGCCCGGGTGCGGCGCAAACGCCGGATTCGGAAGAAAGTCATGGGAACCCAGGAACGTCCGCGGCTGTCCGTTTTTCGCAGCGCGCGGCACATCTATGCCCAGATCATCGACGACACCTGCGGCTGCACCCTGGCGTCGGCCAGCAGCCAGGAGAAACCCCTGGCCGAATCGGTCACCGGCCAGAAGAAAATCGATAAAGCCGTGATGGTCGGCAAACTGATCGCCGAGCGGGCAAAAGCCAAAGGCATCGCCAGGGTGGTGTTCGACCGCAACGGCTTCTTGTATCACGGCCGGGTGAAGGCGGTCTCGGCCGGTGCACGCGAGGCGGGACTGCAGTTCTAGAGGGCCGGTGGTTCCGGATGACCCATCGAGGTGAAGGAGGCAGGCCGTTGTATAAGCAGGAAGGCGAAGAGCAATTCATCGACAAGGTGGTCCACATCAACCGGGTCGCCAAGGTGGTCAAGGGCGGTCGGCGGTTTGGATTCAGCGCGATCGTGGTGGTGGGCGACGGCAAGGGATCGGTCGGCTACGGGCTGGGAAAGGCCAACGAGGTGCCGGAGGCGATCCGCAAGGGCGTCGAAAAGGCCAAGAAGAACATGGTGACGGTTCCCCTGATCCAGGGGACCATCCCCTTCGAGGTGCTCGGACGGTTCGGGGCCGGCAAGGTGATGCTCCGGCCGGCCGCCCAGGGCACCGGACTGATTGCCGGCGGGGCCGTGCGCGCGGTGCTGGAAGCGGTGGGCGTTCAGAACATTTTGACCAAGTGCATCGGATCGCACAACCCTCACAACCTGGTGCGCGCGACCGTGCAGGGGCTGCAGCAACTGGAAAGCCGCGAGCAGGTGGCCGGGCGGCGGGGCATCGGCGCGGAGCAGCTGGCCTAAACGGCCGGAACCGGGCCGCACGGCGGGGAAGGACACACGAGATGGCGGGGATTTTGAAAATCAAGCTCATCAAAAGCATGATCGGCAAGCCTGAAAAACAACGCCAGGTCCTGCGGGGCATGGGGCTGACCCGGCTCAACAGGACCGTGGAATTGGCGGATACGCCCGCGATTCGCGGGATGATCCGCCAGGTCAGCCATTTGGTGAAGGCCGAGGAGAAGGTGGCATGAAGCTGCATGAACTCAAACCGGCAGCCAACTCCCGCAAGGGCGTGAAGCGCGTCGGACGCGGCGTGGCCTCCGGGTGGGGCAAAACCGCCGGCCGGGGCAACAAGGGCCACAAGCAGCGCTCCGGCGGGCAGACCAGCCCGGGGTTCGAGGGCGGGCAGATGCCGCTGCAGCGGCGCCTGCCCAAGCGGGGTTTCGCGAACGTCTTCCGCAAGCGCATCGCCGTCGTCAACATCCGCGACCTCGCGCGCTTCGAAAGCGGCAGCGTGGTGGACCGGGCGGCCCTGATCCGAGCCGGACTGCTCAAAGGCGCTTGGGACGGCGTCAAGCTGCTCGGGAACGGAGAGATTCAGCATCCGTTGACCGTCCAGCTGACGCTGGTGAGCGGGGCGGCCAAAGCCAAAATCGAGGCCGCCGGAGGTAAGGTCGAGGTGGCTTCATGATCGGCAGCGGGTTCGCCAACCTGTTCAAGATCCCGGAGCTGAAGCAGCGCATCCTGTTCACCCTGGGCCTGCTCATCGTCTATCGGGTGGGCGTGCAGATCCCGGTACCGGGGGTGGACAGCGGCGCGCTGGCCGCGATTTTCGCGGCGGCCAAGGGGACCCTGCTCGGACTGGTGGACATGTTTTCGGGCGGCGCGCTGGAACGGCTGTCGGTGTTCGCGCTGGGGATCATGCCCTACATCAGCTCGTCGATCATACTGCAGCTGCTGACCGTCGTGGTGCCGCATCTGGAGCAGCTGAAAAAAGAGGGCGAACAGGGCCGCAAGAAGATCACCCAGTACACGCGCTACGGAACGGTCGTTCTGAGCATCATCCAGGGCTTTGGCATCGCGGTAGGCCTGGAGACCATGACGGCGCCCGGCGGGGCGGCCGTGGTGATGCACCCCGGCTGGAGTTTCCGGCTGATGACGGTCATCACGCTCACCGCCGGAACGGCCTTCATCATGTGGCTGGGGGAGCAGATCACCGAGCGCGGGATCGGCAACGGCATTTCACTGATCATTTTTTCGGGCATCGTTTGCCGGATGCCGGTGGCGATCGGGCAGACCTTCCAATTGCTGACCACCGGCGAGATCGGGCTGTTCCTCGTGATCGTTATCGCGGTGCTGATGATCGTGGTCGTGGGGGTGATCATCTTCGTCGAGCAGGGGCAGCGGCGCATTCCGGTGCAGTACGCGAAGCGGGTCGTGGGCCGCCGGATGTACGGCGGCCAGAGCACGCACCTGCCGCTCAAGATCAACAGCTCCGGCGTCATCCCGCCGATCTTCGCCTCCTCGATCATCATGTTTCCGGCGACCATCGCGAGCTTCATCAAAGTGCCGTGGATGCAAGCCATCGCCGACGCCATCCGGCCCGGGCAGGTGATCTACGAGCTGCTGTACGTCGGTTTCATTTTCTTCTTTTGCTATTTTTACACGGCGGTGACCTTCAATCCCACCGACGTCGCCGACAACATGAAAAAGGCCGGGGGGTTCATTCCCGGAATTCGGCCCGGAAAACGAACCTCCGAGTATATCGACAAAGTGCTTTCGAGGATTACGCTGGGCGGCGCTGCGTATGTGTCGCTGGTGTGCGTGCTGCCATCGATACTGATCGCCCAGTTCAACGTGCCCTTCTACTTCGGCGGGACCGCGCTCCTGATCGTGGTGGGCGTGGCCATCGATACGATTTCCCAGATTGAAAGCCACATGCTGACGCGCCACTACGAGGGCTTTCTGAAAGGCGGCGCCGGCCGGGTGCGCGGACGATACTAGGCGGCGCCGGCCGGCGGCGAAGGCGGTTCGGCAGGAGTGATTGATGGCCAAAGAGGAATCCATACGGGTGGAAGGGGTCGTGCTCGAGACCCTGCCCAATGCCATGTTCAAAGTGGAACTCGAAAACAAGCATCGGGTTCTGGCGCACATCTCCGGCAAAATGCGGATGCACTTCATCAAGATCCTGCCGGGGGACAAGGTGACGTTGGAGTTGTCGCCCTACGACCTCAGCCGGGGGCGCATCATTTACCGGTCCAAATAAAGCGGCGATGCAGGCCGGGTTCGAACCGTCGCGCGGGGCGGCGGCGACCAGAAAGAGACGGGTGGCATGAAAGTCAGAGCATCCACGAAAAAGATCTGTCCCAAGTGTAAAATCGTGCGACGCAAGGGCGTGGTGCGCGTGATCTGCGAAAACAAGCGGCACAAACAGCGACAAGGATAAGGAGGGCCTCAGCCTTGGCACGTATAGCGGGCGTTGACTTGCCCAGGAACAAACGGGTCGAAATCGGGTTGACCTACATTTACGGGATCGGTCGATCCAGTTCCCGCAAAATCATCGAGCAACTGAGCCTCGACCCCAATATGAAGACCGATGATCTCACCGAAGTCCAGATCAACGCCATCCGCAAGGTCCTCGACGGCGAGCACAAGGTGGAAGGCGAGCTGCGGACCGAGGTGTCCATGAGCATCAAACGACTGATGGACCTCGGCTGCTATCGCGGGCTGAGGCACCGCAAATCCTTGCCGGTGCGCGGCCAGCGCACGCACACCAACTCGCGCACCCGCAAAGGCCCGCGACGCGGGACCGTCAAGAAAAAGGTCGTCACCAAAAAATAGTTCTTGGGCCGCCGGATGTGGCGGGCGGTCGCGGGAACCAACAGGATGGGGTTTATGGCAACCAAGAGCGCGCAAGCGAAGAAAAAGGTCAAACGGAGCGTCGCCAACGGCGTCGTTCACATCCAGTCCACTTTCAACAACACGATCGTGACCATCACCGACGGTGCGGGCAATACCGTGGCCTGGTCCAGCGCCGGCGTGCTCGGGTTCAAGGGCTCGCGCAAAAGCACGCCCTTTGCAGCGCAGGTCGCCGCCGAAGACGCCGCCAAAAAGGCGGTGGAGACCGGGATGAAGAACGTGGAGGTGTTCATCAAGGGACCGGGGCCCGGCCGCGAATCCGCGCTGCGCGCCCTGCAGAACACGGGGTTCCATGTCACCTCGATCAAGGACGTCACCCCGGTTCCCCACAACGGTTGCCGGCCGCCTAAGCGCCGGCGCGTCTAAGCGACGACACAGGCCCGGCGCCGTGCGCATGCACCGCCGTACCAGAGAATAATAGGGAGGTCGATTTGGCCAACTACACCGGTTCCGACTGCCGGATATGCCGGCGTGAAAACGTAAAGCTTTTTCTTAAAGGGGACCGCTGCTATTCGGACAAGTGCGCGTTCGACCGGCGGTCCTATCCCCCCGGCGAGCACGGCGAACGCCGCGGGCGAAAAATTTCCGACTACGGCATCCAGTTGAGGGAGAAGCAGAAAATCAAGCGCATCTACGGACTTTCGGAGAAACAGTTCCATCTCTTCTTCGAGCGGGCGGATCGCCAGAAGGGCATCACCGGCACCAACCTGCTGGTGGCGCTCGAACGCCGGCTCGACAACGTCGTCTATCGGTTGGGGTTTGCCAGCTCGCGCACTCAGGCCCGGCAGTTGGTGCAGCACAGCCATTTCCTCGTAAACGGCAAAAAAGTGAACATCCCCGCGCTCTTGGTAAAGATCGGGGATGTCGTTGAGGTGCGGGAGCGCAGCCGCAAGATTCAGCTCATCCAGGATTCCCTTGACGCCGTCGTGCGGCGTGGGGTCCCCCAATGGTTGGACCTTGAAAAAGACCAGCTCAAGGGCATGATCAAGAGCCTGCCGGTTCGGGAAGACCTGACCATGCCCATGCAAGAGCAGCTCGTCGTCGAGCTCTACTCCAAGTAGGCGCACGGCGCGGCCGCTTGCGTGCGGCGGTCGGCGAGCGGGGCCTTGCGGCCCCGCGGCATTAACCCCGAGGAGAACGAGGAGAACACACCATGCCGTCGGATGCACTCATTTACATGAATTGGCAGCAGATGATTCGGCCTGACAAGATTCAGGTCACCAGCAACCCGACCTACGGTAAATTTGTCTGCGAGCCGTTGGAGCGCGGGTTCGGGATCACTATCGGCAACTCGCTGCGACGGATCATCCTGTCTTCACTTTACGGGGCGGCCATCACGGCAGTCAACTTTGAAGGCGTGATGCACGAATTCAGCGTCGTCCCCGGGGTGCTGGAGGACGTTTCGGAAATCATCCTCAACCTGAAGGAAGTCCGATTCAAGGTGGAAGACCCCAAGCCGAAGACCGTTCGCATCGACGTTACCGGCGAGCGCGAAGTGGTCGCCGGAGACATCTTGAGCGACGACGGCCGCTGCACCGTGCTCAACCCCAAGCTGCATATCGCGACGCTCTCGGAGAAGGCCGCCCTAAAAATGAGCATGACGGTCAAGGTGGGCAAAGGCTATTCCCTGGCGGAGGCGAACAAGGATGAAGAAGCCCCCGCCGGGATGATTCCCATCGACGCCGTTTATTCGCCGATCAAGCGGGTCAACTACGTCGTCGGCAATGCGCGCGTGGGGCAGCGGACCGACTACGACAAGCTTACGATGGAAGTGTGGACCGACGGCAGCCTCAAACCGGAGGACGCGGTCGCCTACGGCGCCAAGATTCTGAAAGAGCAGATGAACATGTTCATCGGTTTCGACGAGGAGCGTGAGCCGAATCAGGACCGTCCGATCGATGCCCGGGACCAGCCGCGCTTCAACGAAAACCTGCTGCGCAGCGTGGACGAGCTGGAGCTATCCGTCCGCAGCGCCAACTGCCTCAAGAACGCCGACATTCACAAGATTTGGCAGCTGGTGAGCAAGTCCGAATCGGAGATGCTCAAGACCAAGAACTTCGGTCGAAAGTCGCTCAACGAGATCAAGGAAGTGTTGTCCGAAATGGGCCTGTCCCTGGGAATGAAGATGGACGGATTCTCGCCGCCCCAGGCGGATAGCGAGGAAGGAGAGTAATCGGTTTTATGAGACACCGCAAGGCCGGGCTCAAGCTGAGTCGAAAAACCGGGCACCTGAATTCGATGTTTCGAAATCTGGTGACGTCGTTGCTGAAACACGACCGCATTCGCACCACCGACACCAAGGCGAAGGAGGTGCGGCGTTGGGCGGATCGTCTGATTACGTTGGCAAAACGCGGCGACCTGCACGCGCGGCGACAGGCGTTGGCGATTGTTCAGGAGCCGGCGGTGGTGCATTCCCTCTTTGAAAAGGCCGGCGCCCGCTTCGGTCAGACGGCCGGAGGCTATACCCGCCTCGCCAAAATCGGACCCCGGCCCGGAGACGCCGCGCCCATGACGATAGTGGAACTGATCGGCGCCGAGGCCGAGGGCAAGAAAAAGAAAAAAGTGCGGAAAAAGGCGGACCGGCCTGCGGCCGGCGGGAAAAAAGCGGCGGCCAAGGCGGCGGAGCCTGCGGCCGAACCCAAGGAAAAGGAAGCCAAGGAACCTGCGGCGCCGGAAGCCTCGCCGAAAGAAGCGGACTGACGTCTCCGGATCTGAAACGCAGGCGACTTGAAACGGCAAAAACGCCCCGGCCAGCGGCCGGGGCGTTTTTTTTGGCCTCAGCGGGCCCCGCGCACCGGGAGGTGTTGGACTCTCGGCAGGCCGATCCGTTCACGGTGCGGCCGGGACCCCCTGGCGGCGTCGGTCAGCCCAGTTTTGCGAGAGCCTCCTCGGCTGCTTCCCTGACCTCCTCGGACGCACCGCCCCGGAGCACTGCCCGGATGCTCGCGGCGATCTGCGGCCCGCCGATTTCGCCGCATAGAAATAGAATGTCCCCCTTCACCGCATCGCTGACACTCTCGAAACGGTCCCAGAGCGTATCGATCGCCTCGCGGCCCAGGTCAGGGGCCAGCGCGTTCAGCTCTTCGATGGCAACCATGGCGCCCAGCCGGACCGGCCACTGCTCATGGCACAGCAGCTCGATCAGCGCCGGGAAGACGCGGTGTCTGTCCGCCATCATCCGCGCCAGGTGCCGCGCGGCGCCTTCCTTTAGAAGCATTTCAAGAGCGGCGGGACCCATGGAAGCCGGATCGCGCGTGGATAGGAGATCGACCACCTCCTCCAGTGGAACGTCACCCGTCCAGCGGAACTGCCCGTCCAACAGCAGCGTGGGCACGGCCTGGACGCCTCGGTGCTTCGCGATCTCCGGAAACTGGAAGGCGTCGACGACGGTCAGCCGGATGCGGCGGCTCGCCAGGGCGAGCGGCATCACCCGCCGGACCACGCCGGGGCAGAAGGTGCACTGGGGAGTCACAAACAGATCCAACTCGGCCGGTGCGTGGACGGCTGCCTCCAATCGGGTGCGCAGCCGATCGCTCAGCGGCGGCAATTGGCCGGCGAGCGCCTGGAGGAAGGGCGACATTTCGTTGCCCCGCGGGATCCCCTGGTAGCGAACGCCATTGGGCAGCAGGATCAACGGATGCTCGTTTCCGTCGCCCTCCTCGCGGGTGAGGGCCACCTGGGGAACGAGCGCCGCCAGGCGTTTGCAGAACTCCGCCATCTCGGCGCTGCGCGCGTCCCGGGTCTCCAGCAACCGCACCCGGGTGCCGGGCTTCATCGCCTGGGATGCCATCCGAAGCTGGGCTTCCTCGGTGGGCGTCATCATCAGGGCTCCCGGCGGAGCGGCCTCCCCGGCCTGAACACGGGTTTGCTCTTTGATCGAGGCCCTTTGCGGCGAAGCGCGGTTGCCCGGCCTGCGCCCGGTTGACGGGGCACGGAAGATGGTGGTATGGGGGTGGCCTGATTCAGCATGGCCCCCCATCTTAAGGCGAGGCGGCGACGAAGTCAAAACTCCTCTCACTTGCCGATGCCATCGAGCGCTTCGTTCCGGACGGCAGTGCGCTGGCCGCAGGTTTAGGCCTCGAAGCGCTCATCCCTTTTGCCGCCGGGCATGAGATCATGCGGCAGGGCAAGCGCGGTCTGACCCTTATCGGCCCCATCTCCGACATGCTCTTCGACCAGTTGATCGGGTCGGGCTGCGCGAGCGCCGTGCGGGCGGCCTGGGTGGGCAATGTGATCACCGGCTCCGGCTACAACTTCCGGCGGGCGGTGGAATCAGGCCGCCTCAGGATCGAAGACCATTCCAACCTGACCCTGGCGATGGCGCTCAAAGCCGCCGCGCTGGGAGTCCCCTTCCTTCCGGTGCGCAGCGCGCTGGGTAGCGGTCTTTTCGACACCAACCCCGGACTCAAGCCCTTCGCCTGCCCGCTCAGCGGCGAAACCCTGACGGCCGTTGCCGCCCTCCGCCCGGATGTCGCGGTCATCCACGTGCAGCGCGCCGATGAATACGGCAATGCCCATTGCTGGGGCAATCTCGGAGTGACGCGCGACGGCTGCCTGGCCAGCCGGCAGGTGATCGTGACCGCCGAGGAGATCGTGGAGACGGACGTCATCACGAGCGACCCCAACCGGGTGGTCACCCCCGGCTTTCGGGTGAGCGCGGTGGCCCGCGTTCCCTGGGGAGCGCATCCTTCGCCGGTTCCGGGCTGCTACAACCGCGATCACCAGGCCTTCATCGACTATCGCGACCAAAGCCAAACCGCAGAGGGCTTTGCGGGCTGGCAGCGATATTGGGTAGAAGCGGTCCGGACGACGGAGGACTATCAGATTCTGCTTGGGCGCGAACGCATGAACGCCCTGAGATTGAAGCACCATGTATATTCGGAACCGGTGGATTATGGATATTGAAAGGGGTTTAACGTTTAAGGTTTAAAGTTGAAGGCCAACGAAAGCATGTTTGGTTTTTTCTTTAAACCTTAAACCTTAAACTTTAAACCTTAATTTACCATGCTATCGGACCAGAATAATAAATACACTCCTGCGCAATTGATGGTCGCGGCTGCGGCGCGTGAAATCGCCGACGGGGAGGTTGTTTTCGTCGGAATGCGGCTTCCGCTTCTCGGCTTTTTGCTGGCCAAGGCCACGCATGCCCCCAATGCGGTGGGAATTTACGAACTGGGCGTGGCGCGAGATGCCGTAGCGCCGGAGCCCATCTTGACGATGGGTGACCTCCCCAACCTTCACCGCGCCTTGTGGCTGGCCGACACGGCGGACATCATGGGCTTGCTTCAGAACGGCTCGGTGGACATCAGTTTCATCGGCGGTGCCCAGATCGACCGTTTCGGCAATCTCAACACGAGTTACGTCGGAAGAGCCGGGGATGAGGCTTTCACCCGCCTGCCGGGAAGCGGCGGCGCCTGTGATCTCGCCTGCCTGGCCAAGCGCCATATCATCGTCATGGCGCACGAGCGCCGGCGCTTCGTTCCCCGCGTGGACTACATCACTTCGCCGGGCTACGGCGAGGGGCCCGGCTGGAGACAGGCGGTCGGCCTGCCGCGCGGCGGGCCCGCGGCCGTGATCACCACCTTGGGGGTTTTCCGCTTCGACCCCCGGACGTGCGAGATGGTGCTTGCATCCCTTCATCCGGGGATCGGCGTCGCCGACGTTCAGGCCAGCACCGGCTGGCCGGTCCGGGTATCCGGCCTTTTGGAACGAACGCCGTCACCCACTCCGCAGGAGATTTCGGCACTCGCGCGCTTCGATCCTCGAGGTTTTTGGACCGGATGATGACCGACGCCGCTCACTCCGGCGCGTAGGTCAAGTCAGCGGATCAGGGCCCCGGTTGCCGGCAGAGGACGATGCGAAACGGAGTTTTTTCTTCTTGACTAAAACATGCCAGCTGTTTTATAGCTATTTATGAAGTCTGCGGCAAATGAACGCGGTTTATTAACTTAGGGAACTAAAGGAGGCGCGATGAAACAAGGCAAGGCACTGTTCTTCTCGATGGCTGTCCTGATGCTCGTTACCTTTTCGACATTGCCCGCTTCAGCTCAACAGAAATCCCCACTCGACGCCTGGAAGCCGGCCTTCGATCCTTCCGGTGCCAAATACAAGTTGGTCGTCTCCAACGTCTCCTCGCCGGCGATCAAAGGGGTATTCGCCGGATTCGCTATCCGCGACGAACTCTGGAAGCGTACCAACGGACAGATTTACTTTGAATACAAGCCGTTCTCGATGCTGGGCGGCGAAGTCGAGGTGTTGAACCAGCTGAAGATGGGTGCCATCCAGGGCATGGCGGTCAGCTCGGTCGCCTCCACCAACCTTGGCCCGCGCTTCGGATTGGTCAATCTGCCCTTTTTAGTGGACACCTTCGAAAATCTGGACAAATTCGTCGGCAACAAGAAGCTTTTCGATCATTTTCTGAATGCCATGGAGCACCAGGGGATCATGGGCCTGGACATCACCGGTTACGGCAGCTACGGCTGGTGTTCCAAGACCCCCGTCAAAACCTACGAAGACGCCCAAAAAGTTAAATTTCGCATCGCCGAGGCCGAGGTGAACAAGCTGACGTACAACGCGTGGGGGATCAATCCCGTCGTCATGCCCTGGCCGGACGTGCCCATGGCTCTCAAGCAGGGAGTGATCGACGGCCTGGACCACACCCCCATGGTCTGCAACATTACCAAGAAATTCGAGGACGCCAAGTTCTTCACCCAGCTTGATTACGCGCAGGGCCTTTTTATTTGGATCTTCAGCAAGGCATGGTTCAAGACCCTGCCGGCGGACCTGCAGAAGACCTTCGTGCAGACCGTCAAGGATGTGTGCGCCGACATCCGCAAGCAAACCAAGGCCCAAGAACTGGAAGAGATCAACAAGGCCAAGGCCGCCGGCGTAACCTTTCTGAAGCTGCCTGCCGCCGACATGGCCAACCTGAAGAAGCTGGGCGACCCGGTGCACTTCAAGTATGCCAAGGAGATCAACCAGCTTCACCCGAGCGATTCTTACAGGCCTGCTGATTTTCTCAGGGAAGTCCAAGAATTCCTGGGATACAAAAAATAGCTTCTGCCGTGTTTCAAGGGAAAAGGGAGGCGGTCCGCGCCTCCCTTTTTGCGCGCTGGGGCGATCTTGCTAACGGGAAATAGCGATGGCGAAACTTTTTGAGGTTATAGACAAGGTTTTCACCTTTTTTGAGGAGTGGACTCTCTTCATCACCGTCCTTGCGGCAATGGTGGCCCTGTTTTGCAATGTCATTCTGCGCTACGGGTTCGCCTATTCGCTGGCTTGGTCCGAGGAATTGGTGCGCGAGGTAATCCTTTACACCACGTTCATCGGCTGCAGCGTCGCCATCAGGAACCGCTCCACGGTGCGCATCGACGCCCTGGTGCAGCTCCTGCCGGGGCTCAAATACCCGCTGGCCATGTTCAGCTACCTGGTCAACCTCGTCTTCGCCCTGATGATGGTCTATTTCGGCTATCTCCTGGCGGTGCTGCAGGTGGAAAGCGGCCAGACCACGCTAATTCTGCAGATCCCCACGGTTTATCTCCACGCCATTCTGCCCCTGATGGGCGTCATGATGGTGATCCGCGTGCTGATCGTGATGCGGGAGGACATCCGCAGCCGACGCGCCGCGGCCCACGCTTAGCTGTTGGTGGAACCTGTGCAGACCTTGGGCTGAGAAGGAGTCGCTTTCCACATGGACATCAGTGTCATCATCATCCTGCTGCTGCTGCTGGGGGCCATGGCGGCCTATGTTCCGGTGTACATGAGCCTGTTCTTCACGGGCGTGCTGGGCTTTATTTTATTTGCACCTGAGCCCCAGACGCTCATGCTCGTGCAGAGCTTCTTCAAGAGCATGGACAACTTCGCCCTGGTGGTCGTGCTCTTCTTCATCCTGTGCGGCAACATCATGACCGCCGGCAGCATCGTGGAGAAGCTCATCAAGGTGGTCAACACCCTGGTCAGCTGGCTCCCCGGGGGATTGGGGATGGCCGGCTGCCTGGGCTGCGGGCTCTTCGGCGCCATATCCGGCTCAACGGTGGCCACGGTGGTTGCGCTCGGGGGGTTTATGATCCCGGCTCTGATCCGGAACGGCTACGACGACAAATACTCCATCGGCCTGATGACCACCTCGCCCAACCTGGGCATCATCATCCCCCCCAGCATCAGCATGATCCTCTACTGCATGATCACCAACGTATCCCTGCAGGGGCTGTTTCTAACCGGGTTCATCCCCGGGGTGCTGATCATGGGATTCACCTGTATTTACACCTACTGGCATTTCCATGCGAGCCGCACCGTGGTGCGGCTGCCCGTGCCCACTTTCAACGAGGTCCTCGTCGTGTTCAAAGAGGGCTTCTGGTCCCTCATGCTGCCGGTCATCATCTTCGTCGGCACTTTTTCCGGCGTCTTCACGGCCAACGAGGCGGCCGTGGTGGCCTGCATGTACGCTTTCATCGTGGAGCTCTTCATCCACAAGACCATGAGGTTCAGGGACGTGAAGAAGGTGGTCGTCGGCTCGGCGGTCACCTCGGCCACGCTGCTCATCATCGTGGCCGGCGCCACCTGCTTCGGCCGCTATCTGACCTTCGAAAACGTGCCGGCCAAGATCGCCGAGGCCGTGATCACCCACATCCACACGCCCACCATGTTTTTGATGACGATCAACTTTTTCCTGCTGGTGGTGGGCATGTTCATGGATGTAATTTCGGCAACGCTCATCATCGGTCCGGTGCTGATTCCGCTGCTGCCCACCTTCGATGTCGACTTCATGCATTTCGGGCTGCTCATGACCGTCAACCTGGCCATCGGGTACTGCACCCCGCCGGTGGGGGTGAGCATGTACATCACCGGCGCGATCGCCAACAAGGACATTATTTTCGTCACCAAGGCCGTTCTTCCGTTTTTGATCATCCAGATCGGGGTGCTGTTCGTGATGACCTACCTCCCGGATCTCGTCCTGTGGCTGCCGAAGGTCATGGGATTCTGGGAGGCGATCGAAAGCAGCATGCCCGCCTTGTGATTGCTTCAAGAAAGCCGTTCGCCGAGCCTCGGGCGGCGCGTCGGCGACGGGCAGGGCCGGCGTTGACTTTCATCAGACTGGCGGCTATGATCGCGCCCTTCGTTTGAGCGGCTTGCGGGCTTCAATGACCGTTGCACAGGGAGGAGATACCCAGATGGATTTTGCGCTTTCAAAGGAACTGGAAATGCTGCGCAAGGCGGTGCGGGAGTTCGCCGAGAAGAAGATCGCCCCCTACGCCGACGAGTGGGACGCCAAGCATCATTTCCCCTACAAGGAGGCCATCCGGCCCATGGGCGAGCTCGGCTTCTTCGGCGCGGTGATCCCCGAGGACTACGACGGCGAAGGCATGGGGTTCCTGGCGGCCATGATCATCACCGAGGAGATCGCGCGGGCATCGAGCTCGCTGCGGGTGCAGGTGAACATGCAGATGCTGGGCTGCGCCTACACCATCTACAAATACGGCAGCGAGGCCCTGCGCAAGAAGTACATCCCCAAGCTGGTGAGCGGCGAGTACCTGGGCGGGTTCGCCATCACCGAGCCGGACGCCGGCTCGGACGTCATGGCCATGGGCTCCACGGCCGAGGACAGGGGCGACCACTGGCTGCTCAACGGCTCCAAGACCTGGATCTCCAACGCGCACATCTCGGACGTGCTCATCTACTACGCCTACACCGACCGCTCCAAGGAGTCCCGCGGATTGTCGGCCTTCGTGCTGGAGACCAAGAACTTCAACGGCGTCAAGACCTCGCAGCTGGAGAAGATGGGCTCGCACTCCTCGCCCACGGGCGAGGTGTTTCTCTCCGACTGCCGCGTGCCCAAGGAGAATATTCTTGGCGCGCCGGGGGACGGCGCCAAGATCGTTTTCAGCTCGCTCAACCAGACCCGGCTTTCGGCCGCGGCCGGCGCCGTGGGCCTGGCCCAGGCCTGCCTCGACGCGGCGGTGAAATACGCCAACACCCGCAAGCAGTTTGGCAAGAAGATCGGCGAGTTCCAGATGAACCAGGACATGATCGCACAGATGTCGGCCGAAATCGAGGCCGCACGCCTGCTGGTCTACAAGGCCGCCTGGGCCAAGGACCAGGGCCGGCACGAAAACGGCCTGGACGTGGCTCAGGCCAAGTATTTTGCCGGCGAAGTGGTCACCAAATGCGCCACCTTCGCCATGCGCATCCTGGGCGCCTACGGCTATTCCACGGAATACCCCGTGGCGCGCTACTACCGCGATGCGCCGACGTACACCATGGTCGAGGGTTCGGCCAACATCTGCAAATGGATCATCGCGCTGGACCAGCTCGGCATCCGCAAGGCGAACCGATGAAAAAGCATAGGGCATAGGGCATGGAGCACAGAGTAAAGA
>Ga0114938_1000783_pt1 | contig 23140 bp, 23 predicted proteins | sample AshMeaBigSpring_FD_88675 | JGI IMG/M metagenome (GOLD analysis project Ga0114938, IMG submission 88675) | Groundwater microbial communities from Big Spring, Nevada to study Microbial Dark Matter (Phase II) - Ash Meadows Big Spring | ecosystem: Environmental > Aquatic > Deep subsurface >...
AATGGAAATGTATTTGAAAAAGGTGGTGTAAACACGTCTGTTGTTTATGGTTCGGTAACCGATGCCATGCGTTCTCAACTAAAAATTAATGGACATACTTGGTTTGCTTGTGGGTTAAGTTTAGTGTTGCATCCAAACAATCCATTTGTGCCAACAGTGCATTGTAACTATAGAATGTTCGAATTGTATAATGCCGATGAAACTCTTGCAGATCGTTGGTTTGGTGGTGGTACAGATTTAACGCCCTATTATTTATTCAATGAAGATGCCATTCATTTTCATCAAACCTATCAATCAATTTGTAATCATTTTGATGCCGATTTTTACCCTGTATTCAAGAAAAATTGCGACGATTATTTTGTAAACTTCCATCGAAATAATGAACGTAGAGGAATCGGCGGAATTTTTTATGATTATCAACGTCCATCTACAGAAAAGCCCGTTGAATTTTGGATAAATTTTGCTAAATGTTGTGGCTATGGTTTTACAGATGCATACATTCCAATTGTAGAAAAAAGAAAAGACTTACCTTTTACCCAAGCCAATAAATATTGGCAAGAAATAAGAAGAGGCAGATATACCGAGTTTAATTTAGTGCATGATAGAGGCACTTTATTTGGGTTAAAAACCAATGGTCGCATCGAAAGTATTTTAATGAGTTTGCCTCCAACAGTTCGCTTCGATTACAATTATCAAACCGAAATTAATTCACCCGAATATCATTTGCTGCAAGCATGTTTACATCCAAAAGATTGGTTACAAACAATTAACATTGATGAAGATGCTTGGGCTAAAAGAGTGAATAGTTGTTAATTTTTTTATGTAGTCAGCTGTAGCAACTTTATTCAACTGCATAGGCGTCGCACTCTTGTACTACATAACTTTAGGCAACAAAAAACTACATGTGTTTTAATTTCTTAGCTTTAAGAATCAACCGTATTTAAAAGTTAAACGCTACAATATATGATGCTACAAAAACGCAATAGAATTTTACGTCAATCATCAGCAATTAGAAGTTTGGTGGCAGAAACTATTCTTACGCCCAACGATTTTATTGTACCATTATTTATTGTCGAAGGAAAAAACATAAAAGAAGAAATTCCATCTATGCTAGGCTATTATCGACTTAGTTTAGATAATACTGTACAAGAAGTAAAGCATTTGTATGCATTGGGTTTAAGAGCGGTTTTGTTATTTGTAAAATGCAACGATGCTCTTAAAAACAAACAAGCAACAGAGGCATTAAATGAGAATGGTTTAATGCAACAAAGCATAAAAGCCATTAAAGATGCTGTACCAGAAATGTTGGTAATGACAGATGTTGCTTTAGATCCATTCAATAGTGATGGTCATGATGGATTGGTGCAAGATGGAAAAATCATTAACGATGCTACAGTAGAAATATTGGCACAAATGAGTGTAAGCCATGCAAAAGCTGGTGCCGATTTTGTTGCTCCAAGTGATATGATGGATGGTAGAATTGCAGCTATAAGAGCAGTTTTAGAACAACACCAATTTCACAATACAGGCATCATGTCTTACAGTGCAAAATATGCATCTTGTTTTTATGGGCCATTTAGAGATGCATTAGATTCTGCTCCAGGTTTTGGCGATAAAAAAACGTATCAAATGGATTTTTGTAATAGAACTGAAGCCTTAAAAGAAACATTAATGGATGTTGAAGAAGGTGCAGATATTGTAATGATAAAACCTGCTTTAAGTTATTTAGATATTATTAGAGAAGTGAAAAATGCAGTACAAATTCCTGTAAGTGCTTACAACATTAGTGGCGAATATGCCATGATAAAAGCTGCGGCAAAAATGGGTTGGATAAATGAAGATAAAGCTATTATAGAAACATTAACTTCTATTAAAAGGGCAGGAGCAGATTTAATTGCTACCTATTTTGCCAAAGATTGCATTCGTATTTTAAATGCATAAACCAAACAATATTTTAATCCCATTTTATAGCAGCGGTTATGAATATCGAAAAAAGTAAACAGTTATTTCAAAGAGCACAAAATACAATTCCAGGTGGTGTAAACTCACCTGTAAGAGCCTTTAAAAGTGTCGGCGGAAATCCATTGTTTATTCAACATGCAAAAGGTGCTTATCTGTTTGATGTAGATAGTAATAAATATATCGATTACATTGCTTCATGGGGGCCAATGATTCTTGGTCATGCATACGAACCTGTAATTAAAGCCATTCAAAATCAAGCTATTTATTCTACTTCTTACGGTGCTCCTACAGAACTAGAAATACAAATGGCCGAATTAATAACTTCCATTGCTCCAAATGTAGATTATATACGAATGGTAAGTAGTGGAACAGAAGCTTGTATGAGTGCTATACGTGTTGCTCGTGGATACACAGGAAAAAATAAAATCATCAAGTTCGAAGGATGTTATCATGGTCATGCAGATAGTTTTTTGGTAAAAGCAGGTAGTGGTGTGGCAACATTTAATATTCAAACTGTGCCAGGTGTTACTGCAGGTGTTGCTAACGATACTTTAACTTGTGCTTACAACGATTTAGAGGCTGTACAACAATTGGTTGAACAAAATAAAAATGAAATTGCCGCCATTATTGTAGAACCTGTTGCAGGAAACATGGGTTGTATTTTACCAGCAGAAGGATTTTTACAAGGCTTGAGAAACATTTGTGATGCAGAAAATATTATTTTAATTTTTGATGAAGTAATGACGGGCTTTCGTTTGGCTTTAGGCGGTGTTCAAGAAAAGTTAGGTGTTAATGCCGATTTAGTTACATACGGAAAAGTAATTGGTGCAGGAATGCCAGTAGGTGCTTTTGGTGGTAAAAAACACATTATGGAGGTAATTGCACCATTAGGAAATGTATATCAAGCAGGAACGTTAAGTGGAAATCCAATTGCTATGATTGCAGGCTACACTTTGTTATCTGAGTTAAAAAACAACCCACAGCTATTAACTGAATTAGATGCTAAAACCTTATATCTACAACAAGGGTTACAAAAGGTGTTTGAAAACTCAGGAATTCCATTTACCATCAACCATATTGGCTCAATGATTAGTGTGCATTTTAGCAATCAGCCTGTAACAAATTTCGAAACGGCAGCTAGTGCAAACAATCATTTATTTAATGTATTTTTTCATGCTATGTTGGCAAAAGGTGTGTATTTACCACCAAGTGCTTTTGAAAGTTGGTTTTTAAACAATGCACTTAGTTATGCAGATTTAGATGCTACTATTCAAGCAGCAGCAGAAAGTTTAAAAGAGATGGAGGGAACATTTCTTTCATAATTATTACCAGTAACTATAAATTTTATAGCTGTTTTATCATTTATTTATCTATTCATTTTTTTAGCTAGCATGCTATTTGAATTTTATTGAAAATAACATCCGCTACTAACAATGTAGGCAGGTTATTTTTCAACATTTAAATCTCAAAAGCATGAAAAAAATTCTCACTGTTGCTGCTATCGTTTCGTTAACTGCCTCTTGCACCATTATTCGTCAGGGTGAAGTTGGCGTAAAAAGAAGATTAGGTAAAATAGACGATACCTATATTTCTCAAGGTCCTAAAGGCTTTAATATATTCACTACTCGTATTCTAAGAGTTCCTACAAGAACCGTGAATCTTGAATTACGACCAGATTTACCAAGTAAAGAAGGTTTAACCATTCGTACAGAAGTGAGTATTTTATATAGAATTAAGCCAGAATTAGCACCACAAATTTTAAATAGAATCGGTTTGAATTACGAAAGTGAGGTTATTATGCCTGTATTTCGTTCTGCAGCTGCCGATGTTACGAGTAGATATTTAGCAAAAGACATGCATAGTGGAGAACGTTCGGTAATTGAAAAAGCAATTCGTGTAGAAATGGCTAGCAATTTAGAAAGTAGAGGGTTTATTATTGAAAATGTATTGTTGAAAGGAATTAAACTACCTGATGGTTTAGCTAGAACAATTGAAGAAAAACTACAAGCAGAACAAGAAGCTCAACGTATGGAGTTTGTAAAAGAACGCCAAAAAAGAGATGCAGAACGTTTAATTATTGAAGCAGAAGGTAGAAAAGAAATTGCTAGAATTCAAGCAGAGGGAGAGCAAAATGCTAAAATTATTGCTGCTGAAGCTTTAAAACGTACTTTAGAAATTGAAGCAGAAGGGAGAGCCGCAGCCACTAAAATTGAAGCCTATGCACAACAACGTGCCAATGATAGCTTACACAAATCTTTAACACCAGCCATTTTAAAATTGAAGCAAATAGAAGCTTTCAGAACAATTGGATTGAGTAATAATTCTAAAATAATCATCACCGACGGTAAAACTCCTTTCTTAAGTTTACCTGATAAGTTTTAATAAAATCGTTGTAAATAAAAAAGAGTTGGTTTTTATTACCAACTCTTTTTTTATGTTTATTATCAGCTGTATTACTACTATTTAGCTTCACTTGCGACGCTCCGTTCATCGTTTTGTTCGCTGTGCAACAATCGTTCAATACTATATCATAAAGCAATTTGTAGCTATTTGCCTTGTAATAAAAAAGCAATGCTTTCTTGTAAAATCTGTAGTTTTTTTGCTTCAAAAATAGCGGCTTTATTTATTGGTAAACGCATCGTAAAAGATTCTCCAATAGAAAGAGATTTGTCCAGTCCACTATTCCATTTATTAAATTGAGTTGAAGGAATTTCTAAATGTTGCATAATTAGTTTACTGCTAAATCTGCCTTTTAATACAATGGTTGTAGTGTTTGCTAATTCTAGTGAGTCGAGTGTTTGTTTTTGTATAGGCGTATTTGCTTTTTCAGTTGCCAATTCTTTTGCCGTCATGGTTGTTTCGCCACCACTTCCTTCAAAAATATAATGTGTGCCAATAAATTTTTTTACGTGGGTTCTTGTTTCTTCTTTCAAATAAAATTGTAAATCCCAAAAATCTCTACTTCCACTTAATCTTATGGCTTGTTTTACTCTGCCTGCACCACCATTATATGCAGCCAAAACCAATAACCAATCTCCAAATTGTTGATACAATTCTTTCATCAATTTTGCTGCTGCATGTGTACTTTTTGTATAGTCTGTTCTTTCATCAATGGGTTGTAATTTCAATCCAAATCGTTTGGCTTCATAATCCATAATTTGCCAAGGACCAACTGCACCAGCCCATGAAACCAAGCCACTTCTTAAATGACTTTCAATAACGCTTAAATATTTCATTTCTTTCGGAATGCCATATTGTGGTAATATTTGATCGTACAACGAAAAATAGGGGCGGCCCCATTCTTTCATTTTTTCTAGCATTTTTCCTTGCTTTCGAATGTATTCTTGTACAAATGGTACTGCTTTTGGACTTAATTGCGATAAATATGGCTTGTTGGGTTGGTACGTATCATTTGCAAATAAACTTTTAAAACCTACTTTAAATTGCTGTGGTAAACTTGAATCTTTTTGGGCTTGAATGGAATATGTTACAAATGATAACAACAATAAAGTACAACATCGAACAATTGCTTGCACTGAAAGTGCTTTGTTGGATGGCTTATTTGCTGAATAATGAACAGAACGTACAAGTGAGTGACACAACGGCGGCTGAATAAAGTTACTACTGTTGGTTACCATTATTCAAAAAATGCTTTTTGTTGAATGTATTATTTATTGTAACGAATAGTTACATTAGATTGTTTGTATCAACTGTGCTATTTGTAACATTTTGGTTTCTTCGAAATGATTACACATGATTTGTAAACCAAAAGGCATACCGTTGCTGTGTATAAATTTAGGTACTGCAATTGCAGGAATGCCTACCAAATTTGCGTAAACTGTATAAATATCGGCTAAAAACATTTCAATAGGATCGCTACTTTTTTCGCCAATTTTAAATGCTGTTGTTGGCACTGTTGGCGAAAGAATAGCATCGTAATTGTTGAATATTTCTGTTGTGGTGTTGCACAGTAATTGTCGTACTTGTTGTGCTTTTGTAAAATAAGCATCGTAATAACCAGAACTTAATACGAAAGTACCTAATAAAATTCTGCGTTGAACTTCTTTGCCAAAGCCTTCACTTCTAGATTTTTTGTATAATTCTGTAAGATCGTCTGAGGTTGATAAATGAGCTCTGTAGCCAAATTTTACACCATCGAATCTTGATAAATTGCTACTTGCTTCGGCTGTAGTTAATACATAATAAGTAGGTACAACAGCTTGTAATAACTGAAAATCTACTGGTTCTACAATATGTCCTGCTGCTTGTAAATTAGCAATTTGTTTTTTGTTTGCTTCGGCTATTTCAGCGTCTAAACCTTTGTGTTCTAACGCTTCTTTAAAGTAGGCAAAACGATATGTTTTATTGGTTGGTTGTTCACTTAAATGTTGAACATACGCTTGAACAGGTTGAGGAGAAGCAGTACTATCGAAATGATCTACACCAGCAATTACTTCTAAAATTAAAGCGTTGTCTTCTATTGTTTTAGAAAAAATTCCAATTTGATCGAATGATGAAGCGTAAGCAATTAATCCATAACGAGAAATTCTGCCATAGGTTGGCTTTAAGCCGATGATACCACAAAAATCTGCAGGTTGCCTTACACTTCCTCCGGTATCGCTTCCTAAAGCAATCATGCATAAATTTGCTTGAACAGCTACAGCCGATCCTCCAGAAGATCCACCTGGAACTCTTGTTGTATCGGCAGCATTTTTTACAATTCCAAATGCAGAATTTTCGCTACTGCTACCCATTGCAAATTCGTCGCAATTATGTCTGCCGATAATAATAGCTCCTTCGTTTAATAAACGTTCAGTAGCTGTAGCATTGTAAATAGAAGTAAATCCTTGTAAAATTTTTGATGCAGCTGAAACTTGATGATTTTTATAACAAATTACATCTTTTAAACCCACAATAACACCATGCAATTTTCCTGTTGCTTTTCCTGCTTTTCTTTCTTCATCTAAAATAGCAGCTCTTTCTAAAGCTTCTTCTTCAAAAACTTCTAGATAAGCATTTAAATGTTTATTTTTTTGAATTGCTGATATATACGAACGAACAGCATCTACACAAGTGGTAGTGCCATTTAATAAATCTTGATGGTACTGTGTAATATTAATAAAGCGAAACAAAAGCCGAAAGAGATTTAGTGATAGAAAATAGGGAAGAAAAACCAATAGTTATTTAGCCACTTCTTGGTCTTTTTCTTTCATGCCTTCTGTAATTTCTTTTTTTACATTGTCTTTAGCATCGTTAAATTCACGAATACCTCTACCAATACCTCTCATAAATTCAGGTATTTTTTTACCACCGAATAAAATTAAAATTGCGATAACTACAATAATCATTTCAGATCCGCCTAAACCGAACATATGAATTACATTTAAGTGTAAAAGTAAAGTATAAAAAGTTGCTACTGAAAATATTTTGCAAACTTATTGGTAAGACTGCATAAAAAAGCGGAAGTTTAGTGTTTACTAAACTTCCGCTTTTATGATAGTAGAAAAAATTATTTAACGCGTTTTTCTTTAATTCTTGCACTTTTACCGCTACGCTCACGTAAGTAGAATAATTTAGCTCTACGCACTTTACCCACTTTATTTAAAATGATAGAATCAATATTTGGTGATTGTATTGGGAACAAACGTTCAACACCTACACCATCAGATATTTTACGAACAGTGAAAGAAGCAGTTCCACCAGTGCCTTGTAATTTAATTACATCTCCACGGAAACCTTGAATACGCTCTTTACCACCCTCTACAATTTTATAATTAACGGTAACGTTGTCACCTGCTTTAAATTTCGGATGTACTTTTTTAACTGTTAGTTGCTCGTGTACAAATTGAACTGCTGATTGCATGACTAAATTTTTTCGGACTGCAAAGGTAGGGGCATGTAAATAAATTTCCAAAATAAAAATTGTTATTCCCAATTGCTTGGCAAAAATATTTTCTCTCTTTTTCTAATACCCCTTATTTAAGGTGTTTTTTCTACACAAAGCATTAATCACTTTTACACTGTTAACAAAAAATATTTTGAAATCTGAAATCCAAAACTTTTCATTTTCAGTATATGTACGAAACCAATAACCAAAATCTCCTTTTTATGTTTACAAAATTAAAATTGAATCTAGCAGTTGTTACTACCGTTGCTTTAATTATTACCGCAACTATTACAGCACCTTATACCAAAGCTTTTGGAAAACAGTATAACTTAAACAAAAACTTTTCTTGCTGTAAAAACAATAAACTTGTAATTCATCATTATTATACTGTAAATGTATTGTGGTTAGCTATTGCTGATGGCTACACAGAAGAAGTAATTGGTAATACAACACCAGAAGAATGCACAATTAGATGTTCTGAATAAATTATATTTTTTTATCTGGCTTAAAAAAAAGACGATTTCAATTTATGAAATCGTCTTTTTTATGTTTGAATGATATGTTGCCTGATTATCTAGCAACGTTTACCGCTCTTTTTTCTCTGATAACGGTAACTTTAATTTGACCAGGATAAGTCATTTCGGTTTGAATTTTTTGAGCAATTTCAAAACTTAGTTTGTCGCTATCACCATCAGTTACTTTTTCAGCTTCAACAATTACACGTAATTCTCTTCCTGCCTGAATAGCATATGCTTTCTCTACACCTTGATAGCCTAATGCCAAATTTTCTAAGTCTTTAATTCTTTGCAAATATTGCTGCATAATTTCTCTTCTTGCACCTGGTCTTGCACCACTAATGGCATCACAAGCTTGAATGATTGGAGAAATTACGTACAACATTTCCATTTCATCGTGGTGAGCACCAATTGCATTTACAATAGCCGCATTTTCACCATATTTCTCAGCCAATTTTGCTCCTAAAAGGGCATGGCTCAATTCTGTTTCTTCGTCAGGAACTTTTCCAATATCGTGTAATAAACCGGCTCTTTTTGCCAATTTTGGATTCATACCTAATTCAGCAGCCATAATACCACACAAATTTGCAGTTTCACGACTATGCATTAATAAGTTTTGACCGTATGAAGAACGGAAACGCATTCTACCAACCATACGTACCAATTCTTTGTGTAAACCATGAATACCTAATTCAATTACCGTTCTTTCACCAATTTCTGCAACTTGTTCGTCTAGTTGTTTTCTCGTTTTTTCTACCACTTCTTCAATTCTTGCAGGGTGAATTCTACCGTCAGCAATTAAACGCTGTAAACTTAAACGAGCCACTTCTCTTCTTAACGGATCAAAAGAAGAAAGTACAATTGCCTCAGGAGTATCATCTACAATTAAGTCTACACCTGTAGCGGCTTCAAGGGCTCTAATATTTCTACCTTCACGTCCAATAATTTGACCTTTTATTTCATCAGTTTCTAAGTTAAAAACAGAAACGGTGTTTTCTATGGTTTGTTCAGCAGCAGTACGCTGAATGGTTTGAATAACAATTTTTCTAGCTTCTTTATTGGCTTTTAGTTTTGCATCTTCAATAATTTCTTGTTGTAAAACAAGTGCTTGAGAAATTGCTTGGCTTTTTAAACCTTCAATTAATTGGGCTTTAGCTTCTTCAGCTGTTAAGCCTGCAACTTTTTCTAGTTTACGAATATGCTCTTCTTGGTGTTTTTCTAGCTCAGTTCTTTTTTGATTAATTAATTCAATTTGTTTGTTCAAATTGTCTTTAATTACCTCATTTTCTTTAACCTGTTTATCTAAGCTTACTTCTTTTTGATTAATGGTTAGTTCTTTTTGTTTAGCTCTAGCTTCAGATTCTGCAATTTTTTTATTTCTTTCTAAAACATCCTTATCGTATTCTGATTTTAGCTGTACAAATTTTTCTTTGGCTTCTAATAGTTTTTCTTTTTTTAATGTTTCAGCCCTTAATTCGGCTTCTTTAATAATGTTTTGTGCTTTGTTGTCGGCTTCTTCAAGTTGCTGTTTTGTATTTTTTGCAAAAATGAATCTACCCGCTACAATTCCAGCGATTAGTGCTATAACACCAATTATAATAGGCAATAAAGTGTTGATCATGCTTTTGGCAATTTTTTAAATGAATCGATATCTTATTTCTTGTCTCACAGCTCATAAAATTCTGAATAAGTGAGTGATAAGCAGCGAAGATAATTAAATATGATTTGCAACGAGTGATTAAAAACAATGAAAATGAAAGAAATTGTAATTGTAAAATTTACACGATCAAGTTTTGCTACACTTTATAAGAAAGCATTTTCAATAACAATATTTTGTGTAATTAGCCTTTTTTATTTTTGGTTCTTTTGTTTACCACATTGATGGTTTGGGATAAATGAATTGACTATTTGACTGTTCTATTCTGTTTGTAACTTTTGTAACCTACTAGCAGCTGTAGATAAGGTTACTTTTGCCTTGAAAATAAAAAAGTATGGAGTTGATAGGTTTTTTCTTAGCTGCTCTTGTAGGCATTTCTTTAGGCTTAATTGGTGGTGGCGGCTCTATTTTAACCTTACCTATTTTAGTGTACATTATGGGTATACAGCCAATTATTGCTACATCGTATTCTTTATTTATTGTTGGTTGCACTTCTTTAGTAGGGGCTACCATTAATTATAAAAGTGGAAATGTACAAGTTAAAACTGCATTGGTTTTTGGAATAGCCTCTATATCTACTGTTTTTTTAACCCGTAAATTTATTATACCTCATATCCCTAATGTGTTGTTTACTATTAATCATGTAGCAATTCGTCAATCTGTTGTTACCATGAGTTTGTTTGCAGTGTTAATGTTGCTTGCTGCAATAGCCATGATTAGAAATCCCATCAATAAAGATGTAAATGAATGTGTATATACCTATTCAACTCCTCCAATTTTTACATTAATTCTAAATGGAATTTTAATTGGATTTGCTACTGGTTTTTTTGGAGCTGGTGGAGGGTTTTTATTAATTCCATCATTGGTATTATTATTTAAAATGCCCATGAAGCAAGCAGTAGGCACTTCACTACTAATTATTGCTTTAAATTCTTTGATTGGTTTTTTAGGCGATTGGGGGCATTATCATTTAAATTGGCAATTGCTATTTACAATTACTGCAATTGCAGTAGGAGGTATTTTTGTAGGAAGCTTTATTTCTACCAAAATCAATAGTTTATTGCTGAAAAAAACATTTGGATGGTTTGTACTCTTTATGAGCATATATATACTTACAAAAGAGATTTTTCAATTTTAAACATTCGATAATAAAAATTTATTTATGAAAATAGAACAAATTTATACAGGTTGTTTGGCACAAGGTGCTTATTATATTACTAGTGATGGTGAAGCTGCAATTATTGATCCTTTAAGAGAAATTCAACCTTATTTAAATAGAATTGAGAAAGATGGTGTACAATTAAAGTACATTTTTGAAACACATTTTCATGCAGATTTTGTAAGTGGTCATGTTGATTTGAGTAGAAAAACCAATGCATCTATTGTATATGGCCCTAATGCTGCTTGTGAGTTTGAATGTATTTCGGCAAAAGATGGAGAAATTTTTTCTGTAGGAAAAATTTCGATAGTTGTGTTACACACACCTGGTCACACAATGGAGAGCACCACTTTTTTACTAAGAGACGAAACTGGAAAAGATTATGCAATTTTTTCAGGTGATACTCTTTTTCTAGGAGATGTTGGAAGACCAGACTTGGCTCAAAAAGCATCGAATATGACTCAAGAAGAATTAGCTGGAATGTTGTACGATAGTTTAAATAATAAAATTATGCCTTTAGCAGACGATGTAATTGTATATCCAGCACATGGTGCTGGTAGTGCTTGTGGCAAAAATATGATGAAGGAAACTGTAGATACATTGGGAAATCAGAAAAAAGTAAATTATGCTTTGAATCAGCCCAATAAAGAATCGTTTATTCAAGCAGTTACTGAGGGATTACAACCTCCTCCAGGTTATTTTGGAATGAATGTAGCTATGAACAAAAAAGGGTATGCAAGTTTTGAATCTGTATTGAATAATGGATTAACAGCATTAAATGCATCTGAGTTTGAGCAAATAGCTGAAAATACCAATGCATTAATTATTGATACAAGAGATGCAAGCGAATTTTACAAAGGGTTTATTCCTCAATCCATCAACATTGGCTTAAATGGCGATTTTGCACCATGGGTTGGTGCTTTGGTTGCAGATGTAGAACAGCCAATTTTATTAATTACAGCAATTGGTAAAGAAGAGGAGGCGGTTACACGTTTAAGTAGAGTAGGATTTGATAAAGTTTTGGGTCATTTAAAAGGTGGTTTTACAACTTGGCTACATGCAGGTAAGCAAGTAGATATCGTTGATAGAATTAGTGTAGAACAATTTGCAAAAGAGTTTGATGCAACAGCAGATTTGGTTATCGATGTAAGAAAAGAATCAGAATTTCAAGCACAGCACGTGGCAGAAGCGTTTAATAGACCTTTGGCATACATCAACGAATGGATACATGCCATTGATGCACAAAAGCACTTTTTTTTACATTGTGCAGGTGGGTACAGAAGCATGATTGCTGCATCACTTTTACAAGCTAGAGGATACAGAAATTTTACAGAAATAGAGGGTGGATTTAATGCTATTGCAAAAACCGAAGTAGCTGTTACTAATTTTACCTGCCAAAGCAAATTGTTGCAGGTTTAGATAGTATGTTGATTAGACTTAAAATAAAAATCAGTCTATTTTTTTAATATTTAACGCTTTGTAACATTTTCTAATTACTATATTTGACTTAGAAAATTGATATAATTATGGAACTATTTAAATCAAGTAATCCTACTTTAACGGAAAAAATTTTTGACAAGAGTGCTACTAATATTGCCAATTTACAAGGCACCATGAGTGTTAGAGGCACCATTAATAAATTTGGTTTTTTAATGTTAATGGTCTTAGGATCAGCTGCTTACACATGGCATATATTTGGCGAAGGACAGCCTGCAACAACTAATATTTTAATGATGGTTGGTGTGTTTGGTGGATTAATATGTGCATTAGCTATTACATTTAAACCAAATTGGGCTCAATACATAGCACCCTTATATGCTTTGCTAGAAGGATTTTTCTTAGGTGGCATTTCAGTTTACTTTAATGAAATGTTTAAAGAAAAATATCCTGGTCTAATTATGCAGTCTGTAGGACTAACTTTTGGCGTAGCTATTTCAATGTTTTTATTGTATAATTTCAGAATAATACGTGCTACAGAAAAATTTAAAAGTGTAATTATTGCTGCTACAATGGGTATAGCTGTTTTCTATTTAATAAGCATGGTCGTTCGTTGGTTTGGTGTAGATATGCCTTTTATGTACGATAGCAGTTTATTAGGTATAGGCATAAGTCTTTTCGTTGTAGCAATTGCAGCATTAAACTTAATTCTAGATTTTGATATGATAGAACAAGGATCTGCACAAGGTGCACCAAAATATATGGAATGGTACGGAGCATTCGGATTATTGGTTACAATTGTATGGCTATACATCGAAATTTTAAAACTATTAAGCAGGTTGGCAAAAAGAGATTAATTTTCAAACAACTTTTGCAACTTAAAACCGAATTATACAACTAATTCGGTTTTTTGCTTTATAGAAGTCTGAAATTTCAAAAATTACAAGTAATTTGTAAGCGTCAAAACTACTGATCCATGTATTTTAATCGTTTAGGGTTATACAACGAAGAATTACTCAATATGTATAAGCATTTGCTTTATCCTAGAATGATAGAAGAAAAAATGCTTAACTTATTACGTCAAGGTAAAATTAGTAAATGGTTTAGTGGAATTGGTCAAGAGGCAATTAGTGTAGGTGCAACATTAGCACTAGAAAAAGATGAATGGATAATGCCTTTACACAGAAATTTAGGTGTTTTTACAACTCGTAAAATACCATTACATCAATTATTTATGCAATGGCAAGGCAATAAAGAGGGGTTTAGTAAGGGTAGAGAAAGGAGTTTCCATTTTGGTAGTAAGCAACATTTTATTTGTGGAATGATTTCACACCTTGGACCTCAAATGGCTTTAGCCGATGGCGTTGCATTGGCATATAAATTGAAAAAAGAAAAGAAAGTAGCCTTAGCGTTTACAGGAGATGGTGGCACAAGTGAAGGCGATTTTCATGAAGCCTTAAATGTGGCTGCAGTTTGGGATTTGCCCGTAATTTTTATTATTGAAAACAATGGTTACGGATTAAGTACACCAACTTCAGAACAATATAAATGCGATGAATTAATTGATAAAGCCAAAGGATACGGAATAAAAGGAGAAAGTATCGATGGTAACAATATTATTCAAGTATATGATACACTCAAAAGTGTTCGAGAATATTGCATAGAACATCAACGTCCTTTCTTAATTGAATGCAGAACATTCAGAATGCGTGGACATGAAGAAGCTAGTGGCGTAAAATATGTACCAAAACATTTAATGGAAGAGTGGGGTAAAAAAGATCCTATAAAAACCTTTGAGCAATTTTTAGTACATGAACAAGTGGTTACTGAAATGCAAATTGCCGATATACGCAACGCTTTTAAACTTGACATTGAAAAAGAGTTAACGCTTGCTGCCAATGCACAACCTATTGTGCCGAATGTTTTGGAGGAAATGACCGATGTTTTTGCAAAAAGAATTTTACCAACCAATAAATGGCCAATTGTAAAAAATGCTTCACAAACGGCAGCGTTGCCCTCTTCTGAATTAAGAATGATTGATGCTATCAAACAAGGTTTAGAACAATCTTTAAAAGTGCATCAAAACCTAATTTTAATGGGACAAGATATTGCCGAATACGGTGGTGCATTTAAAATTACAGAAGGTTTTGTTGCAACTTTTGGTAAGCAAAGAATTCGAAATACGCCTTTATGTGAAAGTGCAATTGTAGGTGCTGCTTTAGGATTAAGTTTAGAAGGTGGAAAAACAGTTATGGAAATGCAGTTTGCCGATTTTGTTACCGTAGGCTTTAATCAAATTGTAAATAATCTAGCTAAAATTCATTATCGATGGGGGCAAAATGCCGATGTTGTTATACGAATGCCAACAGGTGCAGGTGTAAGTGCAGGGCCATTTCATAGCCAAAGTAACGAAGCTTGGTTTACACATGTTCCTGGCTTAAAAGTAGTGTATCCATCTAATCCATTTGATGCTAAAGGGTTATTAATTGCAGCCATTAACGATCCTAATCCTGTAATGTATTTCGAACATAAATTGTTGTATCGAAGTATTAGTGGAAATGTTCCAACAGATTATTATGAAGTAGAAATTGGGAAAGCAAATTTGGTAAATGAGGGTACAGATATTACTGTAATTACTTATGGTGCTGGTGTGCATTGGGCTTTAGAATACCAACAGCAACATGCAGAAATATCTATGCATATTCTTGATTTAAGAACTTTACAACCACTAGATTATACAGCTATTCGTTTGTCAGTTAAAAAAACAGGTAAGGTTTTATTGTTGCATGAAGACACATTAATAGGTGGAATTGCAGGTGAAATTAGTGCTTGGATTAGCGAGTATTGTTTTACTTTGTTAGACGCACCCATTGTACGCTGTGCAAGTTTAGACACTCCTGTTCCTTTTAATTCCGAACTCGAAAAACAATTTTTAGCAAAAAGCAGATTGCATGCAAGTGTTCAAAAATTAATGCAGTTTTAGTTTTTTATAGTAAATCATAAAATTTTCTCATTTAGCTAGATTCTTTTCATTTTTGGCTCAATTATTTGTAAGTTAGTCTAATAAATACAAATACATATGAAAAAAATAACCCTAGTTTTAGCAGGCTTTTTGCTTACAGCAGCTACAAGTTTTGCCCAAGATGCAAATACTTCTACAACAAAACCAGAACTTTCAAAAGAAGAAAAGGCTAAGCTAAAGCAAAAGCAAGATGAAGAAATGATGAGTGCTTACAAAGAAGTTGGCTTAACTGAAGATCAAATAAAATTAATTAAAGAGGCAAATACAGAAGCCGGGAAAAAATCAAATGAAATTCGAAAAGATGCAGCACTAACAGAAGATGCTAAAAAAGAAAAGTTGAAAGAAATTAGCACAGAAAAAAACGAAAAAATAAAAGCCATAATGGGTGCTGAAAAATACAAACTGTTCAGTGCAATTCGAAAAAAGCAAAAAGAAGCTGCTGCAACAACAGCAACTCCATAAACAATATCAATGATCGCTATTAGCGGTCATTTTTGTTTTAGAGATAATAATTTTCAAAAACTATTACAATTGATTTTGTTTCTTTTGGTAAAAAGTTATTTTGCATACCATTTGTATTTTATCTTTATTTTATTTATTCATTACACATGACTACAATCGATTCTTTTTTACTTGCATTTCGTACAGTAAGAGGTAATAAACTACGAACAGGAATTACTGTTGCAATTATAGCTTTCGGCATTATGGCATTAATTGGTATTATTACTGCAATAGAATCGATGAATCAAAGTTTAAGAGAAAGCTTTTCTTCAATGGGTGCAAATGCGTTCAGCATTCGATTTAAAGAGAGTAGAGTAAGATTTGGAGGAGGGGGTAGTAGTGTAAAAGTTGAGAAAAAAGGAAAAAAAGAAAAAAAATCCAACTTAGGTAAGCCTATTAAAATTGAAGATGCAGAGTTTTTTAAACAATCATTCAAATTTCCTTCGAAAGTAAGCATTTATATAAGAGGAGGTGGTGGCTACGAATGTAGATATGCCGATAAAAAAACCAATCCACAAACTACAATTTGGGGTGGCGATGAAAATTATTTAGCCGTAAACGGATATAACATTGAACAAGGCAGAAATTTTAGTGCCCTTGATGTACAAACTGGAAGAAATGTTTGTTTAATAGGTAGCAATATTGCCACCAAATTGTTTGGTGAAAACAAAGCGAAATGTCTAGATAAAATTATTAGAGTTGGTAGTATACAATATAGGGTTATTGGATTGCTGAAAAGTAAAGGAAGTAGTGCATTTCTTCGTCAAGATGACGTAATTGTAACAACGTATAACAATGCAAGAAGATTATCAACTGTTGCATCTTCTTTTTTAGTAGGTGTAATGGTAAACAGTGTAAAAGATTTAGAACCAGGTGTTGGAGAAGCAACTTCTATTTTTAGAGCGGTAAGAAAATTGCAACCTATTGATGAAGATAATTTTGTAATCGAAAAAAGCGACAAGTTTGCTGAATTGTTTATTGGGTTTTTAAGCAGTATTGCTGCAAGTGCAGGTGCAATTGGATTAATTACACTTATTGGTGCGGCAATTGGATTAATGAATATTATGTTAGTGGCAGTAAGTGAACGCACCAAAGAAGTGGGATTGATAAAAGCTATTGGTGGAAAAAGCAAAAATGTTCGCCAACAATTTTTATTCGAAAGTTTAATTATTAGTTTAATGGGTGCTTTCTTTGGAATTATTTTAGGTGTAGCCGTTGGAAATTTATTTGGTTTAGTGCTTCATACAGGTTTTGTTGTACCATGGGGTTGGGTTTTTATTGGTATTATCATTTGTTCTGCTGTAGGTTTAGTGGCAGGAATTTATCCTGCTATGAAAGCGGCCAAATTAAATCCTATTGCCGCTCTTCGTTACGAATAATTTTGCTTATTTATTTTAATCAATCTATATGTTTAACCGTTTGTTCGGATTTATTGTTTTAGTTTCCGTAATATCTTGTAATCAAAAAGAAAATCAATCTACTACAACAAATACAGCTGGTGCTTATACCATTAATGGTAAAATAACAGGAATTGCGAAAGGTGAAATGATTATTTGTAGAAAAATGATGGCCGATGTTGCTGTTGCTGATACTGCCTTTGCAGCAGCTGATGGTAGTTTTAGTTTTAAAGGAGAAGTTGCAGAACCTATGATTACTTCTATTTATTTACCTAAAACGGTAGAAGAAACCCAAATGGCTATTAGCTTTTTTACAGAAGTTGGTACTACAAACATAGAAGCCGATGTGCTTGCTCTCGATAAAGCAAAAGTAAATGGAGGCAACAGTAATAAAGATTTACAAGCCATTATAGCTATTACAGAAAAGTATTATGTACAAATGAAAGTTTTAGGCGATAGTCTTAGAAAACTGTATGATGCTGGAAAAATGGAAGCGGTAATGAAACTAGAGCAACAATATCTTCAGCTAGAACAAAAGCAAAAAGAAGATATTGCTGATTTTATTAAAAATAATCCTAAAAGTTATGCATCAGCCTACTATGCATATCAGCTAAATACCGATGCAACCGATCCTTCAAAAGCAGTAAAAGTATTTGAATCCCTCGATAAAAGCATACAATCATCGTTTTATGCACAAAAATTGAAAAAAATTGCTGACGCTTTACAAGCTACTGCCATTGGCAGTATTGCACCTGATTTTACCTTACAAAGTATTGACGATAAATCTTTGGCTTTATCATCGTTAAGGGGAAAATATGTGTTATTAGATTTTTGGGCAAGTTGGTGTGGGCCTTGCAGAAAAGAAAATCCTAATGTGGTAAAAGCTTACAATAAGTTTAAAAACAAAAATTTTACCGTTTTTGGTGTTTCGTTAGATGAAGATAAAATAGCATGGCAAAATGCTGTTTTAAAAGATCAATTAGCATGGCAACATGTTAGTGATTTGAAAGGTTGGAGAAGTAGTGCAGCTGCTTTATATGGTGTTCAGTCTATACCTGCCAACTTTTTACTCGATCCTTCAGGAAAAATTATTGCTAAAGATTTAAGAGGGGAAGATTTAGAAAAAATGTTAGCAAGTGTTTTAAAGTAATACTCTCAAAACATTTATTCACTAGGTTTATAATTAAATAACAGTAGTGAAAATGTTAAAAATACATCCTATTTGCTCTTATTAAATGCTGACTCTTTAACTACAATTGCTGTTTCTAAAAATTAATGTTTGATGTATTTTTTTCATCGAAAGTCATAAAATGTGAACAAATAAATGGGATAAACGCTGTTTTATCACATTTTTTGGTGAAAATCGAAAAAAAATCATTTTAAATTTTCGAAATTCAAAATCATACTGCTATCTTTGCAGCCCGAAAAAATATATGTCAAAACAGCAACTGATAAAACAAGATGGACAAATACTCGAAGCATTGAGCAATGCAATGTTTAGAGTAAAGCTAGAAAACGGACACGAAATTTTAGCAACCATTTCTGGTAAAATGAGAATGCACTACATTAGAATTTTGCCAGGTGATAAAGTAGGTGTTGAAATGAGCCCATATGATTTAACGAGAGGAAGAATAAATTTCAGGTACAAGTAAATACGGCAAATATCTTTTTTAAGATATGGTCTTTTAGAAATAGGTTAAAAAAATTACAATGAAAGTTAGAGCAGCTATTAAAAAGCGTAGTGTTGACTGTAAAATTGTTAAGCGTAAAGGAAAGCTTTATGTAATTAACAAAAAGAACCCTCGTTTTAAACAACGTCAAGGTTAAAATTAGTTTTGAATGTTCTGTTTTAAATGTTAAACGAAGCTTTCGAAATTCAAGATTCTAAATTCAAAATTTATAATTATTATTTATGGCACGTATTGCCGGTATAGATTTACCAAAAAATAAAAGAGGCGAAATAGGTCTTACCTATATCTATGGTATTGGTAGAGCAAGAGCACAGCAAATTTTAAACGCAGCAGGTATTAGCTTAGATAAAAAAGTGAATCAATGGAATGATGATGAGCAAACTGCTATCCGTAATTTAATTAATACTGAGTTCAAAGTAGAGGGTGCTTTAAGAAGTGAAACACAAATGAACATCAAACGTTTGTTAGATATCGCTTGTTATCGTGGTCTTCGTCATCGTAAGGGATTACCTGTTCGTGGTCAACGTACAAAAACCAATAGCCGTACTCGTAAGGGTAAACGTAAAACGGTTGCAGGTAAAAAGAAAGCCGCTAAAAAATAATAAATAGCTTTTTAGAAATTCCAAATAACAGCAAAAGCTGCATTTGGAATTTCTAATTTTAAGCATTTTATATAGCCGCCGGAAATTTTGCAACAATCATTGCAAAATTAGGGGCATTAATTTAAGTAAAGATTACCTCAAAAAAACATCATGGCTAAAACAGCAAAAGCTCAAAACAGTGCAAAGGCAGCTGCGAAAAAAAGAATCGTAAAAGTAGATGCAGCTGGTGAAGTACGTATTAATGCAACATTCAACAACATTATTGTTGCTTTCACAAACAAAAAAGGTCAAGTAATTTCATGGTCTTCTGCCGGTAAAATGGGATTCCGTGGTTCTAAGAAAAACACACCATATGCAGCTCAAATGGCTGCTGCTGATGCTGCAAAAGTAGCAGTAGATGCTGGTTTAAAAAGAGTAGACGTATTTGTGAAAGGACCAGGTTCTGGACGTGAAGGTGCTATTCGTTCTATCGCTCAAAATGGAATTGAAGTTACTTCTATCAAAGACGTAACGCCAATGCCACACAATGGTTGCAGACCTCCAAAACAGAGAAGAGTTTAATTTATATCTTTTACTCATTTACATTTTATGATGTAGATGAGTATTTATTTTGGATGATAGATTTAGTTTTTTGATTTTTTTACAATCCATCATCATTCACTAAAAAATCAATAAAAGTTTAACAAAATGGCACGTTACACTGGTCCAAAGACCAAAATTTCTAGAATTTATGGTGAACCAATTTTAGGTAATGGTAAATGGTTAACCAAAAACAGTAATCCTCCAGGTCAGCATGGTGCAGCTCGTAAGCGTAAAAGTTTAGGCGAATACGCATTACAATTAAGAGAAAAGCAAAAAGCGAAATACACTTACGGATTGTTAGAGCGTCAGTTCCGCAAAACATTTGAAGAAGCAGCTCGTATTAAAGGTGTTACTGGTGAAAACTTAATCAAGTTATTAGAAGCTCGTTTAGATAATACTATTTTCCGTATGGGTTTGGTAGCTAGTCGTCCTGAAGCAAGACAATTGGTTGCTCACAAACACATTACAGTAAATGGTGAAGTAATGAATGTGCCTTCTTATTCTTGCAAACCAGGCGATATTATTGGTTACAAAAATAAGAGTGCTGTTAATTCTTCTATTACAAGCAAAAGCCGTGGAAAAAATCCAAAATTTGGATGGGTTGATTGGAATGAAACAGAGCAAAAAGGAACTTTTGTAACTTATCCAGAAAGAGAAAATGTTCCTGAAAATATTAAAGAGCAACTAATTGTAGAATTGTACAGTAAGTAATCCTCTTAACGAATGGCAGCAATTTTATATGCAGCCATTCGTTTTGTTACATCGTTTCTTTTCTAGTCGAAACATTCAAATTGATGATATTCTAAAAGTATCATTCACAAAATAAAATAATCACCAATTTTGATTTTAAAATTGGTGCAACAACAAAATAAAAACCAAGTTTTAATATGGCCATATTAAGCTTCCAAAAGCCGGACAAAATTGTTTTACAAAAAGTTACTGATTTTGATGGACAGTTTGAGTTTCGTCCACTTGAACCAGGTTATGGTTTAACAATTGGTAATGCTTTACGCAGAGTTTTGTTAAACAGTTTAGAAGGATACGCAATTACAGGTATCAAAATTGAAGGTGTAGATCATGAGTTTGCTACCATTAAAGGTGTTACTGAAGATGTTACTGAAATTATTTTAAACTTAAAACAAGTACGTTTTAAGAAAATTGTTGAAGGTGATGTGGCAACTGAGAAAATCTCATTATCAATCAAGGGTCGTAATGAATTTACTGCTGGTATGATTGGTGAGGCTTCTACTAACTTTCAGGTAATGAACCCTGAGTTGGTAATTTGTATCATGGATACCACTTCTAAAATTGATATTGAATTAACAGTAGCTAAAGGACGTGGTTATGTTCCTGCAGAAGAAAACAAGTTGAAAGACAGTGTTTTTGGATACGTTGCCATTGATTCTATTCATACACCAATTAAGAATGTTAAATACGCTATTGAAAACTATCGTGTAGAACAAAGAACTGACTATGAAAAATTAATCCTAGAAGTTGCTACTGATGGTACTATTCATCCTGAAGATGCTGTTAAACAAGCTTCTCGTATTTTGATTCAACATTTGATGATCATTACTGATGAAAACATCACGTTTGATAATAAAGAGGAGAAGAAAGACGATGTAGTTGATGAGCAAGTTTTACAATTACGTAAAGTATTGAAAACACCATTAGAAGATTTAGATCTTTCAGTACGTGCATTTAATTGTTTGAAAGCTGCAAAAATTAATTCTTTAAGCGAATTGGTTCAATACGAACAAGAAGACTTGATGAAGTTTAGAAACTTTGGTCAAAAATCTTTATCTGAAATTGAGCAAGTTTTATTGGAAAGAGGTTTAAGTTTTGGAATGGATTTACAAAAATTAGGATTAGATAATTTAGATAATTAAATATTTTAAAGAGCATTCAATAGTCTTATAGCTTTGAATGCTCTTTTATTTTCTAACAGCTTATAATTCCTGACACGGTATAAGCTAAAAAATTAAAGTCATGCGTCACGGAGACAAAATCAACAATTTAGGTCGTAAAAAGGCACACAGAGAAGCCCTGTTAAGCAACCTAGCTAGTCAATTAATTACGCATAAGCGTATAGTTACTACTTTGGCGAAAGCGAAAGCTTTACGTACTTATGTAGAACCTTTGTTAACTAAAACAAAGAAAGTAGATAGCAAAGAAGTAATTATGCACCAACATAGAGTGGTATTCTCTTACTTACAAAATAAGTTAGCAGTTAAAGAATTATTTACCGTAGTTGCTCCAAAAATCGCTTCTCGTCCAGGTGGATATACTAGAATTATAAAGTTAGGTATTCGTCCAGGTGATAATGCAGAAAAAGCAATGATTGAATTAGTAGACTTCAATGATATCTATGGTAAAACTGTAGAAACTGCTGCAGAACCAGCTAAGAAAACTCGTCGTGGTCGTGCTAAGAAAGTTGAAACAATTGAAGCTACTGCATCAGAAGCAACTGTTGTTGAAGAAACTACTGCAACAACTACAGAAGAGAAATCAGCAGAATAATTTAAATTTCAGTTATACAAAAAGAGGTTACTTTACAAAAAGTAACCTCTTTTTTATTGTGGCTTTTCAAGAATAGTAAAATTTCGAATACTCGTATTTCCATCTGCATCAATAATTTTAGTAGTATGTTTACCTACGGTAGGATTGATTGCCATTTGATGAAAGTTGGATGTTTTGCCTAAATAGTTTTCGTCTAAATGCCAATACA
>Ga0114938_1000784_pt1 | contig 23104 bp, 16 predicted proteins | sample AshMeaBigSpring_FD_88675 | JGI IMG/M metagenome (GOLD analysis project Ga0114938, IMG submission 88675) | Groundwater microbial communities from Big Spring, Nevada to study Microbial Dark Matter (Phase II) - Ash Meadows Big Spring | ecosystem: Environmental > Aquatic > Deep subsurface >...
ACGGCAGATGGCCGGATCCTTCCAGTTCCTGCACTCGCGCGAACTGGTGTGGTCCAGCCGCACCCGGCGTTGGCTGCTCGGACAGGAGGAGGTTCCCAATGACCTCATGAGCTGGAATGCCGATGTCACGCGCCTGCCGGCCGTGATGCACAGCCAGTACCTGCGGCGCTGCTATCTGCACAACGAGCTGGCCAATGGCCACTTCACCCTCGACGAGCAGCCGCTGTCCCTGCGCGACATCCACACGCCGTTGTTCGCAGTCGGCACCGTCAAGGACCATGTCTCACCCTGGCGCTCCGTCTTCAAGGTGCATCGCCTCGTCTCGGGGCCGGTGACGTTTGCCCTCACCAGTGGCGGACACAATGCCGGCATCGTTTCGGAGCCGGGACACCCGGGGCGGCACTACCAGTTGCTGACCATGACGCCGGAGCAGCCGCGCTGCCGTTCCGACGAGTGGCAGGCCCGTGCTCCACGACGGGATGGCAGCTGGTGGGAAGCCTGGAGCGACTGGCTCATTCAGCAAGGCGCCGGCCGGCAAGTGCCTGCCCGTCATCCGCCCGATGATGCTGCCCTGGGTGCCGCCCCGGGCCGGTACGTGATGGTGCGTTACGCCGACTGAGCCGTTGCGGCCTGCAGCAGGCTGGCAGCCGCCTGTGCGGCCATGCGGCCTTCGTCGGTAGGCACGATCCAGATCTCGACAGCACTCTGGGGTGCGTGCAGGGCGACTGCCTCGCTGCCGTCAGCTGCGCGATTGCGTTCGCGATCGATCTGCACGCCGAGGAACTGCAGCCGGTTGCACACATCGGCGCGCAGCGCCGCGTCGTGTTCCCCGATGCCGCCGGTGAAGGCCAGCACATCCAGCCCGCCCAGGCAGGCTGCCAGGGCCCCGGTTTCACGCACCACCCGGTGGGTAAACAGCTCGATCGCCCGGGCGGCTGCGGGGTCTGGGCTGGCGCGTAGCTGGCGCATGTCGGCCGCAATGCCCGAGACGCCGAGCAGGCCGCTTTGGCGGTACAGCAGCTGCTCCAACTGCTGGCGGCTCCAGCCCTGGTCCAGCAGATGCAGCAGCACGCCGGCATCGATGGCGCCGCTGCGCGTGCCCATCATCAGGCCGTCCAAGGCGGAGAACCCCATCGTGGTGGCGCGGCTGCGGCCGGCGAACGTGGCGCACAGGCTGGCGCCGTTGCCCAGGTGGGCCATCACCACCCGCTGCTGCGCGCGTGAGGACAGACGACCCAACTGGGCCTGCAGGAACTGGTAGGACAGACCATGAAAGCCGTAGCGACGGACGCCGGCCCGGAACATCGCGTCGGGCAACGCAAACTGCTGCTCCTGCAGCGGCAGGTCGGCATGGAACGCCGTGTCAAAACAGGCGACCTGCGGCACCTCGGGGTAGAGGTCGGCCAAGGCGCGGATGCCCTGCAGGTTGTGCGGCTGGTGCAGCGGCGCCAGGGCGGACAGGGTGCGCAGCTTGTCCATGACGTCGACGTCCACGCGCACAGCTGCCCGGAACCAGGTGCCGCCGTGCACCACACGATGTGCTACCGCCCGCAGCGTCTGTCCGTCCCGCAGCGCGGTGGCCAGCAGTTGCTGCATGGCCTGCAGAGCCGCGGTGAAGGCGTCGCCGTCTCCGGGCGGCAACCGTTGTTGCTCGCGTTGTGCACCAGCGCGCCAAGACAGGCGAGGCTCCCCCCCGGCTTCCAGGCCTTCGATGCTGCCGCTCAGCACCGCGACGGCCACGCCACCGTCGTGGCGCAGCGGGTAGAGGGCGAACTTCAGGCTCGACGAGCCGGCATTGACCGACAAGATGGCCATGGGCGTGCAGGCCTTGTGGCTCAGGGGCTGACCAGGCGGTGGTGATGCGCTACCACCTTGGCCAGCAAGGCGGAAGCCAGGCGGGTCGAGGCGCTGTCGGCGCGGCTGGTCAACGCAATCGGCACGCGTGCGCCCAGCACAATGCCGGAGGCGGTGGCGCCGCCGAGGTACTCCAGCTGCTTGCCCAACATGTTGCCGGACTCCAGGTCAGGCACCACCAGGATGTCGGCATCGCCGGCCACCTCGGAGTCGATGTGCTTGATGCGGGCGGCGGCGGCGGAGATGGCGTTGTCAAAAGCCAGCGGGCCGTCGAGCACGCCGCCGGCAATCTGGCCGCGCTGCGCCATCTTGCACAAGGCTGCCGCATCCAGCGTGGAGCGCAGGTTCGGGTTGACGGTCTCCACCGCCGACAGGATGGCGACCTTGGGCAGCGCCACGCCCAGCAGGCGTGCGAACTCGATGGCGTTCTGCACAATGTCGACCTTTTCCGACAGTGTGGGCGCGATGTTGAGTGCCGCGTCGGTCAGCAGCAGCGGCTTGGCGTAGGTCGGCACGTCGAAGCGGAACACGTGCGACATGCGCCGGCCCGAGCGCAGCGCCGGCGTGTCCAGCACCGCGTGGATCAGTTCGTCGGTGTGCAGGCTGCCTTTCATGAGAGCCTCCACCTGGCGCTCGGCGGCCATGCGCGCAGCCTGCTCGGCGGCGGCGTGGCTGTGCGCCACCGGTACGATCGTCAGACCATGCAGGTCGAGGCCGGCTTCTTCCGCCACGGCCCGCATGCGGTCTTCCGGCCCGATCAGCGTCGCATCGATCACGCCGCGCTGGGCTGCCTCGACGGCGCCGCGCAGCGATTCGGCATCGCAGGGATGCACCACGGCGCAGCGCACCGCCGGCAGGTCGGCACCCAGGCTCATAAGGGCGTTGAGCCGCGCCTGCGGATCGAACAGCTGGATGGTGGGGCTGTGGGTACGGGCGCGGCGCACCTTCTGCGTTGGCGCCAGCACCCGCGCCAGCCCGTGCAGCACGCGTTCGCCGTTCTGGTTGAGAACCTGGCAGTCGAGTTCGATCCGCTTGCGCGCCTCGTCGCGTGCCGTCACGGTGACGTTCACATTCAGCGTGTCGCCAACCCGCACCGGGTGGCTGAAGTGCAGGTTCTGTTCCAGGTAGATGGTGCCGGGGCCCGGGAACACGGTGCCCAGCAGGGCGGAGATCAGCGCACCGCCCCACATGCCGTGACCGATGATGCCGTGGAACAGGGTGGCATCGGCGTAGTCCGGGTCCAGATGGGCCGGATTGGTGTCGCCTGAGACGGCGGCAAAGGCCTGAATGTCTTCCAGCGTCAGGGTGCGCACGATGCGCGCCGTCTGGCCGAGCTGGATTTCGTTGAAGGTGACGTTCTCAAGCACGTCCGGTTGGGCGAGGAGGGTGTTCATGAGGGGCTGCTGCTTTCAGGCCACCGCATGGCGGCCGGCGTCGACGTAAATGGTCTGTCCGGTCATGCCGGACGCGGCATCACTGCACAGGAAGGCGCTCAGGCGGGCGATTTCGTCGAGCGTGACGAGGCGACCCAGCGGGGCCTTGCGCTGCGCCTGGCTGAGCAGCTCGTCAAAGTCCGGCAGGCCGGATGCGGCGCGCGTCGGGATGGGGCCGGGCGAGACCGCGTGCACACGGATGTTGCGCGGTCCCAGTTCCTGCGCCATGTAGCGCACCAGCGATTCCAGCGCTGCCTTCACCGGCCCCATCAGGCCGTAGTGCGGGACGGCTTCGTCAGCACCGAGGTAGGTCATCGTCACGAAACTGCCACCGTCGGACATGTGGGGCAGGCACAGTTTGGCCAGGCGAGCGAAAGAGTGACAGGAGATCTCCATGGCGCGGGCAAAGCCCGGGCTGGAGCTGTCGATGACCGGGCCGTGCAGATCCGCCAGCGGTGCCCAGGCGATGGAGTGCAGCACGAAGTCCAGCTGGCCCAGCCGGAGCGCGGCCTGTTCCACGGCGGCCTCCAGCTCGCCCGGGACCTCGACATTGCAGGGCAGCAGCGGGATCGACAGCGCATCGGTCAGCGGCGTCACGGCACGGTGGGCCTTGTCATTGAGACAGGTGGCCACCAGCTCGGCGCCCTGGTGTCGTGCCTCGCGGGCAAAGCCGTAGGCGATGCTGTGCTCATCGGCCAGGCCGATCACCAGTCCCTTGCGGCCCTGCAGGGTCATGTAGGTGGGCGGCGCGTTCATGCGGCGGAGTGCTTCTTGTGCTTGTCGTGCGCAGCGCCCTGCAGCAGGGTACGCCAGCGCGCGATCAGCGCTTCGTCCAGGCGCTTCACCGTGGCGACCTGGCCCGGGTAGACGCGGCCCTGATTGCCGTCGAGCGTGATGACATCGCCTTCACGCAGGGTCAACTCGCCCAAGCGCACGCTGCGGCTCTCCAGGTCGATCTGCAGACCACTGCAGCCCACCAGGCAGACCTTGCCCAACTGGCGCGCCACCACGGCGGCGTGCGAGGTGCGCGCGCCGGTCTGCGTCAGCAGCCCCAGGGCCGATTCCAGCGCGGCGATGTCGGCGGTCTCTGCTTCCCTGCGCAGCAGGATGACAGTCGCGCCGGCCGCCGCGCGTGCGGCGGCACGTTCGCCGTCCAGGGCGATCTCGCCGCTGACCACCCCGGTGCAGGCCGACATGGCCTCGGCCAGCACGGTCGGTGGCGCCTGGGTGCCGGTGGCGGCCAGCTCGATAGTGCCGAGCGCCTGTTCGTCCAGCCCCCGGGTGCGCTCGATTGCGGTAGCCGCGTCGATGAGGCCGGCGTCCAGCAGGTCCAGCGCAATGCGGGCGGCGGCCAGCGGCGTGCGCTTGCCGGTGCGCGTCTGCAGCATGAAGAGCGTGCCGTCCTGCACCGTGAATTCGAAGTCCTGCATGTCGCCGAACTCGCGCTCCAGCATCTGGGTGGCGGCTTCCAGGTCGTGCCAGGCCTGGGGCGCCACGCTGGCCAGGGCATCGTGGCCGTGGGCATTGCGTCGCCCTGAGACCACGTCTTCGCCCTGCGCGTTGACCAGGAAGTCCACCCACAGCTGGGCGGTGCCGGTGCTGGGGTCACGCGTGAAACCGACGCCCGCGCCCGAATGGCTGCCGGTGTTGCCGAACACCATGCGCTGCACCGTGACGGCGGTGCCCATGTCGGCGTCGATCTTGTTGAGCCGGCGGTACTCCTGTGCCTTCGGCGCGTGCCAGGAGGCGAACACGGCGCGGATCGCCTGGCTGAGCTGCTCGTTCACGTCCTGCGGGAAGGGGCGACGGGCGTGGTCGGCATAGAGTGCGAGGTACTGTTGGGTGAGCTCGCGCAGTTCGCGGAAGTCGAGTTCACGTTCATTGCGGCCCTGGCAGACCTGGGTCAGCGCCTCCTCGAACAGGCTGCCCGGCAGTCCGGCCACGATCTCGCCGTAGCTGGCTACCAGGCGGCGGTAGGCATCCCACACCATGCGCGGGTTGCCGGTCTGGCGCAGCAGGCCCTGCACCGTCGCGTCGCACAGGCCGATGTTGAGCAGCGTCTCCATCATGCCCGGCATCGAAACCGGCGCGCCAGAGCGCACCGACACGATCAGCGGGTTGCGCGGGTCGCCCAGCCGCTGGCCAGTGGCCTTCTCCAGCTCCGGCAGGCCGACCGTCATCACCGGCAGCATGCAGTCTTCCGGGTGGCGGGTGTAATGGGTGCCGATGACCAGCGCCGGTGGCACCGGCAAGTCGAGCTGCGCCATGCGCAGCAGGTTGTAGGCCTTGGAGCCCATATGCTCGCGGCTGGCGTTCTTGGGCGCCAGCGTCTGGCCGTCGGCGATCAGGTAGAGCTGTTTGGGCCAGTGCAGTTGGGGCTTCATGCCGATACTCCGGTATTGGTGAACACCATGGCGCGCAGGGCGTAGCCGGTCTCCAGCAGGCTGTCGGAAGCTTCCTCCAGGCGGGCTGCGAGGTCGTTGGCCAGCATCAGTTCGGCGGGGCGGCTGTGCAGGTTCTGCAGGATGTTCAGGCGTGCCTGACGCAGCAGTTCATCGCACTGTCGCTCGGCCCGCAGCATGCGCCAGAGCGTCTGCAGGAAGACTTCGCTGTCGGAAGCGTCAAGATGCTCGTGCAGGTGGCGTGCAATCTCGATCGCCTTGACCTGGTCCTGGATGGCCGTCAGGGTGGTGCTGGCCAGGCGTTGCAGCACCTGGCCCACCGCCGGTGGCAATCCGGGCAGGGGCGGCGTAACGGTCAGTGAGAGGATGAAGGTGGCTTCTTCCAGCGCGTCGGCGATGTTGTCGGCCTTCTCCAGCAGATCGACCACGCCGGCCCAATGGTGCTGACGCACGGCGCGCTGGCGGGCATCCATCAGCACGTGATCGGCTCGCCGTTCCCACGCTTTGGAGCGTGCCACCAGCACGGCCGCTTCGGCGGGGGTTGGCACACCGGCCTCGATCGCATCGCACAGGGCCTGGGCCAGGGCATGCCCATAGGCGGCATGCTCGGCCAGCAGATCGAACTCGAACGTGCGTCGACGCAGCACTTGGCTGAGCAGCAGGCGGGCTTCATCGGCGATCATGGCCAAGGGTTGCTGTTGCAGCAGCATCTGGCTGGCAATGCGCATCAGATCGAGCAGGTACTCCGCAGCCGCCGTCTCGCCGATCACGTCATCGAGCCGGTCGCCGATACGGAACGCCTCGCCATCGACGGCCTGCATGGCATTGAACACCAGCTGCTCCCCGCCGGCCAGCAGCCAGGCCATGTGGCCCCACTCCCGTTCGGCCGCGCGCGTCAGGATGTCGATGGCCTGGGCCTTGCCGACAAAGGGCTTGAGCGCCTTGCGCGCACGGTTCCAGTCGATCACGAACACGATGCGGGACGCCACGCCCTGCAAACCGGCGAGCAGTGTTTCGTCATCCTCGGCCACCAGCGTGCCGCGGCCCAGATGGTAGGGTTTGCCGTCGTTGAGTCCGGCCGTGGTGATCGGGTCGAACTGCTTCCACGTGAAGCCGATGCGCTCCAGCGCACGGAGGAAGAAGGCGAAGCGGGCCGCATGCAGGTCGGAGTAGCTCAGCGTCAGCGTGCGCGCCTGTACTTCCATGACCAGCACGTGTGCGTCGTTGGTGCCGATGTCGTTCTGGATCAGCAGCTTGTCGCCGTCGCGCGTGACTGCGGTGTCCAGTCCGGGGTGCGAGAACTTCAGCGGTGCGGTGCGCTTGAGGCCGAGCATGAAGGCCCGGATCAGCGGCCGGTCGGTCTCGGCGATCTGCCAGACGTGGGCGCCGTCCAGGTTCTCGGTCGCCAGTTCGCTGGCCAGTGCATTCAGCGCCTTGTGCAGGTCCATCACCAGCAGGTGGAAGCTGTCGCCCTGCTTGCGGTCCCCGTGGGTCAGCTGCGCAATCAGATCGCGGCTCAGTCCTTCCTCGCCTTCGAGGCCGGAGAAGCGTTGCAGCCATTGGTCGCGGCGTCGCACCAGGTCTGCCGGCGCGGCCTGGCCGCCATCGCACAGCGGTCGGGCCATGATGCCGAGATCGCCGGCCAGCGCTGTCAGCAGCGCATCCAGTTGCGGCATGACGAGCAGATCGTCGTCGAAGTACGCCGTCTTGACCAGTTCGCGCAGCCAGAGTGCGTCGCGCAGGCCGCTCGAAGCAAGTTCCGCATCCCAGTCGGCCACCGGTGCGTCGGGGGCGCTCGCGTGCTGCACCGCCGCCTGCAGCAAGCTGAGATAGAGCTTGAGACGGTCATTGGCGGCCAAGGCCGACTTGACCCAGGCCGGCAGCAGCAGGCCGGATGACCCGAGGGAGGAGACCGCTTTTTCCTTCAACATGGTGTGGCCTTCAAACGCGAATTGGCGAAGTGGTCCAAAAATTCTGGGAGGCCCGTGTGGCAGGTCTGTGACAGGGGAGTGATTTGCTCGGGCTTGGCTTGCTGCGGGCTCGCACGGCCTCTACGCTGTCTGCATTCCCACGATGAACAAGGCCACTTTCTCCACACCGTCCCTTGCCGCCGCCAGCGGCCTGGAGATCGAGTTGAAGCTCGCGCTGCCCCCTTCGCTGGCAGCCAGCCTGGCACAACGACTTGCCCGCTTACCGTTGCTGGCCGGCTGCCGGCCCCGGCAGCAGGCGCTGCACAACGTTTACTACGACACGCCGCAGCAGCACCTGCACGCGCAGCGGCAGGTATTGCGCGTGCGGGCTGACGGAACACCCCGCAAGCCCCGCTGGGTGCAAACCTTCAAGCTCAGACCGTCCGCAGCCTCGGCCCTGAGCCGGCGCGACGAATGGGAGACGCCGGTCACGTCGGGTGCGCTGTCCTTACCGGCGCTGTTGGATACTCCTTGGGCCGAGTTCGATCCTGACGGGCGCCTGTTCCGTGCGCTGGCACCTCGTATTGTCACCCGCTTCGAGCGCACCTCCTGGCTGATCACGATGCCACGCGGCAGCCTGATCGTCGTCGCGCTGGACATCGGCGAGATCGTGGCCGGCCACCTGCGCAGCCCCTTGTGCGAGCTGGAACTGGAGCTGCAGCAGGGTAATGTGGGCGAAGTCCTGGCGCTGGCGCAGCAGGTGGCCGATGTGGTAGCCGTTCTGCCCTTGCCCTTGAGCAAGGCCGAGCGCGGCTACGCGCTGGCTGCGGCGGCGCTGGAGCATCCGGTTCCTAATCTGCCCGCTGAGTTGCCGAGCGGCGCGTCGCTGGCCGAAACGGCATCGCATGTGCTCGGGCGGGCTTACGCCCAGTTCCTGAGCAATCTGTATCTGCTGCGCGGTGCCGACGCGCCTGAGCTGGTGCACCAAGCCCGGGTGGGTTGGCGTCGCTTTCGAGCCGGCCTGCGTCTGTTCAAGCCGCTGCTGGTCGGGCAGGCGCCGCCGGCTTGGCCGTCGTTGAATTCACTGCTGCTGCCGTTGGGTGAACTGCGTGATCTGGAGGTGGCGCTCCACGACACGCTGCCTGCGCTGGAGGCGCGCTACATCCAAGGTCAGCCGCAGCGGCAGACCCGGTGGCTGGCGATGCGACAGACGTTGGCGCAGCAGGTCCGCCGGTGCCGGCAGCGTGTGCGAGGTGCATTGTCACGGCCAGCTGTGGGCGCCGACCTGCTGGCGATTGCCGTCTGGCTGGAGCAGTGGCAGCCCGCCGTGCCGCCGGCCAACGCTTCGGCCGAAGCCGTGCAGGACTGGGCGCGTCGGCGCGTGCGCCGGCTGCATGAGCAACTGGCCAGCGCCTGCCAGTCGGCACAGGACGAAGAGAGCTGGCACCGCACCCGGATTCAGGCCAAACGGCTGCGCTACAGCATCGAGTTCCTGCGGCCCTTGCTGCCGCCAACGCGGGCAGAGCGCTGGTATCGGCAGGCCACGGACTGGCAGAACCGTCTTGGTGCGGCGCGCGACATCCAAGAGGCTGTGCGGCTGGTACACAAGCTCGGGGCGGACGCCGACATCGAGGCCTACCTTCGGCGGGCCGCGCGGCGAGCCGCAAGACCGTGAGCTGCATGGAGGATCCGGCTGTCACGCGGCTGCAACATTCACGCGCATACTGGGTGGCGGCAGTCCGTCCTGCGTCGGGGTGCGTGTTTCATGTTGGGAGAGTTTGATGCGTGCTATCAAGGAAGCCAGAAAACTGATCGAGCAAGAACCCGACAGCGTGTCCGCGCGTACGCTGGCGCGTCTGGTGCTCGCGCTGGAGTCGGATTTCGACTTTCCCCTGAGCGAGATCTACGCGCTGGACTACGAGCGCTTCAACCTGGCCCTGCGCATCCTGCAGGAATGGCGGATTGATCGTTTCTACGCCGGCAAGGCTCGGCTGTTCGACATCGCGCTGCAGTTGACCGCGATGCGGGACGTCCAGTCCTGAACCTTCACAGACGCAAGGCGTTGGCGTAGCCCGTCATCTCCAGGTAGCCACGGCCGACGGGCCGGCCCTGGGTGTCATACAGCTCGCTCAGGCCTTCCCAGTAGATGGCCCCGGTGGAGCTGCGGCTGTCGAGCTCCTGGTTGTCGAGCAGGGCGCGCAGCGTGTAGTGGCCCGCCGGCGTCTGCACGCGCCACTCGACCGGGTAGCGCGCCTGGCTCAACGGGCTGGTCCAGTGGCGCAGCGCTTCGAAGTGCGTCTCGCCGCGGCGAAAGATACGTGCCGGCGCGTTGCCGGGCGCCGGGCGGAACGAGCCGCCATCCCAGAGCGCCTGGCCCTCGCGGTCGCGCAGGCGAAAGGCGGTGAGGGCGCTGCCGTCGAACAGGTTGATGCCGATCCAGTCCCAACCCACGGCGTCGGGGTGAAGCAGCGCCTCGCTCCATTCGTGGTCGAGCCAGGCCACCGCACCGGGCGCGATCATGTGGCGCTGCCCTTGCAACTGAAGATGACCTTGCACCGCCAGTTGCGGCTCGCTGTAGTAGTAGCTGGCTTGCGCCGGCTGCGGCCCCTTGCGCGACAGGCCCTGCTCGCCTTGCAGCAGCACCGGCTGCTGCGCGGTGAACTGCAGCGCCAATTCAAAGTCCTGCGCCCGCAGCCGGGCCTGGTAGCGGTGCGGCGTGCCGGGCTCGCGCCGCAGCGTCCAGTCGCGCAGGGCGATGTCGGTGTCGTGCTCGCGCGCATGGGCCTGGTCGATCTGCGGGTCGCCACTCACGCGGGCGATGCGCTGGTCGTGCCAGAGCCGCTTGCCCTGTACATCGGTCACGGCGGCATGAGCAAAGATCAGCTGCCGCGCGGCCAGGCGTGAGACCATGCTCTGTGTGGCGTCGACGCGTGAGCGGAAGAAGGTGAGCTGGAAGCCGAACAGGCGGCCACCGCTGTGCGCATGGCCGGTGATGTACCACCACTCGGTGCGCAACTCCGGGTGGGCGCCGAAGTCGCGCGGAAAGACCAGCGGGTGCGCCGGCAGCGCGGAAACACCAGCGGCGCGGCTCAGGCCGGCCAGCAGCAAGCTGCGACGCAACAGCGAGAAGGGCAGGCCGGTCATGACGGAGCGGTGGGGCACGCCCGGATTCTGCATCGGCGCAGCCAGTCAGCTGCTCTTGACCGGCAAGTCGGTTGGCCAGCGCGACTGGCGCGTCAGGGGCGCGGTGCTGGGGGACGACGGCGCCACCAGCTCAGCCAGCGTCACGCCATCGAGCTCGGCGAAGAAACTGGCCATGGCCCGGCCCAGTGCCCCTTTGAGCGCGCATTGCGGGCTCAGGCGGCAGCTGTCCAGGCTGGGGTCGAAACACTCCACCAGCGTGAAATCGGTCTCGGTGTGCCGCACCACCTCGCCGAGCCGGATTTCGCTGGCGGGGCGGGCCAGCCGCATGCCGCCGCCGCGGCCGCGCGTGGTTTCCAGCAGGCCCAGGGCCGCCAGTTCGTTCACGATCTTCGTCAGGTGGCTGCGCGAGATGCCGTAGCCCTCGGCGATTTCGCTGATGGTGACAGGCTGCTCACGGTTCTGGCAGGCGGCACAGTACATCAGCACGCGCAGGGTGTAGTCGGTCCATTGGGTCAGACGCATGGGTTTTGCTGCAGATCAATGAAAAGATGCATTCTGAATGAATTTTATTGCCTAGAATAAACATTCATTCAATGTGAATCTTTAAAGGAGTATCGCCATGAATGCACGTCTCGAAACCACCGCGCCGGCCGCCCTGAGTGCCGACCAGGCTATCGGCCAGATTGCCGTCGCGTTGCCGGGTGCCACCGCCGTGTTCCGGCGCCTCAAGCTCGACTTCTGCTGCGGCGGCCAGATCAGCCTGCGTCAAGCCGCTGCTGACAAGGGGCTGGATGCCGACACCATCCTGCGCGAGCTGGCCGCACTGCAGCGCCCGACCGGGATGACCGGCCTGACGGAACCGGCGGCATTGATCGACCACATCCTGAGTCGTTACCACGAGGTGCACCGCGCCCAGTTGCCGGAGCTGATCCGCATGGCGCGCCGCGTGGAGGCGGTGCACCGCGAGCACCCGCAGGTGCCGGCCGGCCTGGCCGACCTGCTGGAGGGCATGCACGCCGAGCTGTTGTCGCACATGCAGAAGGAGGAAGCGGTGCTGTTCCCCATCCTCAAGGCCGGCGGCAATCCGTTTGTGCACCAGCCCATCCAGGTGATGCGTGCGGAGCATGTTGAGCACGGCGCCACGCTGGAGCGGCTCAATGCCCTGACGCAGGACATCACCCCGCCGGATGGCGCCTGCAACACCTGGCGCGCGCTCTACGCTGGCCTGGCCCAGTTGCAGGAGGACCTGATCAACCACATCCACCTGGAAAACAATGTGCTGTTTCCCTCGTTCGAGCCGCCGGCGGCCCAGAGCTGCAGCACCCGGGCCTGCGGCTGCCACTGAGTGCTGCGCCGGCGTCCCTGAGGCGCTGCAGGGGCCTGCAATCCGGCGCGGCCGGGCCGAGGGTGCTCGGTAGACTACGGGCATGGATCTCAAGCAACTGCTGGCCTCCTCGGACGCCCTTCCCAGCGTTCCGGAGGTGATCGGCCTGATCCTGTCCGAGCTGAATGCAGAGGAGCCCAACCTCATCCGCATCAGTGCGCTTTTCACGCAGGAGCCGGTGCTGGCGGCGCGTCTGCTGCAGATCGCCAATTCAGCCCGCTTCGAGCTGGCGCACCAGATCCGCAACATCGCCGAGGCGCTGGCCGTGGTGGGACTGCTGGATCTGCGCAGCCTGGTGTGCGCGGAGGCCATCAGCAGCGCCTTCCGCCAGGTGCCCAAGGTCGATCTCAACCGCTTCTGGCGCTACAGCCGCGAGACGGCACGCATCTCGCGCATGCTGATCAGCAACCGGCGGCTCAACGTCACGGCCTACACGGCCGGCCTGATTCACGCCACCGGCGAGCTGGTGATGCACCTGGGTATGCCGCAGGCCATGGAGCAGTTCAACCGCCGTACGCCCTTCTTCGCGCTGCAGCGCTCTCAGGCGCAGCGCGAGGCTTTTGGTTATTCCTATGCCCAGGTGGGGGCTGAGCTGGGGCGGATCTGGCGCTTCCCGGAAGTGCTGGTGGACGTGTTCGAGCACCATGACGCGCCATTCAGCCGCGGCAACTACGAGCCGCTGTCGGGTGTGGTCCACCTGGCGGTGTGGCGGTCCCGGGCCCAGGAGCTAGGTTATGGCGATGCCGATCTGGCCGAGACCTTCCCGGACGAAGTGGCTACGGCGCTCAACCTTGACATGGATCAGGTACTTGAACGCGGCGGTGTTCAGTAGTATCATTAACATCAATATTTACATTTTTACCGTGTCGTTGGTGCTTGCATGGCGACCGCAATAAAAAGAACAACAGGGAGTTATCCGTTCGGGCAGGGCGTGTCTGCCCCGAGGAGGTTGACCCGCCATGGCACAGCTGGAATTGAGCCCGGAGAAGCTGTATCTGGGCATGTCCCTGAGCTTCACCCTGCGCGACGAAAAAGGCGTGATCATGCTGGCCAAGGGCCAGCGCATCGAGACCGCGCAGCAGCTGGAATCCATCCGCAGCCGCAAGAAGCTCTTCGTCGAAATCGAGGAGAGCGAGGAGCGAGTGCGCGCCATGATGGCCGGCATCAATGCCTTGACGCGAGCCGATGCCCCCATCAAGGACATGTCGCAGTACGTGGACCTCTACAAGCCGCGCAACGAGAGCGACAAGCTCACCGGCACCCTGGCCGAGCGCTGGGGCGATGTGGAATCCAAGCTCAACGCCCTGCTGAGCAATGTGGCCGGCAGCGAGGATTTCGAGCGCAAGGTACACGGGTTGGCGCAGCACATCCACGACCTGATGAGCGAGAACGCTGCGGCCTCGCACTTCCTTCTCTTCAACCGTGCCGTCACCGAATATGGCGGTTACAGCACCCTGCACGCGCTGTTGTGCGCCGCATTGGGTCACTCCCTGGGTGACAGCCTGACGCTGGCCGATGCCGAGCGGCGCACCCTGGTATGCGCGGCCCTCACGATGAACGTAGCAATGATGCGCCTGCAGGACACCCTGGCCGTGCAGAAGTACCCGCCCATGCCGCACCAGCGCAAGGCGATTGAAAGCCACGCTGACGAAGGGCAACAGATGCTGCTGCAAGCCGGCGTGAGTGACCAGGACTGGCTGTCCATCGTCGGCCTGCACCATACGCCGCTGCAGGGCCCCGAGCAGCTGAGTGACTGGGCACCGGCGCTGCGCCTGACCAAGGTACTGCAGACGCTGGACCGCTATACCGCCGCCATGAGCCCGCGCAAGTCGCGCGCCGGCCGCACGGCGCGTGACTCGGCCCGCAGCGTCATCATGCCCGCCGGTGAGCGGCGACAGGACGAGATCGGTGCCGCGCTGTTCCACCACATCGGGCTGTGCCCGCCGGGCACCTACGTCCGGCTGGCCAACGGCGAGACCGCCGTGGTGGTGCGGCCCGGCATCAAGCCCACCGCGCCGCTGGTGGCGAGTGTGCTGAACCGCCATGGCGAGCCAATCGCCGTGCCCAGCCTGCGCGAGACGCTGCAGGACAACTTCTCGATCCAATCCACGCTGGCCGCCACGGCTGTGCGCCTGCGTCTCAACGTCGACTCCATGTGCCGGTTGATCCCGGCCTGAGTCCACGCGGCCGGGCGGCGTCGCTGGCGTCGGGTTGCGCGGGCGATGCGGCGTCATCCTCACTCTTGCGGTGAATCAATTCGTCACAGATTCACTCCCTGGGGCGATTTGATTTTTCGCCGTGACAGGCCTACATTCATATCCTCCAGCTAGCCAGAAAAGGAGGGTGTATGAAGCACGTTTCTGCAGCATTGGCCTGTGTGGCCGCGCTCTCGTCTGCGCAGGTACTTGCGCAGGCCAGGAGTTTTGAAGGGTTCAGCATCGGCGCCACCGTGGACTCGGACCGTGCCACGATCAGCGCTACCGGCGGCACCTCCGACAGCGGCACCAGCACCGGCCTGGGCTTGCAGGCGCGGTACGACTGGGCGCTGGGCAGCAACTTCCTGCTGGGCGCCGGCGTCACCGCCAACACCGGCACGCGCAAGGCCGGCAACTATGCCAACGGCAGGGAAGCCAGCACCAAGGACCGCTACAGCTTCGACCTCGTGCCCTCGGTGGCGGTGAGCGACAAGGCGCAACTGTTCTTCAAGGTCTCCGCGGTGTCCGGCACGGCAGCGTCCAGCGATGGCAGCAGCACGGCGTCCGTCAACGGCAGCGGCTACGGCTTGGGCTTTCGCGGCCTGATCAACGCCAACGCCTTCTGGCAGATCGGCTACGACTCGTACAAGTTCAACGACGTGACTTTCAGCAACGGCACCGTCTCCACCTATAAGGGCGACAACCTTTCCCTGGGCATCGGCTTCAAGTTCTGACTTCCAGTCCACCGACACACCTGGGCAAGCCACCTTCTGAGGTGGCTTTTTCATGCCGCCCTGGCCGCCAAGGTGCAGATCGCTATGTGCAGCACTGAAGCGGCTTGCTGCGGCACATCAGGTTTTCGTAACAAGATGTGAGGTTTGTTATCCCCATCTGCGCAGGCGAGGTGATATCGCTGCTTGGCCGGAAGGCGCGTGCTGACATGAAAACGCACCGGACGCCGAAGATCGCCGGCGTCTGAACTGCCCCGGGGGCTGTTACACCCGTGGCGCAACGCTGATTGTTGGTCCTCAGACCAACCCTAGAATCCGCCCCCAAAAAGCCATGGCACGGAAACCCGTGCGTCGATGGTCTGCCTCTTCAAGCGATTGCCAAGCATCGCGACTGTCACATGAAAGGGCAAACCATCCGGAAACAGGGAAGGAGTTTGTTCGCCTATCACGTCGCGTCTTGACGACCTGCCCCAGGTCGATTGCACGCGCCTCAGTTGCGTTTCGCCGCAGACACCACGTCCCGTCACGTTCCTATGCGCCCGCAAGCGCACTGGTGCAACTGGCGAATGCGGTCAGGTCTACACAACGAAGCCGTGCTCAAAAAACCATAACAAATCTGGGCGCTGTACCTCCGCATGGCGGCGCCCCGTTTAACGAAAACATGTTCAGGGATGTCTTGCGGCTTGCAGCGTTTCTGCGCTGCGGCTGTCCATTGTTGATTGCGCTTGTCGCGCCTCTTGAACCCGCCTGGGCGCAGAGCGGGCCGGACCCGTCGTCCGAGTTGCTGCGCCAGCAGGAGCGACTGCAGCAACAGTCGCGCGAACTGCGGCCGCAATCCGATGTGCGTCTGCAGCCAGAAGTGGCCGAGCCGGCGGCACGGCTGGTCAGCGGCGAATCGCCGTGTTTCACCTTCCACAGCATCCACATCGACGCGGACAGCGATGCGACACGTCAGGCGTTCGCGTGGGTAGCCCAGGCGCTGGACGGGCCGCGAGGCGAGGACAGCCCCCTCGGTCGCTGCCTCGGCAGCCAAGGCATCGCCATGATCGTCAGGCGTGCTCAGGATGCTCTGACCGCGCGAGGCTTCACCACCAGCCGGGTGTTTGCCCGACCGCAGGACGTCAGTGCCGGCACGCTGTCCCTGACTGTGGTGCCGGGGCGCCTGCGCGGCATCCGCCTGGAAGGGCCGGCGCCGTCCGTTGCCGCGCCCCGCGTCGCGTTGTGGAACAACCTGGCCGCGCGCATGGGGCAGCCTCTGGACCTGCGAGACATCGAGCAGACCCTGGAAAACCTCAAGCGGGTTCCCACGGCCGAGGCCAACATCCGGATCGAGCCGGCCGATGCGCCCGATCAGAGCGACCTCGTCGTCGCCTATAGCCAGGCATTGCCGGCGCGGCTTGCTGTCTCGGTGGACGACAGCGGTGGCAAAGCCACCGGCCGCTATCAGGGCAGCGTCACCCTGAGTCTGGACAACCTCCTGTCCTTGAGCGACCTGATCTACGTCACCATCAACAACGATCTCGGCGGTGGCGATCCCGGATCGCGCGGCACCCGTGGCCATGTGGCGCACTACAGCATGCCGCTGGGTTACTGGAGCCTGGGGGCCACGGTCAGTGCCAATCGCTACTACCTGAGTGTGGCCGGCAGCAACCAGACCTACATCTACCGGGGTACCTCTGAAACCGCGGAGCTCAGCCTTGCGCGCGTCGTGCGGCGCGACAGCGCCAGTAAGACCACCGTGACGGTCAAGGCATTCCAACGGCGCAGCAACAACTACATCGACGATACCGAGATCCTGACCCAGCGCCGCGTCGTCGGCGGCTATGAGCTGGCCTTGGGATACCGGCGCACGCTGCAGGCCTTGACCAACGGCCGCACCGGTGGCGGTGAGGGCAGTGCATCATCTGGTGACACGGCCAGATTCCAGGCCAACCTCAGTTACCGGCGTGGCACGGGTGACTTCGATACCTTGCCTGCTCCGGAGGAGTCTTCGGGTGAGGGCACCTCACGCTTCGGTCTGCTCCTGCTGGAAGCGGGCTTGGATGTTCCGTTCAAAGCTTTCGATCAAGGCTGGCGCTGTACCAGCACGCTCAGAGTCCAGAACAACACCACGCCCTTGACCCCGCAAGACCGCTTCGCCATCGGCAGTCGCTACAGCGTGCGTGGTTTTGACGGCGAGACCCTGCTCAGCGCCGAGCGCGGCTGGACCGTACGCAACGAACTCATCCTCAACCGGCCGCATGGCCAGCAGCTTTACCTGGGGCTGGACTATGGCGAGGTCGGCGGGCCCAGCAGCGACACCCTCGTCGGCAAGGCGCTGGCGGGCGCAGCCATTGGTTGGCGCGGGGGCTGGCGCAAGCTGCAGTACGACTTCTTTATCGGCACGCCCCTGCACAAGCCAGGCAACTTCAAGACAGCGGCCGCCACCAGTGGCTTTGTGGCGACCTGGCACCTCTGAGCCACCCACCCCGACCGGGCAACCCTATCCCAAGAGCCATGCAAAACCCCAACCACCGCTTGCGTCTGATCTCCCCCGCGTTGGGTACGCCGCCGCAGAGCGATGCCCAGATTCTGGGGGCGGTCACCTGGCTGCTGATGCAGAGCCACCAGCACCGGGACTTGCCGCTGAAGATGCTCGGCGCGCTGGTTCTGCCACCAGTCAAAGCTGGTCAGTACATTCTGCTCAGTGAGCAAAGCCCTGGCGGCTCCGCCGAGGCGACCCAGGCCGACACGCCGGTGGCCTGGCTTGCCTGGGCCAACCTCAGCGCCCAGGCAGAAGCCTGCTACCTCAGTGACCACCTTGAAGGTCTGCGCCCGGACGAATGGTGCAGCGGCGACCGCACATGGTTCATCCACTGGATCGCGCCGTTCGGGCATACCCTGGCCTTGCGCCGTGCTGTGCTTGACCACATACCGGATATCTGCGCGCGGGGCCTGCATCACCGCGGCATCGAGCGTGGTCTGCGCGTGAACACCTACCGCGGCAAGAACATTTCCCTTCAGAGAGCACGCGAGTGGTGGCGCGAACGCCCCATGCTGGCAGCAGCGCCTGCCGCCGTGTCCACACCCGCGCCCGGCGGGGGCGCAGCGGGTCTCTGATGAAGCCTTATTTGCAACCTGGACGCGAGTCCACTTTTTCCAAGGAGAGTCCTATGAAAACCAATCGTATTCACACCGCAGTCGCACTGACCCTGGCGCTGGCCTGCGGCGCCGCTGCCGCTCAGTCGGGCCAGAACTTTGTCGGACCGGCCATCGGTATCGGTGTCTCGGCGCAGAACAACAAGACGCCGCTGACCAGCCAGGTCGCCAGCATCAATGGCCAATCCTCCCAAGCCAATGACACCGCCACAAGCCTGCTCGCATCCTGGGGTTTTGCCCTGGCAGACCGTTGGGTGACCACGCTGGGCCTGGCCTGGGACCTCAACAGCACGGACTTCGGCAAAGTCAACTACACCGCTGGCGGCGCCCAGACGTTGACGCTCAAGGCCAAGGAACACCTGTCGCTGTCGGTGGCGCCGGGCTACAAGGTGAGCCCGGGCGTTCTGGTCTACGGCAAGCTGGCCTATCACCAGATCAAAGCCGGCTACACCGACACCGCAACGGATGCAAGCAACGTGGATCACAACGGCACCGGTATCGGCCTGGGCCTGGCCGTGGCGTTGGCACCCCAATGGGAGCTGCGCGCCGAGTACGAAAGCGTGAACTACAACAGCCAGACGGTGCGCACCACCTCCGGCAAACCGGAGCAAAGCCTCCTCACGCTGGGCTTGCTCTACAAGTTCTGAGCATCGTCCACCGACCCCGCTCCTCCCGGTTCACCGGGGGAGTGGGGGCAAGCAGGCATTCGTCAGGGAGACCCAGTCATGAACAAGAAACTGCACCGCATCATTTTCAACGCTGCGCGCGGCTGTCGCATGGCCGTGGCCGAGACGGCCCGGACCTGCAGCAAGGCGGCCAGCGGCGCCACCGCTGCTGTCGCCACCTTGGCGCTGCCGGGCTTGATGGTTGCCCTGTCATCCCAGGCGCAGATCATTGCCGACCCGAGTGCCCCGGGCAACCAGCGCCCGGTCATTCTCAACACCGCCAACGGTCTGCCGCAGGTCAACATCCAGACGCCCAGTGCTGCGGGTGTGAGCCGCAACACCTACAGCCAGTTTGACGTGCAGGCCCAAGGCGCCATTCTCAACAACAGCGCCGCCAACGTGCAGACCCAGCTCGGCGGCTGGATTGCGGGCAACCCCATGGTCTCAGGCGGTGCGGCACGCGTCATCCTCAACGAAGTCAATTCCAGCAACCCCAGCTACCTCAAAGGCTACGTTGAAGTGGCTGGATCGAAAGCCGAAGTCATCATTGCCAATCCCTCCGGCATCCAGGTCAACGGTGGCGGTTTCATCAACGCCAGCACAGTAACCCTGACCACCGGTACCCCGGTCATGAACGGCGGTAACCTGGAGAGCTACCAGGTCACCGGTGGGCGCATCCAGATAGAGGGGCTGGGTCTGGACACCCGCACGGCCAGCGCCACCCAGATCCTCGCGCGTGCCGCTGAAGTCAACGCCGGCCTGTGGGCCAACCACCTCAAGCTGGTGCTTGGCGCCAACCAGGTCAACGCCGCCGACCCCACCGGAGAAACCACTGGCAGCACGCCGGTTCCCATCGCGGCCAAGGCCGGCGAGGCCAAACCGCGCTTTGCGCTGGACGTGGCGGCCATCGGTGGCATGTACGCCGGCCACATCTACCTCACCGGGACCGAGAAAGGTCTGGGCGTCAACACCCAAGGCAGCATGCAAGCCAACAGCGGCGACCTGGTGCTGCACGCCAACGGCTGGCTCACCAACGACGCCACCATCCAGGCCCGCGGCAACATCAGCATCACCGCCAGTGGCAGCAGCAACAGCACCCGCAGTGGCAGTGTCGACGACGGTGTCGGCGCAGTCACCGCGCACGGTGTGGCCAATAGCGGCAGCATCTACGCTGGCGGCAATCTCACCCTCAAGGTGGAAGGCGAGGTCAACAACTCGGGCACTGCGGCACTCCTGGCCGCCGGGGGCGATGCCAGCGTGTACGCGGGCCACATCGTCAACAGCGGTACCGCAGTCGCCGGTGTGCAGGCTGACGGCACCCTCGGCAACACTGGCACGTTGAACCTGAGCGCCGCCGAAGTGGACAACAGTGCCTCTGGCGAACTGGTGGCAGTCGATACCCGTATCACCGCCACCGACACCTTCGCCAACCGCGGCCTGGTGGATGGCGCGAATACCCGCATCGACGCCGCTACGCTGCGCAACGTGGGTACCGGCCGCATCTATGGCGACACCGTGAGCCTCAGCGCCACCAGTCTGTCTAACGAAGCCGAAACCCTTGCCGCGCCAAGCGGTCAGTCGACCAAAGCAGCCGTCATCGCTGCGCGAGATCGGTTGGACATCGGGGCGGGCACCCTCACCAACGGCTATGCCGACGGGCAAAGCGCTCTCATCTACAGCGGCGGTGACATGGTCATCGGCGGCAGCTTGGACGCCAACCGCCGCGCCACCGGCAGCGCACAAAGCATCAGCAACGCCGGCGGCACCATTGCCGCCATGGGCAACCTTGCCGCCAGCGCTGCGCGCATCAGCAACACCAACCCAGACTTCGCCTACGACATCAACAGCGCCGGCAGCAAGGCAGACCGCGAGTACATCGCTGCCTCCGGCCAGCTCTACACTCAGGAGCAGATCGCCTGGCTGCTCCATACCAACTTTGGCTCCGCTGGCGGCGGCGGCTACGCCTATGGCGGCGCGCAAGGGCGCTTTCTGCCGGTGGGCCACGTCTACGCAGACACCAAGTACCAGCCCTACTACGGCAGCGGCAATGCTTTTGTGGCGGCACACACCACCAGCAGCACGGACTTTGAGGGCAACACCACCAGCACCTACGTGGGTGACAGCTTTGCCTATGGCGCCGGCGACGCAATCTGGAGTGTTTTCGGTGTTGCGCCGCCTGCGGGTGGCAATCCCGGCTCGCGACCGTATGCCTACTGCAACGATTTCGGCTGCTACAACCCCACTTCTTCCGAGCTTGCTGCCTGGGAGGCCGCTGCCGCCCCTTGGATGAACCTGCAGGCCAGGCTCGACGCTTTCCGTTCCAGCGTCAACAACAGCGCCATCACCTACGTCACTTTCCGCGAACTCAGCCGCGACGTTCCCCAGGCCGTTGTAACGCACAGCACGCCCGGGAAAATTTCTGCCGCGGGCGACCTCACCCTCAACGCCAGCGACAGCCTGCTCAACGAACAGAGCCAGATCGTGGCCGGCGGTCTGCTCAAGGTCACTGCGGCCGCCATCAACAACCAGGCCAAGACCATAAACACCAGTGCCGCGCGTAGCGGTACCCAGTACACCTGGGACGGCAATTTCGACTACGGATGCGGCGGCAAGAACTGCGTGCGCTACAGCGCCTACCGCCCCTACAACTACAGCGATGCGGTGCCATTGAGCCTGAGCCTGAACACCGCCAGTGTCAGCACCAGCCAAGGCTCCGGCGTCAACCAAGGCATCATCCAGATTCCGGCCGCCGCCGGCAGCAGCAGCGGAAGCGATGGCGGCAACACCGTCATCCGCAGCGCAGACCCTGGCAACGGTTTGAACACCGCCCCGGGCTCCAGCCTCTTCCGGCCGGCGGCCGGCAACAACGCCAGCTACCTGTTGGAGACCGACCCCCGCTTTACCCAATACAAGACTTGGCTGGGCAGTGACTACATGACCGCAGCCCTGGGCTACGACCCTGCCACCACCCAAAAACGCCTGGGTGACGGGTTCTACGAACAACTGCTGGTGCGCGAGCAGGTCGCCCAGCTGACCGGCCGGCGCTTTCTCGCGGACTACTCCAGTGATGAGCAGCAGTACCGCGCCCTGATGAATGCCGGCATCACCTACGCACAGACCTACAACCTGCGCCCAGGCCTCGCCCTGAGCGCCGAGCAGATGGCAATGCTCACCAGCGATATCGTCTGGCTGGTCGAGAAGGAAGTCACTCTGCCGGACGGCAGCACACAAAAAGCCTTCGTGCCCCAGCTCTATGCGCGGGTGCAGGAGGGGGATCTGACCGCGGGCGGCGCGCTGCTCGGTGGCGCCGACGTGCAGATCGATGCGGCCAGCGTACTCAACAGCGGCAGCATCCAGGGGCGTCGTGTGGTCAGCCTCAACGCGCAGACAGTGGCCAACCTGGGTGGCGACATCCGCGCGCAGAACACCGGCATCAGCACCGCGGGCGACATCAACAACATCGGCGGGCGCATCAGCGCCGAGCAAAACCTCCAGCTGCTTGCCGGCGGCAGCATCAACGTCGCCAGCACCAGCGCCACTACCGAAGGAAGCGGCAACGGCCAAGCCAGCCGAACCGACCTCACCCGCATTGCCGGCCTGTACGTCAGCGGCGCCGGCGGGACCCTGGTGGCCAGCGCCGGGCAAGACATCAATCTCGTAGCGGGTGTTGTCCAGAGCGCCGGCAATGCCAACCTCAGCGCCGCCGGCAACATCAACCTGCAGACCGCGGAAACCAACCGCATCTACCAGGCCGGCGGCGTCAACGCCTCCGTAGAGGACAGCAACCGCAGCGAGGTAGGGAGCCAAGTCAGCGCAGGCGGCAGCCTCTCCATCAGCGCAGGCAAGGACATTACTGCCCGCGCGGCAGACATCAGCGCCGCAGGCAACACCACGTTAGGGGCAGGCAACAACATCATCCTGGCCGCTGGCGAGCAGAGCGCCAGCTACGACTATGCCAGCCGCAGCAGCGCAAGCGGCTTCTTGAGCAGCAGCACCCGAGAAGAGCGCAGCACCGCCAGCAGCGCCCAGGCCATCGGCAGCCAGGTCAGCGGCGCCGATGTGACCATCAGCGCCGGCAACAACTTGGTGAGCGTGGGCTCCCAGTTCAAGGCGGACAACAACCTGACAGTAGAAGGCGGCAATACCCAGGCCTTCTATGAGTCGGTCAACGTCGAGCAGCGCAGCACCGAAGTGCGCACCACCGAAAGTCTGCTGGGCATCAGCCTGAACCAGAGCAGCAGCACCGCC
>Ga0114938_1000785_pt1 | contig 23056 bp, 13 predicted proteins | sample AshMeaBigSpring_FD_88675 | JGI IMG/M metagenome (GOLD analysis project Ga0114938, IMG submission 88675) | Groundwater microbial communities from Big Spring, Nevada to study Microbial Dark Matter (Phase II) - Ash Meadows Big Spring | ecosystem: Environmental > Aquatic > Deep subsurface >...
AGCTGTAGTTTTTAGTGGTTAGTTTTTAGTGGTTAGTTTTTAGTGGTTAGTTTTTAGTGGTTAGTTTTTAGTGGTTAGTTTTTAGTGGTTAGTTTTTAGTGGTTAGTGGTTAGTGGTTAGTTTTTAGTGGTTAGTGGTTAGTTTTTAGTGGTTAGTGGTTAGTAGTTAGTTTTTAGTGGTTAGTGGATAGTGGTTAGTGGTTAGTTTTTAGTGGTTAGTTTTTAGTGGTTAGGAGGTAGGGGGTAGTTTTTTAATGTTTAGTAGAATGAATAATAAAAAATCGCAATATTTATTTGCAATTTCATAATTTCTAATTCATAATTCACAATTTATCCCACATTTTTATAGTTGATGTAAATTTTTTGTATCTTTGGTGAAATTTATCTTATTCTTATGAAAAAAATAGTATGCTTATTTCTTTCCTTGCTGCTGGGTACGGTAATGGTCATGGCGCAAACTTTTTCTACGGTGGCCGGTATCCTGCAGACTAATTGTAGCCAGTCTGGCTGTCACAATGTCACTACATCGGCGGCAGGGCTCAATTTTGCCGGCACCCCTGCGCAAGTATATGATGCGCTATTTGAAATCGATCCTCAAAATGCCTGGGCGCTTTCTCAGGGACATAAATTAGTAGATGCCGGATATCCGGAGCGCAGTTTTTTATACCGTAAAGTAAATCAGGGCCTCCATTTCGATTCTTCGCTGCCACCTGCCGGCGGAGCCTCCGAACCTCAAGGCTATCCGGAGTTATTAGACAAAGAAAAAGAACTCATACGCCAATGGATCTATTATGGTGCTAAAGAAACCGGCACCCAGATAGATTATTCCTTACTCAATGATTATTATAATGGCAATGGACTGCCTCCTATGCAGGCACCACCGGCTCCTGCCACTGGCGAAGGATTTCAGCTACACATAGGCCCAATTTTTCTCGCTCCTAACGCAGAAAAAGAATATATCTATAAATATGAACTGCGCAATCCGGAACTACTGGAAATCAATAGCCTAGCCACCTATATGAATGATGGATTTAGCCATCACTTCCTCTTTTTTAAGGATGCTAATGGCACCATCAATCAGGGTGAAGGGCTTATAGATGCGGGCCTTAGCGCCATTACAGATGATACAAAAATGATAGGAGGATGGGCCTATTCACTCCCCTTCACACTGCCTGCCGGCACCGCCTATATTTGGAATAGCAATACAGAACTGAAATATAACTACCACATGAAGAACTATAGCAATACTTCTATTATGCCTTTCGAGCTTTATATCAATGTATATACCCAAACCCCCGGTACGGCTGTAAAAGAAATGCATTCTAATTTTTTTATAAATCTTAATTTCTTTGATTACCTCATAGGTGCAGGACAGACGAAAACCATCGGTCTCAGTGTTACCGGATCAGATTTTGAATCCGTACCAGTAGGAGAACCCGATTCTCTTTATATATGGACCCTGGGCGGACATACTCACAAGTTTGGTACCGACTATGATATCTGGAAAAGAAACGCAAATGGGTCTAAAGGCGAGCAGATATATGAAGGATATTATAACCTAGACTATACCGTAAACCAAGGATATTATGACTATGGAGAACCGCCCTTTCTGCGAGAGGATAATTTCATAGGCATTGTAAAAGCAAATGGATTAAAAGCAGAAGGCATATATCATAACACGTCCGGCTCGCTGGTAAATCTGGGGCTCACTACGAATGATGAAATGATGGGCTTTTTTATCCAGTATGTTACCGGTAGTAAAATTCCTCTGCTGGATTTTGGAAATAGTCCCTTCCTCACCGTAAAGGCTAAAGTGCTTATGGAAGGAGCCTATAATGCGACCTCTGGGGCGATGAGTACGGCCCTCCTCACGAATGGATTATTGCCGCTTTCGCAGCCCTTTGGAGCCTCGCCATTTACTTATACAGATGCTATTACCGTATCCTCCCTGCCCGGCGATGTTACAGACTGGGTATTAGTGGAGTTGCGCGATAAAACGAATAATGCCAATATCCTGGCACGCCGGGCAGGATTCCTTCGCTCAGATGGCATCTTGCTGGATAGTGATGGCAGCGAGGGTCTGCGTTTTTATGGCCTCAGCGAAGATCAGTATTTTATAACCATACGCACCCTGCGTAATCTGCCTGTAATGTCCGCAGCACCGGTATACATTCCCAGCCTTTCTCCTTATGATTTTAGCACTTCCGTCTCACAGGCATCTGGCAGCGAACAGCTCGTCCTTCTAGTACCTGGCATCTATGGTCTATATGCCGGTGAGTATGATGGCAATGGTGTTATTAATGCCACAGATTATAACCTATGGCGTACAGATAATGCCGCTGTAAATGACTACCTTCCCTACGATGGCGATGCTAATGGGGTAGTAAATAATCTTGATTATAATCTCTGGTATAAAAACCGCAGCCGCCTTTCTCTTCCTCTTTTACAATATTGATTTCTCATCCTATGAAGTTGTTTTCCCGCTTTATATTTTTTGTTATTCTGGGTATAGGGAGGCTATCAGCTACCTTGCCTGATGGCTCTATAGCTCCCGATTTTACCCTTACCGATATCAATGGCCAGACCCATCATCTCTATGACTATATAGGCGCAGGCAAAATGGTAGTATTAGATTTCAGTGCTACCTGGTGTGGCAATTGTTGGAATTATCATAATAGTGGAGCATTAGAAAATTTCTATACTACTTACGGCCCGGCTGGCACAGATCAGGTGAGGGTATTGTTTATAGAAATAGATCTAGCCACATCTATAGACTGCCTCTATGACATAAACTGCCCTAGCTCCCAGGGAAATTGGGTGGCCACCAGCTCCTACCCCATTATAAATCTTACGAGTAACAGTACCAGCATAGCCTTTGGCATAACCGGGCAGCCCACCATCTACAGCATAGGTACCGGGGGTTATTTACTCCACGATCCCATGCCCTCGGTTGCCACTTTAGAAAATAATCTCTCCACGATTATTACTATCCCCCGTGTTCAGGCCCGGGTGCTGCTAGAAGGACCCTATAATATCGCTACCCATCAGATGAATACTACCCTTGCAGAATCCGGCATGTTACCCTTATCCCAGCCCTTCGCCACTGAACCTTTCTATTATAATGAACCTATAGTGGCAGCCACATTGCCCCCTTTAGCCACCGAATGGGTACTACTAGAACTGCGTGATAAAAATGATAGCAGCCACCTTATCGCACGTTCTGCCGGCTTTCTTCGCTCAGATGGCATGCTCATAGATAGCGGGGGTGCACTAGGGCTAACTATTCAAAACATATTGCCAGATGAATACTATATAGCTATACGTACACTTCATCACTTGCCTGTTATTTCTGCCTCGCCAGTTTCCTTCCCTTCATCGCAGGTCTATGACTTTACTACTTCACCGAGCCAGGTATTCGGCACTGATCAACTATATGCTTTGGAGCCGGGAGTCTATGGCCTTTTTAGCGGCGATTACGATGGCAGTGGAGTAATCAATGCTACAGATTATAATCTATGGCGACAGGACAATGCCGCTGTAAATGTATATGCCCCTTATGATAGCGATGCTAATGGTGTGATAAATAACCTAGATTATAACATTTGGTATAAAAATCGCAGCAAGATCGCCATAGCTATATTACATTTACCATAATCTATACATGATCAAATGCAAAGCCTGGCACCCATCGAGATATATAATACTGCTGGGTATAGATACTCATTTTCATTTTCTAACGATTAGATATTATAAAAGTTCTCTAATAATCGGCAAAAACAAAGCAGTCTAAGCAGGAAAAAATGAGCTGGTAGATGGTATAGCTACTCTTAACCTACATTTATAAACGGGATATTAAAGGATTTCATAGATTGTATTCAATTAAGAATAAATTGTATTCATAATGTGATTATAATTCAGCCATTCACCATCCTTCCTTTGAAATGAAAAAAATTGTACTTTAGCTTATACAAATACATATATCTACTATCCCTAAGCCTTCTATCTTTTCATAAGCTCAAGCAATTCCTCTAGGTGTTTGCGTTCATTGCTAAGTCGTGGCACTTTGTTTTGTCCACCTAGCTTTCCTCTTTCTTTCATCCATCGGTGAAAACTGCCGGGAGGAGCCAGGTGCAGGTGTAGGCATTCCAGTGCTATATCTTTATGTCTTTTAGCAGCATAATCAGAGTTTATAGATTGCAGGGTAGTATCCAGCTCGGCCTCAAATAACTCTTTATCATGAGGTGGCTTTACAAACTCTATGATCCACTCATGCGCCCCACGGCTGCCGGCCTGCATAAAAACCGGAGCTGCGGTATAGTCTATCAGCTCCAGATTATATTTTATAGATAATAATTGTAAGGCTTTATCGGTATTATGTACCATAAGTTCCTCGCCAAAAACATTGATAAAATGTTTGGTGCGGCCGGTAATTTTCAGGCGATAAGGATGAATGGTAGTAAAACTCACTACATCTCCCAGCTGATATCGCCATAGGCCGCTATTGGTAGTTATCACTACAGCATATTTTTCTCCTATTTTTACTTCTTCTAGGGTGATGGTAAGGGGAGAAGGTTTATCCCACTCTTCAGCGGGAATAAATTCATAATAGATACCATAATCTAGCATCAATAGCATATCGTCCCGTTCTATATCATCCTGTATAGCAAAGAATCCTTCGCTGGCATTATAGGTTTCCCAAAACTTTACTTTCGGTGAGCATAGTTTTCTAAACTGTGCTTCATAGGGCACAAAACTCACTCCACCGTGAATATATAATTCAAAAAGCGGCCACACCTCATCTATATATTTAAGACCCGTATTTTCTAATATTTTTTTAAAGAGTATCAGTGTCCAGGTAGGTACGCCGGATAGATTGCTTATGTTTTGGGTGAGGGTTTCTTGTATGATAGCTTCTAATTTAGCTTCCCATTCGCTCATAAGCGCCGTTTCCGTATGGAGGGCAGAAAACATTTTCCCGAAGGCAGGCATATTTTGAATAAGTACCGCCGAGAGATCGCCGGTATGTATCCGATTGTTTAGTGCGGTGGGCTCATGGCTTCCACCCATGATGATAGCCCTTCCTTTAAAAACTTCTGATTCGGGAAATTGTTTAAAATAAAGTGCAAAAACGTCTCTAGCACCGCGGTAGTGGCAGGTTTTTAGGCTTTCGTAGGACACCGGGATAAATTTACTCACATCGCTGGTGGTACCACTGGATTTTGCAAACCATTCTACTGAATATGGCCATAGCACATTGGTCTCGCCCTGGAGCATTTCCTCTATGTAGGGCTTGAGGGATTCATAGTTTTGCAGCGGCACTGCCTGCGAGAAATCAGCTATACGATCTATTTCATCGAAGTGGTGCATTCGGCCAAATTTAGTCTCCCGAGCCTCTACGATATGATATGTGAGCTGATTGTTTTGCACAGAGAGAGGATCATCTATAAATCGCTGTATAGAAGATTGCCGAGTAGTGAAATAGGTGCGGATAAGTGCCTGCAACATAATGTCTCAAAAATAGGCATTTATCCCGGCATATAAATTTTGCCCTGCGAACAAGGCTTTCTTTCCCTATATGTTGCTTTTTCTTTATCTAGTGCCGTGTATCATCTTTAGCAGAAAATGATTAGCCATTTTTATTCTATCATCCTATATTTTGGCGGCAGCTACCTGGCTATTTTTTAAATATTTTAGACACCCACTTCTCTCTTTCATTTTTTATCTGCACGAAATAGATACCCCCACTCCATTTATCTATTCCCTGCCATTGCATACTACCTTCTGCCGGGATATCCTGTATAAGCGCACGACCAGTAGGATCATATATGCTCACCAGCGAGGGTTCATTTATATTGTTTATAAAAAGCACATCATTAGCCTGGATTACGATGAAATTTGTTTTCGTAGGTTCTACTATCTCTGTTTCACCCACTATGATTAAGTGATATAGTTCCAGCGTACATTGTGCAGTAAATACCGTTATATGTATCATATACTGCCCGGGTATATTATAAAAATGGCTTACAAAATTCAAACCCTGATAGGTGGTACCATCTCCCATATCAAATATCCAGTCAAAGGCATTAGGCGTTTGGTCAAAAATAACAATGTCGCCAAAAAGGCTTTGATCTGGAATCACGATATCGGGTTCATGGCTTTCTATATTCACCATTTGATTGATGGTATTGCAGCCTGCTGCATTGCAAACGGTGAGTGTAACCGGAAAACTGCCTGCACTATTAAAAATATACTGGGGATTTATTTCATTACTTTCGCCCGCCGGGAAAGTCCACTGCCAGGTTTCCGGGAAAAAAGTGGATTCATCATTGAAAAGGACTGTACCATTGCAGTCATTGAGCACCTCATATCCAAAACCCGGATGGGGAGCCTGCATAAAATCTGCACAGGAATAATTTATTTGAAACCCGGATAAACTCAGGGTAGCATCCGTAATAAATTGAAGCGTGAGGACATTGCCGCTACTAGATATTACTGTACCCGGGAGTATATCCGTACCGCTCCACATCCCTAGTTGGGGTGCATTTATATCTGCTCCGTCATAGATGATAAGATTGTCAAATATGGGTTCTAAAGCGAATGAAATAAAAAGCAACTCCACTGTTCCCCCTTCTGCAGGAGCGATGGTAATGATGCTATTTTCCATTTCTGCATAGGGATTTTCACTGCCTCCGCTATCCGTGATGGTACCAAAACAAGAGTATATCATCTGCGGGGTTTGCTGCATAGCTACAAACTCACAGCTCTCCTCCACTATGATCTCTATATTGCCTTCCATAGTACTACAGCCCAGTTCATTGCATACTGTGAGCGTGGGATGATAGGGGCCGCCCTGCTGATAAGCATAACTAGGATTTGCATCTTCAGAATAATTTCCATCCCCGAAATTCCAATGCCAAGAAGTAATCTCGCCAGCACTTAAATCCGTGAAAACGATGGGCTCTCCCCGGCATACCGCTGATTTGTTAGCACTGGCTGCTGCAGATACACTACCTATGATGTGCATCCTTACAGGCACCTTTAAAACAGGATTTAGCGGATCATTCGATAAGATTTCCAGCGCATTGGTATGTAGTCCTTCCGGCTCATTAGGCATAGCCATAAAAGTGATGGGAATGCTAGAGATAGCACCTGGCTCGGTAATCATAAAATCAGTATTAAATGATATCCAGTCTGTAGCCGGAATCTGTACCAGCGAATTAAAGCTAACGGTTTTAAAAGAAATATTATCCATGCTGCCTGTAGCGATCACATCGCCCGTGGCGATATCTATTACTTCAAATAAACTAAGCACCTGGGTAGGGAATAATAATCCAGTATATTGAAATTGAAAAGTATAACTCATAGCCGGATTCAGATTCGTAATCGTTTCGCTGTAATCCTGCAAATTTATAAAAGGGGTGGACGACTGAGCGATGAACGTAAAATTTTGAGCGGTAAGATTCCAAAAAAATCCCTCCCCATCTATGCCGGTTACAAAATGAAATTTTATCCCGCATATACCCCCTAATGTATCCAGTATCACGGCTTGCGTAAGATTATTGCCACCGGTATTGGCTATTTCCAATACGTAGGTCTCTTGTGTACCGGGAAGCAGCTCTATCTCCACCACATCGGTTACTGATATCTCAGGAGCCGGAATAGAAATTCCCGTTAGTAGAAAATTTGTAATTCCTTCCGGGGTAGTAAAGGAGATGGCTGCATTATAAATACCCGGCTCAGGCGCAAAAAAATCAAAATTAAGCTCGCGGCTCTCGAAAGGTGCTAGATGAAAAAGCATCGGCGAAAATCCAAAAACCAGATCGCCGGAGATGGTTATCAGCGATACGGTTAAGGTATCAAAACCGGTATTAGTAAGGGTGGTGGTTTGGCTTACCCCAGCACCGGAAAACACCTGATCAAACAATAAGGAAGGCGGATCAAAACTGAACTCCGCCTCGCCCAGTGCCTCCAGTGATACCGGTAGGGAAATTAGCTCTTGTCCTGTATTCACATTGAAGAGGATTTGACCATTATAGTACCCTGCTATTATATTTTGCAAGTCCAGAATAATAGTTAGTTCGGTTATTTCCCCGGGAGCGAGATATATAAATTCCGGATACACGCCTAGCCAGTCTCCCTCCGGCACATAGTCCGGACTACCTAGCAGTAGGATCTGAGGGCCACAGACTAAAAAAGGTTGATTAATAACTTCCTGCCCAGTATATATCTGCTGTATAAAGATATTAGAAAAACGACAAATAAAGCCTGGATCCTGAATATTCAGCACATAATTTACCTGATAATCTAATCCAGCTATTAGTATCTCATTTATTCCCTGGTGTAGCAGCGGAGCGAGCTCTCCTACCACTTCTCCGTCTTGGGTTTCCAGATTCATAGTAAAGACATCATTTAGGGTAGTGAGGGTACAAATTATCTTATACCCCACATAAGGATTATAGCTCCGGCTGCTTATTTGTATCTGTGCGAGCTCATTGCCCGTATTTGCTATAGACAGTGGCATGGAATAGTAACCTCCACAGTCCTGCGTATAGTCCAGCATACTGGCAGATACCGTGATGCCAGAGCCCCCTTCCGCCTGAGATAGAGAGGTGTTTGCGATAGCAGAGACACCTATTAGCAATAGTATATAAGCTATGGTGATTCTTAGTGGAAGGAATATTTTCATAGGCATTAGATAATGAAGAGTTATTATAGGTGACCTCTATAACTATATAGACGACAATTATATTTTTCAGGTTTGCTTAGTAGCATATTATTACCCATTATGTCCTAGCACAAAGTTACACCTAAAATAATGGTTTAGACAGCCGGTGCTGAAAAAAAATTCGGGGCTATTCATCCATATACCATCTTATATTTCTGGAAATATACATAATAGCCGCCAGAATAATGAAGAGACCTATACTGCCCACTAATAGGGCGTAGTCTTCTTGTATGAGCAGGGTATAGAGAAATCCATAGAGGGCCACCAGCAGCGCACCGAGAATGGCTGTAACCCGCCGCTGCCGGGTGATGAGATAGGTATAGGCAGATATAAGCAGTACGATGGATATGGCGGCTATGATATAAGCGATATGAAAAGGCAGATGCTCAGATAACGATAATTCCAGCAGATAAAAGAGGCATAGAGCAGATCCCACCATCAAATATTGAATGGGATGAATGCGTTTTTTTTGCATTAATTCTACAAATAGAAAAACTAAGAAAGTGAGGAATATAAACATCAGGGCATATTGAACCGATCGCCTCGATTTTACATATTCATCTACCGGTGTAAAAAGATCTACCCCAAACTCCGATCCACTGATAGCGAAACTCGTATCCGTCCACTGCTGCGGATAGTTGCGATTTAGGCTCAGTATTTTCCAGTGCGCTTTAAATCCATCTTTATTTATCTCATTACCGGTAGTAATAAAATTTCCAGAAAATTTAGGGTCTTTCCATACCGAAGTCATATTTACTTCTGTTTCTGCACCTAAGGGTTCGAAATAAAGGCCTTCACTGCCATTGAGTGTTATATTCAGGGAGAATGATTTTTCTCCTTCCCTCTCAAAAAAATTTTGAGGCAGCGGTGCATTGAGTCCGGTGGCGAAGAGCAAACCAGCGGGTATGCCGCTCTCCAGTTTTATAGCGGTGTCACCACTGTGCAGGAATACCATATCGGTGAGACCCTTTACATCCTGTATGCCCACATATATTTTAGCCTGGTCATAGAGGATACGTGAAGGGCTTACTTTTAGCAGCTGAAAATCGGGTTTAGCCAGCCGTCCTACAATCATTATCTTTGATTTATATAGGGGTATATCATAGATACCTCTCTTGCGCATATCCGGTTCTAATTCTATGGTCATATTCAGGGCCGCAGGTAAGAAATGTGCTATATGCGGTTGTGATTGCACTTTCCCGTCATCAGATACGATATCCATTTCATAGGGCACAGCTATCACCGGACCGCCTACTTTTTGGAGGGCACCCCATTTTGTATTCACCTCAGATTTGGCATTCATCTGGATATTTTCTCTTTCGCTTATGAGCTGCTTTATATACCCATTAGGGATAAGTAGCATAAGGATAAGAATAAAAATTAAAAAAAGCTTGAGTGTAATGGAGTTTTTCAGATATTCCCCAAAACCTCTGCCGGGTATATTATCCATATTTTTTTGATTTAAAGATAAGACATAGATCCGTATTCCATTTCCCCGTTGTAGGTAGTATCATCGGAGCACATCTAAAATTTGTTAAGCCTTGTATTTACGCCTGCCTCCCGCTGTCTGTTATCACCTCATTTTTCTATCATACAAACTAGGTGCCTCCTCGTAATATATCATTTTGTGCGATGTACCGATACCGGTGTTTGTGCCGTTATTTGCTGCCTGTTTTTTCTGCCCCTGTGTTTTCGTATTAGAGCGGTATGCCCATATCGGTACCCGGGCTATCCGCTACTATCTTTTTATTCGCCCCTAGCGGGCATCTTCTTTAGCTCATAAAAAGGATATTCGCTCCTATCCCTATCGCCTCACAGCCAGGCAATGAAGAGGTGCCGGCTTGCCCAGTTTCATACCCATCTCTTTAATATTACAGGCCTAGCATATCTTTTAATAAAAACCCGCGCACGCATTCGCTTTTAATTCCTATTTTTGCAGTATGAAGTCCCCCCAGTCGCCCTATCTCACCTTGTCATATTGGCAGAAGAAATATGAAGCTTTGCCCGTTTATATGCGCAATCGTTTTTTTCTAGCCGGAGCTTACTTTTCTATCTGGATGGGATTTTTTGATAAGAATAGTGCGCTTGCGCTATTTTTTGAAAATGCAGAAATACACGAGCTTTCTTCGGAGAGGCACCGGCTCACTGAGGAGATGACGGCCATACAGCAGCAGCGCGAAGCCCTGCTAAATGATAGGAAAAAGCTGGAAGAATATGCCCGCGAAACCTATTTCATGAAAAAAAATGATGAGTCCATCATCTATCTGCGCGATTATTAGTCGTATATATAATTTCCATTTGGTGATAATCTAAATATTCGTAGGCTCATCACTCCTTTTACCGTCATCTTTCTTCCTTTTGCCCAAAATCAGCATCACCTTACTATAGTGTAACAAACCTTACATTTATATGACATTTAAAATATAACCTGTATTACCTTTGCGCCGTTAATTAAGAAATGAGTATTTTCAAGGGATACCGGGTGGTCACACTCACTTTTAGGGAAGAAAACATAAGAGAACTAGGCAAATTATTGTCTAACCCAGCACATAATTATCCCGAAAATGCCGGCGACCATTTTCATAGATTTCTCGCTCAGATCCATCAAAACGAGCTTTTCTACCTCATCACCTGCAATAGACTGCTGTTTCTTTTCCACGGCGAGGAGCCATCACCCCATTGGATTTCCGACCTCATCCGCTACTTTCACCTAGAGATGCCTAAGGAAGACTGCTGTACCTGGGAATCTAAAATGATCGTTTATAGCGGTGCGGAAGCCGTAAATCATATTTTAGAAGTGGCATCCTCTCTGGATTCTCTGGTAGTGGGAGAAAGGGAGATACTGGGCCAGTTTAGAAAAGCCTATAAATACAGCCTCGATCAGCGATTGGCCGGTCCTCATCTCCGCTTTCTGCTCGATTCTGCTATACGCTGTAGCCGGCAGGTATATACCCACACCCGGATAGCGAATAATCCGGTATCCATAGTATCCCTTGCTTATACAAAAATGATAGAAAAACGCCCGCGCAAGAGTGCTAAAATTATCTTAACCGGTGCCGGCCAAACCAATACCCTTATGGCTAAATATCTGCAGAAAGAAGGATTTAAAAATATCACTATCTTTAATCGCACCCTGCCGAAGGCCCGCGACTTAGCTGCTCTGTTTTCCCACGGGCAGGCACTATTACTAAGCCAGCTGGACGATTATAAAGAATCTTTCGATATACTCATCACCTGTATAGATACCACCGCAAACATCTTCCCCCACCACCTCCTCAGTGCCCAAGGAGATAAAATTATTGTAGATCTGGCCGTGCCCGGAAATATCCCCCTAGAATATCAGCATAGTCCCGGACATTATTATATAAATATAGACAGCTTGCGCGATTTAGCCCAATCTAATATGACCCTGCGCAAAAAAGAAATTACCAAAGCACGCCGTATTCTCACGGAAAATATTAGCGATTTTCAACACCTACTGCGACAGAAAAAAGTCGCTAGATCTATGTCCGAGATTCCTAAAAAAATACGAGAAATAAAATGTAAAGCCATAGAAACTGTATTTCAGCAGGAGATTTCTAAGATGGATTCCCAGAGCCGCGATACGCTATATAAAGTCATAGACTATATAGAATCTAAATACATTTCCATACCCATAAGCATAGCCCGCAAAGCTCTGGAAACGGAACATAAATAGTCCCATTTACTGAAAGAGTTTGAAAAGGCTTTTCATCCTTCTATTCAGAATAGGTAATATTACATTCTATAGGCTACAGCCTTCTATCCGATCAGGGTTTTACTATATTTTTGTAGAAGACCTTGTCTTCCTGCCGTATAAGCATAAAATAAAGGCCTGCCGGCAGCTTTTGCAGGTCTGCTATTAGCTGCGAACCCTGCTCACCCACTACTATGGGTACAGGCACCCCTATGGTATTATAAAATTCTATATCTACCTCTTTATTTTGCCCGCCTGTATAGATGAGAAGCTTATCTGTCAAGGGATTAGGGTAGATCTGCCATTGGGCAGGGATAGGGGCTATCCCACTAAAGTCATACACAAGGGTGGCCGATGTGGCTGTGCAGCCGTTTTCATCGGTTACTTCTACATAATAGCTTCCATCTTGCTCCGGCACATAGAAATTATATGGCGAAGAAACGATGGCGGCGCCATCTAAAAACCAGAGATAGGAAGAAAAACCAGGCGAAGCCATTATCTGCATTCCATTAGCTGTTAATAGAACCTCTGGCTGCGGAAAAACAGTGATTACTACGGTAGCCTGTCCCTCTCCACAGCTATCGTCTGTAGCGGTAACCGTATAGGTAGTAGTCTGAGAAGGCGAAGCCTGAGTGGTGGCGGTATTAACTAATGTAAGCCCACTGGCAGGCGACCACTGATAGTACAATCCTCCGCTGGCAGTGAGGGATATAGATTCACCCAGGCATATTTCAGTATCCGGCGCATCTATAGTAACCGATAGGGGTATCGGCTCACAATTAGGCAGAATGGTCACACAGTAGTCTTCCACTTCTCCATATTCCAGGTCTTCGCATACATCGGCCAGGCTTTCATAATAACTCATATTTACACGAATCCGGGTGATACCCGTAGTGGCAGTAGCAGGTATCGTGATGGTGGAACTAAACTGAGCGGATACCGCCTCAGAGGTGAGCAATAATTCATTAGCCGCAAAAAAGCCATCCTGATTAGCATCTAACCATACCCTGAATACTTCATCATAGCTAACAAAGCTATAGTCCGGGGCTAATACTATTTCATAATCGCTACCCGCCATAAGTGCGGTGGATTCGCCACTTACCAGTGCATATCCATCGGTTTCATCCTCTGAGCTATAGTTTATGTCCTCGAGCATTACCAGACTTATCCATTCATCTTCATTATAGCCAGATACCGTACAGTAGGCCAGGTCTTCGCAAGCTCCACATCCGGTAGTAGTAAAGCTGGTGCTGCTACTCCAGCTGCTCACAGTTCCGTCATTGCAATGGGTTTGCACCTGTACTTCATACTGGGAGCAGGCCATTAGGTCATTTACGGTAAATAATCCCAGAGGCTGCGCATTGATAGTAGTCCAGGCTCCACCGCCCACCAGTCTGTATCGTATATTATAATTCTGGGCTGCAAAAACCGGGCTCCATATAAAACCGGCAGCAGTCTCATTCTGTATCTGAGCAGACAATTCTGCGGGCGGCACGCAGCATCCTTCGGTAATAAACTCAAAATAACTCGTATTTGCCAGCGTTGTATCACACACACTCTGTACAGAGAGGGTATAAGTAGTGCAGGCAGCAAGTCCGGCGAGATCTATCACCGGCGATTCGGTATTGCCGGATTGTATGACCAGGTTATTTTGTAGCAATTCATAATTATAAGACAATACCGGACTAAAACTAGACCAGTGCACCGTGGCACTCACATCCAGCAAATTTTCGGTAGTAAAAGCGTAGGCATTGCTACATCCGCTATTATTACATTCATCGAGTAATAGCAATAAGCTATTATAGGCATTAACCCGGCCCCCGGTTACACATTCTCCCGCGAGAAAAGCCACGGGATCAGTTCCATCCAGAATATACGCTTTCACCATAAGGGCAGCCAGAGGGGGATCTGTCATAGCCATCTCCATTATAGAAGTACAGGGGGCAGAATAAAGGAGAGCTACCACACCGGCCACTAATGGACTGGCAAAAGAAGTGCCGGAGGTATAGCTATACGGCCCACCAAAAAAACCACCGCTGGTGGTATAAACATTATCGCCCGGAGCACCCAGATCTATGGTAGTGAGTCCATATCCGGAGAAAGTTCTTTCATCATTTGCATCGGTAGCAGTGACAGAGATCAAATATTCGCTGGGGCAGGCGGTAGGTATATCGCCCACAACATCCACATTGAGCTCGCTATTTGTAGTAGCACCACAAGAGAGTATGCCGGCTTCGCCGAGGGTATTATAGAAATCACACCAGAGTGGCGCTTCGGAGGGCTGGGTGGCATCGAGTCCCCAGGAGGTATTAGTAGCTACTACAAAAGCCCCTTCCGCTCCTCCCGAGCTATTAAAAAGCAATCTAAAACCCAGCGCATAATCATAAGAAGCTATGGCGGAAGATTCATCGATACTGCCATTTATTACATTCATTATTTTCACATTCCAGTTTACCCCGCTCACTCCTTGTCCATTATTGCCTTGTGCGCCTATCATTCCAGACACTTGCACACCGTGGGATCCGCTATCTACATTGCCATTATTAGCACCTTCATTCCAGCCATAGTAATCATCTGTATATCCGTTTCCATCATCATCTATATTATTATCCGGTATCTCTCCGGCATTGGTCCATAGATTATTTACTAAATCCGGGTGATCTAGCTGCGCACCATCATCTACCACACATACCACTATTTCGTGACCGGTAGTAGTAATTCCGCCTGTAGTAATATCCCAAGCCTGCTCGGAGTCTATATCCGCATCAGAGGTAGCATTCGCACCACCGAGGTTTTTATGCCACCATTGGGACCCGAAAGAATTGTCATTGGGCACATTATCGCGTCGCTGTAGTATGTGATTTTTTTGGGCTATGATTACACCCTTTGTACGATAGAGTGCATTTATCATTTTATCTGGAGTGGCTCTATCGGCCTCGAATTGCAGCTGATAAATATGGGTATGCTTAGATAGCTGCTTCATCATTTTCAGGGCAGGAAGATCGGGATTTGCGCTATTAAACCGGCTCATAACGGTTTGAATAGTCTCTGTTCCATTTGTTTGTATCAATACCTGATCTGGTCGAAAATTATCCCCTCCAAAAATTTGAAGAACAAAAAACATTCCAAATGCCAATGCCAACATGTGTTTCATCCGATATCATTTAATGAAAGTCAAAGGTAGAAAAAGTTGTTCTTACACGTGAATTTTGCTATCTTATCAGAATGAGATTTCCCTTATAGCTGTGATATATCCAATGGCCATCCTCATATATTTTGCAGGAGGCTATATAAGCATAACTGCCTATAGCCGCAATCCCTGTACCAGTACGGCCATCCCATCCGTTATTCATATCTGTAGTGGAAAAAACTTTTTTTCCCCATCGGTTATATACATCCATTCTAAAACCATTGATCTCACAATTTAAAGAAACGGGAATAAAAAAATCATTTATTCCATCACCATTAGGTGTATAAGCAGAGGGGAAAACAAAACTACATTCATCGGGCAGGATCTGAAAGATGGCATTGAGTGTACCGCCCCCATTGGCTATAATCTGTAGTGTGGGATTTTGCAAATTTCCTATCACATCAAACCCATTATTTTGCCATTGTATGAATTCATTACCATCTAGTGGCAGTGCTGTAACATCTATCTCTTCTCCATAGTGAATCGTTATGGTTATAGACCCATCGCTATCCGCTACTCCATTTATGATTACACTACCTTGTGCAGGGTCATAGGTAAGGGTAATTTCATATTCTTCGGGAATAAAGATGGCTTCTATGCTATCGGAGGCATTTATTTCTACTGTAATGGAGGCAGAGAGGCTATCGGGTAGTAGGGTATTATTAGTAGCTTGCCAATGATCAAATACATAACCCTCTTGTGCATAAGCCTGTAAAGTGATGATAGTGCCGGCAGCAAAAATTTCTGTATGGGGTAGGGCTCCCGGAGAGCTTCCATTAAGGAGGATACTGCCGTATTCTTCATCATTTACAGAGAAGGAAACTTCGGCATCCGTACTGAGCTGGGCTATTATTTCTATATCAGCGGGGCCGGTAAGAAACTGGAGATTGGGAATGGTGAGGTTGCCGGGAGAAGCACCGGTAATTTCCCAGTTTTGAAAACTATAGCCGGCACCGGGGATTATGGAAATGACTATGGGGTCATTTATAAATAAGGTATCTGAGAAAGGGAAATCATTTAAGAGCTGCCCATTGTAAAGCACGGTACCACTGCCGGAAGGATCTACATTTATCTGCACCAGATATCCCTGAAAATACTGGGCTATGATGGTATCTCCATCGAGGGGGAGGATATCTATTTCCGGACTTAGCGGATCTGGTATGACGGTGCCGTGTAGCGAAGCCCAATTGTGAAATAAAATGAGTCCTCCGGTATTCTGTGCCTCCAGGTGTATGCTTTGGCCTGATACGATGGGACCGGTCCAGAAATCTGTAACATTTGTAAGGCCATCTACTACTACATTTCCCGCATTTTCCGGAACAAGAGAAAGCGAAAAAGAACTAGATGATTGTATAAAGAATGCTTCCACGGTCATATTGCCTTGAAACAAAAAGCTGATAGAATCCTCATAAACAGTGGTCTCTACGCCATTTTGGTCTATTATCACCCAATAATCAAATTCATATTCGCCGGCGGGCTCAGCTTGCAAAATCATATTTACACCCCCGAAATACTCATAGGTAATAGGAAAAAAAGATTCATCTATACCATTACACTCTATTGCTCCGGCACCTGGTATATTTATAGCCAAGGTGAGACTGGTGGGCAGCTCTACGTCATAACAATTTACTATGCCCTGGTCTATTTCATCGGCACACCTAGCGAGAATAAAATCGCGGATATTCTGTACATTAGCTTGCCACTCTGGTATATTACCTCCCCATTTGGCACAGTGTTTTCCCATTTCCGGGGTGATCGTAGCCACCATATTATCCAGAAAATTTACCATATAATCGCAGGAGAAATAAGTGTTTAGGAGATAGGCATAGCGATTTACATATTTATCGGCAAATTGCTCATTTTCCATTAAAGCATTAAAGATATCTAAATGTCCTTCCGGATCATCTAGCACAGGCAATTGTACATCACAGGGATCGGCTGTGGGCCCCTGATCGGGAATATTGGTAAAATTTACATAATGATTAAAGGTAGCATCCATATCCCATAGTGCAAAGCGCCATTTCTTTTTATCGCCATTAGGATTGAGTCCTCTCCACCAGGCGGTGTTCCATATAAGCCAGTCGGCATTTACGATAAAGGAATTGAGGAGTACATAATCTATGAGGCTATTAAAATTGATACGGTCTTCGGCTATGAGATAATTAGCTTCTATGCCCATATCATTATCCAGAATAAAGGATCTAGTATCATAATAATCCGCTAATGCATTGTCTCCCCCATAGGCAGTCCAAGTTCCTCCCCAGGTTTGAATAAAATAGAGATTATTTTCGTCCTGGTTATAATAATATTCGGTGTAGTCTGCATCATCTACTTTTTCGCGTATTTCATATACGCCCCAGTACTGTCCATTTACATAAAGGATGCAGGGTTCATAGGATCTCTCATCGAGTTCTAGCCCAGCTTTTTTAGAGAGGGTGTGTACAAATGCATCGCGTATATGTGCCCCTCCCCATTCGAAGGGATAATTATCACTAGCGGCAGATTTTAATATGAGACGCTGAAATTCATCGCGCGGTGTATCTGTGAATATTTCATTTTTCACGGCATAGGTATAGCCATACTGATCTCTGGTAATATAGTCTATACCCCGCTGGGGATATGCCCAGGAATCATTTCCGTGTTCGTTAAACTCTCCCACTGCTTTATCTAGCAAGGAGGTCTGGCCGGCATTAAATAACTCAAAAGAACCCCTGGTTTGTATTTGATCGCCATCTAGCAGGTTATCCACTTCATCACCGGCTATGCTTATTACTTTTATGCTATGCACATCGGCTCCCAGAAAATAGGTATTGGTTTCTGTAAAGCTGGGCAATCGATCGGGATTAGCAGAAAAGGTTCGTGCACGCAATACGGTGGTAGTACCTATGGACACAGTACCGCTATAAAGGGTAGATGCTTCTGTAGGCAGGCTACCATCTGTGGTATATCTTATCTGGCCACCCGGTTCGGCTGTGGTAATGGTCACATTTTGAGGGCTATTATAATATCCGGCAGCTATACTGAAGGTGGGTTTGCTGGCATATCCGGCACTAGCATTATTATTAGGTCCCAGGGGGGTGGGCATATCAAATACGGACCAGGAGGCAGCACCGTCAGCACTTCGTCCGTAGCTGTGATTTTCGGCTGTAATGATATTAGTATCCAGCAGTACGATATCTATGACCAGACCTGAGGGATCGGCTAATGATACTACCTCATCGCCCCGGGTTTGGGTGAGCTTAAAATTAGTGTGGAGCTCTCCAGGTATTAATTGGTTTCGACCGGAGGCGAATATGAATAGGTAATCTCCGGCATTGATAATGGTTCCGGCCGGAATACTCCATTTAGTGGGATCAGTAGCTTTATCGCTGAGATAATATCCACTCAGATTTACGGGGGCGGCACCAGAGTTGTATAATTCTATCCAATCTTCATACTCATCTAAATAGTCTTGAGGGCCGCTGGTATTAGAGGCACTAAACTCATTAATCACTACCTGACAAGGAAGGGTGCGGCAAAAAGAAAAAAACTGCGTAAAACAAAGGATAAATAATAGATTTTTCATTACAAATAGGAGGTCGCAATAATCCAGTGAAAAGTAAACTAAATGAACATACAAAAGTAGCATTATCTAGCCCATCCTCAGTAAATATTTGGCCAGAGGCGGGGCGTCTTTTTTACATACTCCAAAAAACGCGGATCTGTCCCATAGGCAGCCATTTGTTTTTTTTCCAATAAAGGTATCCCACTAATAAAAATTAGCAGTAGAGCTATCCATATAGGGCTTAGGAGTGCCAAAAAGAAAAAAACACCGGGGATAAATTGGGCCACTATAAAAACGCCGATCCAAAATAGAATTTCGCCCAAATAATTTGGGAAACGGCAAAAAGAATATAAGCCGGAAGAGACAAATTCACCAGGAAATATTTTTTTTGCTCTATTTTTTTGGCTATCCGCTATTGCTTCGATTAGAAATCCGGCTATCGCTAGAATCGTTCCACCATAGCTCAGTGGCCCGGTTGTTTTTTCACCCATATAAAAAAAAAGGGTTACCGGCAGTATTATAATAAATATGCTCAACGCCTGAAGTAACCAGAAGGCACCATAGCGAAAAAAATAAGGGCGCATCGCATCAAAACGATCATCTTTACTCATCCTATGTACACGAGAAAAGAGATAGTATCCCAGTCGGGCTGCCCAGAAAATTACTAATGCACATAAGATAATCCCTTTCGGATATAGCGGATAGTACCAAAGCGATAAAATGCAAACCGCAATAAAACTTGCGGAATAAGTAAAATCCGTAAGCTTATCCGTCTGCCATTTCCAGGCAATCAGAAAACTCAACGCATTCATACAAAAAATCAATAAGATCACATACAGTACATAATTCATATATATGTAACAATCGAGCCTAATAAAAGTTTTAGATATAAAGGCCAGATACGAATATGGCTACTTTATTTATCCATCTCTGCTATGAGCCAGGAAAGGCCAATTAAAGAGGTTGAATACTTGTTTTTAATCCCTCATAGTGATGGAGATACGCTTTTACCTTTCCAAAACTGAGTTTAGATTCCAGTATCAGCGGCACTTTATTCTCATCATCAGTGGCATAGACAAAGAGTTCATCTTCTTCTTGAAAATAATCGCCAGATATAAGCTGGGGGCTCAGCTTTATACATCGGTACTTTTTGCCATTCCACCTAATATTTTCGCGACCTAAAAAAACCAGCGCGGTATTATATATTTCTCCATCTATAAAAACATCCAGGTAAAATTTATCGCCGGCTTTTTTATTGTTAAAATCAAGGCCTCTAGCATAATAAATGGCCGATAGCAAGTCCTGGGTACAGCGCGGAAAGGATTGTATTACATCCTCTTTTTCCATTACCCCTCTGCGCTTTTGATAATCTATCCACACTGATTCATTTAGCGGATCCATTTTCAGATGCTGATCTATGGTGTATCCTCCCTCATCTACATGTCTTTCAAATTCCAGGGGCTGTCCAGAAAGGGGCTCTATGTAAGTTTCATATTTATCCGCTACTCGGTATATTTTATTAAAGGCGGAGGCGGAGCGTCCTATGCAGGAAATATGCCAAAGATTTTGGTTATTGATACTTTCATTTTTTATAGTAAACTCAGCAGTACCGGCGGTTATCCATAGGGCTGTCCAATTATAATAAAGTTTATAACGAAGCAATTCGCCAGGGCCAAAGGGGTGCTGGGTATTTTCACATTCGTCTGATTGGGGGGCTTCCATCTGGTGGATAAAAGATGAAATGATTAATGCAAATGTGAGAAGGAGGACTCTAATCATTTTCAGGTGAAATGTTTATTTTTTTTATTTGCAATAGGAAAATCAATCCAGTGATGGCAGGGGCAATGAGATTGAATATCCAGATAAGAAAAGCCGAGAACAAGATAGCCCAGTGAGAATGGCTCAGCAGACCAAAGAAAAAAATAGCTAATTTGCTTTTTAAAGCTAATCCAAATACTTCCCAGTTTGGCAAGATGGTTTGTGCAAAGAAGAGAGCCAGCACTAGGATAAATACCGGACCCAACCCTGCATTTACGCCAAAGATATGCAAAATGAATACATATTCTAAAGAGAAAATCAGGTGCCTCACTAAGGAAAGAAATAGCAATATCCGGCGATGTTTTCTGGATACAGAAACAGTGGGAAAAAAAGCCTGCAAATGCTTTTTTATCCAGCTTATATCTCCTATACGTCTTATCCATCTTTCATAGTTCCAGTAGGCCATCCACAATATCAGCCACCCGGCAGCAGATAGGACTATAAAAACGCCTTGTGCGATTAATGGCCATTCTGAATAATAAAAGATATACCCTCCAAATCCTAAGATGCCCAGCAGCAAGCTGGCTATAAGCTGGCAGAGACTGCCCAGCAGCGAATAAGACACTCCCTGAAGCCTGTGTCCCGCGGGCAAAAACAATACCCGGCCACCATACTCGCCCACCCTATTGGGCGTAAAAAGCCCCAGCGAAATTCCTGTGCACACTGCCCTAAAAGCGGACCACAGCGATACTGGGCATACATAGCCCATAAGCAGGCGCCATTTTATAGCTTCTATCAGCCAGTTTGCCAGGCTCAGTAATATACATAAAATAAAGCCCCACAGATGTGAATATATAAAAGAAAAAGAGAGAAATTCTTGTCTGTACAAACTCTCCTGCTGAGCCTCAAGTTGCAAGTATATACTGTATGAAACGATAAACGCAATCAGTCCTTTTAAAACCGTCCATTGGGCACCTTCTAATTTCACCTTCAAAAGTAAATAATCAGATAAAAACAGGCTCGTAGGGCCATCAGGCCAGAAGCAAGTCCGCAAAGTTTTCCACTAATCGTCAAAGAAAACCAAGATAAGGCGATTAAATCCGAAATCAGCCTTAGAAAATTATGGCAAGAAAATTCTACTTCATATCTATTTCTGTACTCTTCTTTCTGTCCTCTGCGTAGTTATTACTACCGCTACGAGAAAAAAATCTGTGCCTCATAGCTATTTTGTATAATTTCTTTTCATAGCGAAGTCACTGACTGATTCCGGATTAAAAAAAGAAGGTATTACTTTTACCCTTAAATATGAGTAAGATACTGGGCATAGATCCAGGAACGAATGTACTGGGCTATGCTGTAATAGACACGGATCTGCATCCGATAATAATTATTTCTCTGGGGGTAGTAAAGTTAGATGCCTTAGAGGATCACTATGCAAAGCTTAAACATATCTATGAGCGGCTAATGGCGGTGATAGTAAATTTTAAGCCGGCGGAGATGGCGATAGAAACGCCGCTCTATGCCGGCAATGCACTGAGTATGCTCAAGTTAGGCAGGGCTCAGGGTATCGCTATAGCAGCAGCTATGATGTCCGGCCTACCGGTCACCGAATATCTGCCTAAGAAGGTAAAAAAATCCATTACCGGCAATGGAAATGCCACGAAAGAGCAATTAGCCGATATGTTGCAAAATTTATTAAAATTCGATACCATGCCTAGCTATCTGGATGCCACCGATGCACTAGGTGTGGCCCTATGTCATCATTTTCAGCAAAAACCGGGTATATCTGCTCCGGGAAAATGCGGCAATTGGAAGAACTTTCTCAAGGAAAATCCGTATCGAATAAAAAAATAATTATAGAGCAGCTGCTATATCGGCTCTCAATGCCTGCATCTCTTCATCAGAGAAACGGACTTTGTGGCGAAAATCTATGATGCCCTTGTGATCTAATGGCACCAGGTGTATATGGGCGTGTCGGACTTCTAATCCTAGCACCGTCACGCCCACTTTAGGACAATGCACTACTTTTTCTAAGGCCTTGGCTATTTTTTTTGAAAAGAGCATAAGTGCTATATATAATTCATCCTCGAGATCGAAAAAATAATCCACTTCTTTTTTAGGTATC
>Ga0114938_1000786_pt1 | contig 22988 bp, 21 predicted proteins | sample AshMeaBigSpring_FD_88675 | JGI IMG/M metagenome (GOLD analysis project Ga0114938, IMG submission 88675) | Groundwater microbial communities from Big Spring, Nevada to study Microbial Dark Matter (Phase II) - Ash Meadows Big Spring | ecosystem: Environmental > Aquatic > Deep subsurface >...
TAGATCAGACCCATGTGCGTGGCGCCGAACGGCTGATCCAGCTGGCGATCGCCGCTGAAGCGCTTGTCGACGCCGAGTCACGCAATCTCCTCACCCCAGTTCACGTCCTCGTCCGGCTCCCAGACGTCCGGGCGGCCGCCGCCAAAGCCGAAGGTCCTGAAGCCCATCGACTCGAGCGCCACGTTGCCGGCGAGGATCAGGAGGTCCGCCCAGGAGATCTTGTCGCCGTACTTCTGCTTGATCGGCCACAGCAGGCGGCGCGACTTGTCGATGTTGACGTTGTCCGGCCAGCTGTTGAGCGGGGCGAAGCGCTGCTGGCCACGGCCGCCGCCGCCGCGGCCGTCGGTGATGCGGTAGGTGCCGGCGGCATGCCAGGTCATGCGGATGAACTGCGGCCCGTAGTGGCCGAAGTCGGCCGGCCACCAGTCCTGCGAGTCGGTCATCAGCTTGACCAGGTCTTTCTTGAGCGCCTTGTAATCGAGGCTCTTGAATGCGCGGGCGTAGTCGAAGCCCTTGCCCATCGGGTCGGACTTCGAGGAATGCTGGTGCAACAGGTCGAGGCGCAACTGGTTCGGCCACCAGTCGCGGTTGGTCCGGCCGATGCCGGCGATATGGTTGAACGGGCACTTGCCGGTCATCTTCGTGCCCTTTTCCGCTACGTCGTTCATCGTGATTCCCCTTGCAGGTTCATGGCGTCCGGGCATGCGTCTCGTCGTGGACGCCGCAGATACGGATGCTGTCGCAGGCGGCAGGATACGACCTGCGATCCAATTTGTGTAATCGATTGTCAGTATCGTTACAATAGCTTTCATCTATGAACCTGCGGGACCTGCAGTACCTCGTCGCGCTCGCGGAAACACGGCATTTCGGCCGCGCCGCGGCGCGCTGCCACGTGAGCCAGCCGACGCTCTCGGCGCAGCTCAGGAAGCTCGAGGACTACCTCGGCGTCGCGCTCATTGAGCGGCGCCCGCGCAGGGTCGCCCTCACCGCCGCCGGAGTCGCCGTGATCGAGCGCGCGCGGCGCATGCTGCAGGATGCCGACGACATCCGGGCGTTGGCCCGCGCGAGCCAGGACCCCCTCGCCGGGCAGCTCAAGGTCGGCCTGATCCCGACGCTCGGTCCCTATCTGCTGCCGCGCGTGATGCCGCGCATCGCAGAGGCGCTGCCGAAGCTGTCGCTGCTGCTGCACGAGTACCAGACCGGCCCGCTGGTGCAGCAGGTGCTGGACGGCGAACTCGACCTCGCGATCCTGGCGCTGCCCGCGGACACCCGGGGCCTGCAGACGCGCCCGCTGTTCGCCGAGACCTTCCTGGTCGCGATGCCCGAAAGGCACCGGCTCGCCGCAAAGCGCCGCCTCAGGACCGCCGACCTCGCCGGCGACAAACTGCTGCTGCTGGAGGAGGGCCACTGCCTGCGTGAGCACGCGCTGGAGGCGTGTTCGCGCGCTGGCGTCGAGGAGCAGGGATTCCGCGCGACGAGCCTCGAGACGCTGCGCCAGATGGTCGCCTCTGGCGCCGGCATCACGCTCCTGCCCCGCCTCGCCGCGGAGGGCCCCTTCGCGTCCGCGCGCGGGCTCATGGTGCGGCCATTTGCGCCGCCCGTGCCGTCCCGCACGATCGGCGCCGCCTGGCGTCGCTCGACCTCGCGTGGCGCGGCCATCGCCGCGGTCTGCGACGTCGTCCAGAAAGCGGCCTGAGCGCGCGGGCATGCAGAGCGAGGACCGGCGTTCCTGGGTCTGGTCGCTGCCGGACGGCGGCGCCAGCAACGACTGGCCACGGTTCCGATCGCGGCTCGAGTCGGTCGCGGTCCGCCGCGACTTCGATCTCATCGAACTCGCGACCGACGACCAGGAGCCGCTCCTGCTGCTGCGCCGCGAGGCCGCAGACTCCGCCGTGCGGCGCCTGCTCGTCGCGGCCGGATTCCACGGCGAGGAGCCCGCCGGTCCCTGGGGCGTGCTCGATTTCCTCGAGCACGCTCCGGAGCCGCTGCTGTACTCGGCCAGCCTGTGCCTGCTGCCGCTCGTCAATGTCAGCGGCTTCCGCGCCGGCACGCGCCTGAATGCCCGCGGCGAGAATCCGAATCGCGGATACCGCGGCGTGCCGGGCGAGGCGCCGTCGCAGGAAGGCCGCGTGCTGCTGCGGCAGCGCGCAACGCTGCGAAGCGTTGCCCGCGACGGCTTGCTGACCTGCCACGAGGACGTCCTGCTGCATCACGCCTACCTGTACAGTCTCGAGCGCGCCGCCGCGCCCGGCGAGCTGACGCGGGCGTTGCTCGCGGTGAATAGCGCGCATTTTCCGCTGCATCCGGACGGAATCATCGATGGCTGCACCGTCGCCGGCGGCATTATCTTCAACCATCACGACGGCTCCTTCGAGTCCTGGCTCATGAACGAGGGCATCGCCTATGCCGCCTGCGTCGAGACGCCGGGCCAGCATCCACTGGCGCAACGCATCGCGGCCCACCGCGCGATGATCGAGGCATTCGTGCGCGGCCCGGTCCAGGCGCGGGATCAGTGAGCAGGAAGGCTGCGGCCGCGCTGTTGCTGTTCCACGCGCTCCAGGCCGGCGCCAGCGAGCCGCTGCCGCGCCTCAACATCCTGCCGGGCAGCCTGACGGTCTCGGGCGTCTCGTCCGGCGGCTACATGGCGACGCAATACCAGGTGGCGTACTCGAAGGACGTGCAGGGCGCCGGCGTAATTGCGGCGGGCCCCTGGTTGTGCGCGCAGGGGCTGCTCACGCGCGCGCTCGACGAATGCATGAAGGGAGAGCCGGCGGGACCGGACGTCGGGCCGCTGGTGGCGGCGCTGCGGGTGAGCGCAAGCGGCCGGTTCGTGGACGATCCGTCCTGGCTCGCGCCGGACCGGGTCTGGGTCTTCCACGGCGCGAAGGATGCCACGGTGGGCGCCGCCGTCACGGATTCGCTCGTGCGTTTCTACCGTGCGTTCCTGCCGCCGGAGCGCATTCATTACGAGACGCAGGTGCCGGTGGCGCACGGTTTCCCCGCGGACGGGCGCGGCGGCCCCTGCACGATCGCGCAGCCGCCCTGGATCAATGACTGCGGCTACGACGCGGCGGGCGAGATGCTGCGCCATCTGTACGATGGCCTGCGCGAGCCATCGGGCCCGGTGAGCGGCGAACTGCGCGAATTCGACCAGTCGCGCCATGCGACGGGCGGGATGCTGGCCTCCATGGAAGACGAGGGTTTCGTGTTCGTGCCGAGGGACTGCGCGGCCGGCAGGCCCTGCCGGCTGCACGTCGCCTTCCACGGCTGCCGCCAGGGCAAAGGCTTCGTCGGCCGCGCCTTTGCGCGCGACGCCGGTTACAACCGCTGGGCGGACGCGAACCGGATCGTCGTGCTCTATCCTCAGGTCGCGAGGAGCCTGATCTGGCCATTCAACCCGCAGGGCTGCTGGGACTGGTGGGGCTACTCGGGCGCGCAGTACGCGACGCGCAATGGGATGCAGCTCCAGGCCATCCATCGCATGCTGCGCGCGCTCGGGTCGCAATAGGGGACGCACCCCTGTTTACACCACGGCGGTGGCCTCGATCTCGACCTTTGCGCGCGGCTCGAGCAGGCCCGCGACCACCACGACCGACATCGCGGGATAGTGCCGTCCGATCAGCTCGCGGTACGCGGCGCCGACCTCTGCGAGCGCCGCGTTGTACTCGTCGCGGCTCGTGACGTACCAGGTGAGCCGCACCAGGTGCTCCGGCTTCGCACCGGCTTCCGCGAGCACCGCCACGATGTTCGCGAGTGCCTGGCGCGCCTGCGCGGCGAAGTCGTCGCCGACGAACCGCCGGTCCGGGTCCCAGCCGATCTGTCCGCCGACGTACACCTGCCGCCCCTCGGCCGCGACGCCATTGGCGTAGCCGCGCGGTCGCGCCCAGCCGGGCGGCTGCAGGATCCTCACGCTCATTTCACCAGCTCCCGGCCGATAATGAGCTTCTGCACCTCGCTCGCGCCCTCGTAGATGCGCAGCGCCCGGATCTCGCGGTAGAGCCGCTCGATGACCTCGCCGTGCACCACGCCGCGGCCGCCGAACATCTGCAGCGCGCGGTCGATGACCGCCTGCGCGGTCTCGGTCGCCGTCAGCTTCGCCATCGCGGCGGCGGTCGTGAAGGGCCGCCCGCGGTCGCGCAGCCAGGCCGCGCGGTAGGTCAGGAGCTCGGCCGCCTCCAGCGAAGTCGCCATCTCGGCGAGCGCCGACTGCGTGAGCTGGAAGTCCGCCAGCATGCGGCCGAACAGGCTGCGCGAGCGCACGTGCGCCAGCGCCTCGTCGAGCGCGCGACGGGCGAAGCCGCAGGCCGCGGCGGCAACCGAGGTGCGGAAGATGTCGAGCGTGCGCATCGCGATGCGGAAACCCTCGCCCTCCTCCCCGATCAGGCGCGTAGCCGGGATGCGGCAGTCCTCGAAGGTCAGCCGCGCGAGCGGGTGCGGCGCCATGGCATCGATGCGCTCCGCGACCGTGAAACCCGAGTCACCGGGCTTCACGAGGAAGGCGCTGATGCCCTCGGCCGACACGGTGCCATCCGGCCGCTTGACGCCCGGGGCGGTGCGCGCAAACACGCAGTAGAAATCCGCAATCCCGCCGTTGCTGATCCAGGTCTTCCAACCGTTCAGCACGTAGTTGTTGTGGTCCCGCTTCGCCGTCGTCTCCATCGCGGCGACGTCGGAACCCGCGCCCGGCTCCGACAGCGCGAAGGCGGCGATGGACTTGCCCTCGCCGACGCGCGGCAGCCACAGCGAGCGCATCTGCTCGCCGCCCGCGAGTGAGAGCGGCGCGCTGCCGAGCCCCTGCATCGCGAGGGCAAAGTCCGCGAGGCCGTCGTAATAGGCCAGCGTCTGCCGCAGCAGGCAGATCGAGCGCGCGTCGAACTCGGGCGCGAGGCCGCCGTCGGCTGCGCGCAGGCAGTGCTTCAGGAGCCCGGCCTGGCCGAGCGAGGCCACGAGTTCGCGGCAGCGCGCGTCCACCGCCGCGCGCGCGGAAGGGTGCGCCGACTCGCCGAGATTCTCCGCCGCCCAAGCCTGGGTGGCCTGGGCGAGCGCGCGGTGGGACTCCTCGAAGAAGGGCCAGTACAGCTGGTCATCATGGATTGCCATCAGTTGCCCTCGAAAGCGGGTTGCTGCTTCGCCGCGAACGCCTCGTAGGCGCGGCGGAAATCGTTCGTCTGCATGCACACGGCCTGGGCCTTGGCCTCGGCCTCGATCGCCTCGTCGAGGCCCATGCTCCACTCGCGGTGCAGCATCCTCTTGGTCATGGCGTGCGCGAAGGTGGGTCCCGCTGCGATCTCCCCGGCGAGCTTCAGGGCCTCGGGCACGAGCGCATCCGGCGCGACCAGGCGGCTGAAGAATCCGCAGCGCTCGCCCTCCTCGGCGCCCATCACGCGGCCGGTATAGAGGAGTTCCGCCGCCCGCCCGTAGCCGATCATGCGCGGCAGCAGCGTGCAGGCGCCCATGTCGCAGCCTGCGAGCCCGACGCGCACGAACAGGAACGCGGCCTTTGCCCCCGGCGTCGCCAGCCGGAAATCCGAGGCGAGTGCGATCATGGCGCCCGCGCCCGCGCAGGTCCCGTCGATGGCCGCGATCACGGGCTGCGGGCAGGCGCGCATCGCGCGCACGAGGTCGCCCGTCATGCGCGTGAAGTCGAGCAGCGCCGGCTTGTCCATCTTCGTCAGCGGGCCGATGATCTCGTGTACGTCGCCGCCCGAGCAGAAGTTGCCGCCGGCGCCGTCGATGACGACGGCGCGGACTTTCTGGTCCGTCGTCAGGGCGCGGAAGAGGTCGCGCAGCTCCGCGTAGGAATCGAAGGTGAGCGGGTTGCGCTTCTCCGGGCGGTTGAGCGTGATGCGCCCGACGCGGTTCTCGACGCGCCAGAGGATGTGCTTCGCGGCATAGGCCGCAGGATCCGGGATGTCGTAGGTCATGCGTCTTGTCCTTCCAGCGACCGGACATGCGTCTTCAATCGTGCCAGCAGCGCGGCCATCGTCGCCATGTCGCGTGCCGGGAGAGGCGCGAAGGCCTCGACGATCCACCGCTCGTGCTCCGTGGCCATCGCGGCAAAGGCGCGCCGGCCCGCGCGCGTGAGGCGCACGAGCCATGCGCGGCGGTCGTCCGGGTCCGCCACGCGCTCGACCAGGCCCTCGCGCTCGAGCAGGTCGGTGATGCCGGTCACGTTGCCGCCGGTCACCATCATGCGCCTCGACAGCTCGTTCATGCGCAGCCCTTTCGGGAAGCGCTCGAGCTGGGCCATCAGGTCGAAGCGCGGCAGCGTGGTGCCGAAGCATTCGAGCAGCAGCCGGCGCGTGCGCGTCTCGACCAGCCGCTGGGTCGCGAGCATGCGCAGCCACAGGCGGATCGCGCCGTGGTCGTCGCTCAAGGCGCGGGTCTCGGCGTCCATGGCGCTTTCACCGCTCACATGACCTCGCCGCCCGCGATCGCGATGCTCTGGCCGTTGATGCTCTCGCTGCCGGGCGCGCATAGCCACAGGACGGCATTCGCGACCTCCTCCGGCGTCACGAGCCGCTGCTGCGGATTGAAGGACACGAGGCTCTCTCGCGCCTCGGCCTCGCTCCTCGCCGTCTTCTCGCTGATGTTGCGGATCGCATCCCGCACGACGCCGGTGTCCGTGTAGCCTGGGCAGACGGCGTTGACCGTGATGCCGGTCTTCGCGACCTCAAGCGCGAGTGCACGCGTCAGGCCGATGACGCCGTGCTTGGCGGCACAGTAGGCGGTGCAGTACGCGTAGCCCCGCAGGCCCGCGGTGCTCGCGACGTTCACGATCCGCCCCCATTCGCCGGCCAGCATCCCCGGGATCACGGCCCGGGTCATGTGGTACACGCTGTCGAGGTTGACGGCGATGATGTCGTGCCAGAAGGTCGCGTCGCTCTTCGCGATCGCGCGGCTCGCCGGCCGGCCGGCGTTGTTGACGAGGATCTGGATCTCGCCCGCGGCCGCGTGGGCCTCGAGCAGCGCGCGGCCGACCTGTTCCGGGTCGGTCACGTCGGCAACCACTGTCGCCGCGCTGCCGGGGATGCTTCGTGCGGTCTCCTCGATCTGCGCGGCCGTGCGCGCCACGAGCGTCACCCGCGCGCCCTCGGCGGCGAGTGCCTGCGCGATCGCGGCGCCGATGCCTCGCCCGGCGCCGGTCACCAATGCATGCTTTCCGTGCAGTGCCCCCGCCATCGTGCTCTCCTCAGACCGGTCCGGTCACCTGCGCCGCGCGCTCGAGATTGCGCTCGAGCTGGCGCTTCGCCGAGAGGTACTGCTTCGGCCACCATTGCTCCTGCCAGTGCTGCTCGGCGGCGGCGCGCAGCGTCCAGGCCGCATCGGCGAGATGCGGGCGCGCCAGCGCGCACAGGTCCGCACGGCCGGAGGCAATGATGGAGTTGACATGATCCACCTCGAAGATGTTGCCGACGGCGATGGTCGGGATGTCCACGAGGTTGCGCACGAGGTCCGAGAACGGCGTCTGCCACATGCGCCCGTACACGGGCTTCTGCCAGGGCACGGTCTGGCCGCTCGAGAGGTCGAGGAGGTCGGCGCCGCCGGCCTTCATCGCGCGCGCGATCACGATCAGCTCGTCCTCGGTCAGCCCGCCCGGCGCCCAGTCGGAGGACGAGAGGCGCACCGACAGCGGCTTGTCCTGCGGCCATTCCCTGCGCACGGCGGCGAGCACCTCGAGCGGGAAGCGCAGCCGGTTGCCGACGGCGCCGCCGTAGGCGTCCCTGCGCCGGTTGGTGAGCGGCGACAGGAAGCTCGCCAGCAGGTAGCCGTGCGCCATGTGCAGCTCGAGCATGTCGAAGCCCGCTTCCGCCGCGAAGCGCGCGCTCTGCACGAACTGCGCGAGCACCTCGTCCATGTCGGCGCGCGTCATCTCCCGGGGGCTTGCGCTGATGCCTTCCAGGTACGGCAGCGCCGACGGTGCGAGGGTCTGCCAGTTGCCGGCGGGCAGCGGGCGGTCCTCCTCTTCCCAGCCGAGCTGGGTCGAGCCCTTGCGGCCGGAATGGCCGAGCTGCATGCAGATCTTCGCCGGGCTGTGGCCGTGCACGAAGTCCACGATGCGCCGCCACGCGTCGCGCTGCGCCCCGCTCCAGAGCCCGGTGCAGCCGGGCGAGATGCGCCCGATCGGCGAGATGCAGGTCATCTCGGTGAACAGCAGCCCGGCGCCGCCCGATGCGCGCGCGCCGAGGTGCACCAGGTGCCAGTCGTTCGGCACGCCCTCGCTGGCGGAATACTGTGCCATCGGCGAGACGACGACGCGGTTCTCGAGCCTCAGACCGCGGCATTCGAACGGCAGGAACATGGGCGGGCGCGGGGATGCGGCCCCGGCGCGCCGCGCGAGCTCGCGCTCGACCCTGGCGACGAAGCCGGCGTCGCGCAGTTTCAGGTTGGCATGGCCGATGCGCTGGCTGCCGGTGAGCAGGCTATAGGTGAACTGCCAGGGCTCCATGCGCGTGTAGCGCGCGACGCTCTCGAACCAGCGCATGCGGTTGCGCGCGGCGCTCTGCAGGCGCAGCGCCTCGGTCTCGCGCTCCTCCTGGTAGGCGGCGAGCGCCCGCGGAATGTCGCTGGCGCCCGCGGTGCGCGCGACGAGGGCGATCGCATCCTCCATCGCGAGCTTGGTGCCGGAGCCGATGGAGAAATGCGCGGTGTGCGCGGCGTCGCCGATCAGCACGAGCTTGCCGTGGTGCCAGCGCCTGCACAGCACGCGCTGGAAGTTGAGCCAGGCCGAGCCCCGCAGGTGGGCGGCGTTGCTCATCAGGCGGTGGCCGCGGAGGTACTTCGCGAACAGCTGCTCGCAGAACGCGATGGACGCTGGCTGGTCCGCCTGGTCGAGGCCGGCGGTGCGCCAGGTCTCCTCGCGCGTCTCGACGATGACGGTGGAGAGATCCCGGCTGAACTGGTAGGCGTGCGCCTGGAACCAGCCGTGCTCCGTTTCCTCGAAGGCGAAGGTGAAGGCCGGGAACCGCTGCTCGGTGCCCAGCCAGATGTAGCGGCACTCGCGCGTGTCGATGTCGGGCTGGAATACCGCCTCGTGGCGCCTGCGCGTGCGGCTGTTCACGCCATCGGCCGCGACAATGAGGTCGGCGTCGGCAAAAGCCGCATCGTCCTCGACCTCGTGCTGGAATTCGTGATGGACGCCGAGCTCGGCGCCCCGCTCCTGCAGGATCTGCAGCAGGCGCTTGCGCTCGATGCCGCAGAAACCGTGGCCGCCGGTGGTGGTGACCGTGCCGCGGTAATGGACGTCGATGTCGTCCCAGTGGTGGAAGCCGCCGGTGATGGCGGCATGCGAGGGCGCATCCGCTGCGCCGAAGTTGTCCATGGTGCGGTCGGAGAACACCACACCCCAGCCGAAGGTGTCGTCCGGGCGGTTGCGCTCGTAGACCTCGACCCGGGCGCGCGGCAGCGCCCTGCGGAACAGGATGGCGGCGTAGAGCCCCGCGGGGCCCCCGCCCAGGCAGACGATGCGCTTCATGCCGGTTTGCCCATGACGGCCGGCATTACGAACGTCAATTATTGAGATGTCAAGTATCTAGTTCACGTAAATAGGGGACGCACCCCTATTTCAGCGGCCGGAAAATAGGGGTGCGTCCCCTATTTCCCTATTTCCTATTTCCGCAGGGCCTTGCGCTGGAGCTTGCCGGTGGCGGTCTTGGGCAGCGCGTCCATGAACTCGATCACGCGCGGGTACTTGTAGGGGGCGATGCGCTGCTTGACGAAGTCCTGGAGTTCCTTCACCAACTCCGGGCCGCCCTCCCTGCCCGGCGCGAGCACGACGCAGGCCTTGACCACGGTGCCGCGCTCCGGGTCCGGGGCGCCGACGACGGCGCACTCGCGCACGGCGGGGTGGGCCAGCAGTGCCCATTCGACCTCCGGCCCGGCGATGTTGTAGCCGGCCGACACGATCATGTCGTCGGCGCGCGAGACAAACCAGAAGTAGCCGTCCTCGTCCACGCGGTAGAGATCGCCGGTGACGTTCCAGCCGCCCTGCACGTAGTCGCGCTGGCGCTCGTCGTCGAGATAGCGGCAGCCGGTCGGGCCGGTGACCGCGAGCCGGCCGGTCGCGGGCGCGGCGAGCGGTCGCCCCTCCTCGTCCAGCACGCAGGCTCGGTAGCCCGGCAGCGGCTTGCCGGTGGCGCCCGGCCGCACGTCGTCCCCGGAGGCGGAGATGAAGATGTGGATCATCTCGGTCGCGCCGATACCGTCGATGATGCGGATGCCGGTCTTCCCGTGCCAGAGGTCCGACACCGCCTTCGGCAGGAACTCGCCGGCCGAGACACATTGCCGCAGCGACGAGAGATCGCGGCCCGCGAGCTCGCCCGCGAGCGCGCGATATGCAAAGGGCGCGGTGAAGAGGCAGGTGACGCAGTGCTTTTCGATCGCGGCCAGGATGCTTGCCGGCGACGGCGCCTCGATCGGCACCGTGGCGGCGCGGAAGCGCAGCGGAAATACGAGCAATGCGCCGAGGCCGAAGGTGAAGCCGAGCGGCGGGCTGCCGGTGTAGATGTCCGAGGACCCGGTCCGCAGCAGATGCCGCGCGACGACGTCCGCCATCGCGAGCACGTCGCGGTGGAAGTGCACGCAGGCTTTCGGCTGGCCCGTGGTGCCGGACGTGAAGGCAAGCAGGCAGACGTCGTCGGAGGCGGTGTCCACGTTCGCAAACCGGTCGCTGGCTTTCGCCATGCGTCCCTCGAGGTCGCCGTCGCCCCAGGTCACGATCGTGCCGGCGCCGCCTGTTGCCGTGGCGGCTGCGCGCAGCTCGGCGACCAGGCGCTGGTCGCAGAGCGCGAAATCCGGCCTGCCCTTGGTCATGATCGCGGAGAGCTCCGGCACGCGCAGCATCGGCATGGTGGTGACCGCGATCGCACCCGCCTTCATCACCGCGAGCCAGGCGGCGTAGAGCACGGGCCCGTTGAAGCCGCGCAGCAGCACGCGGTTGCCGGGCTTGACGCCGATGTCCACGAGGACGTTCGCGATGCGGTTCGCGCGCGCGAGGAGCTCGCGATAGGTGAGGGTCTCCGCATCGGTCACGATCGCCGGCCGGTCGCCGTGGCCCTCCGCGATGGCGTCGTCCAGCAGCACCGTCGCGCAGTTGAGCCGGGCCGGGTATTGCAGCTCCGGCAGGTCGAAGTGCAGCCGCGGCCACCGTTCCTTCGGTGGCAACCGGTCCTTCGCAAACGTATCCACGCCGGCATTCTAAAGGGGACGCGTCCCTTTATCGCGATAAAGGGACGCGTCCCCTTTAGAATCGCAGCATGGAGACAGACCAGGAACTGGCGCGGCTGGCGAGGAAGGCGGCGGGCATGCGCGGCGGACCGCGCGTGCTGATCCTGCCCGGGATCATGGGCTCGACCATCGGCCGGCTGCGCAAGGACGGCAGCGAGGATCTCACCTGGTTCGATCCCTTCGAGATCGCGCAGGGGCAGCTCGCGAAGCTCGCACTGCCGCGCGGCAGCCGCTATTTCGCGCTCGGCGTGCTGCGCTTCGCCTACGAGCGGCTGCGCCTCGTGCTGCGCGTCGCCGGCTTCGACGCCGCTTTCCACCCCTATGACTGGCGCCGCGGCCTCGACGCGGGCGGCCGCGAACTCGCCGCCAGGCTCGAGCGCGAGCGGCGCAAGGACGTGATCCTCGTCGCCCACAGCATGGGCGGCCTCGTCGCCCGCGCCGTGCTCGCGCACAAGGGCGAGGCCCGTGTCAGCCGCGTGATCCAGCTCGGTACGCCGAACCGCGGCGCCTTCGTCGCGGTGCAGGCGCTGCGCGGCAGCTACCCGCTGGTGCGCCGCCTCGCCCTGCTCGACCTCGCGCACGATGCCGAGGAGATCGCGCGGAAGGTGCTCACGACGTTCCCCGGCCTTTGCGGCCTCCTGCCCCCGGCCGGGGCCTGCAAGGACTTCGATCCTTTCGATGCCGCGCAGTGGCCCGAGGGCCCGAAGCCGGCGAGCGACATCCTCGGCGCCGCACAGCGCGAGATCGCCAGCCTGCCCGCTCCCGACGAGCGCTTCGCGCTGATCGCGGGGCACGGCCAGGACACCGTCGTGGACCTGCGCCGCCGCAGGGGCAAGCTCGAGTTCGGCCGCAGCCATGCCGGCGACGGCACGGTGCCGCTCGCGCTCGCGCACTGGCCCGGCCTGCCGGCCTGGTACGCGGAGGAGAGCCATGGCTCGCTGCCCGGTCACGCCGACGTCGGCCGCGCCGTCATCGACCTCGCGCGCGGCGAGACGACCACCGCGCTTCCGCACGTGCTGCCGCGGCGCCGGCCCCTGCCCACGCTCTGGCAGGAGGAAACGCGCGCGGCGCCCGCGGCCAAGATCGACTGGAACGACCTCTCCGAGCGCGAGCAGCGCGAGTTCCTGCACGAGTTCGTGGGCGTCGCGCACGCTGCGCCCGCCACCGCGCCGGGCGCCGAGCGCGGCACCCCGGTCAGGCCCGTCGAACTCGCCTTCGTCGAAGGCAGCGTCACCCAGAGCGACGCCGCGGCGCTCGTGCTCGGCGCCTTCGCGAACGTCGAACCCGCGGGCGCCGCGCAGGACATCGACCGGATCCTCGACGGCGCCATCAGCGACCTGGCCAGGCGGCGCGCGATCAGCTCGGCCGCGGGCGAAGTCTTCGTGCTGCCGGTGGGCCGGCGCGAGCTCGCGGCCCGGCTCGTCGTGTTCGCGGGACTCGGCGATTTCGGCAGCTACGGCCGGGACGTCCAGCGCCTCGCCGCCGCGAACGTGACCCGCACGCTCGCGCTCGCGGGCGTCAACGACTTCGCCATGGTGCTCTGGGGCACGGCCTCGGGCGCCAACGTCGAGGACGCCGCGCGCGCCCAGCTCGAAGGCGTGCTGACCGCGCTCGACGACCTCGCGCCGCGGCTGCGCATCCGCCGCATCGCCATCCTGTCGAGGAGCGCGCGGCGCCTGGCCGCGGCGCGTCTGGCCGCGGAGGACCTGCTGCGCGTGCACCCGGCCGCGCGCTGGATACGCCTCGTGCCGGAACGCAAGGCGGCGCGCAAAGCGCCGCGCGTCCCGAAGCCGACTGCGACGCCGCTCGCCTGGCTCTTCGTGCAGGAGTCGGCAGGCCAGGTGCGCGCCGCGCTGCTCGGCCCCAATCCGAAGGCGACCGCCCTCGTCGCCACGCGCAAGCTCGATCTCAAGGCGCTCGAGCGCGAGCACGCGAGGCTCATGCCCGGGATGTCCATGGCGGAGCTCGACAACTTCGGCGAGCGCCTCGTGGAGCTCCTGCTGCCGGATGCGGTTGCCGAGGCGCTGCCCTCGGTCAAGGACGCCCCGCTCGTCGTCGTGCACGACAGCGCGAGCGCGCACTGGCCCTGGGAGACGCTGAACTTCAAGGGCTGGCTGCCGGCCGCCGAGCGCGGCCTCAGCCGCCGCTACGCGGCGGAAGGGATGTCGGTCGCCAAGTGGCGCGAGCAGCGCCGCCGCGAGCGCGAGCTCAACGTGCTGCTGGTCGTCAACCCGACCGGCGACCTGCCGGGCGCGGTGGAGGAAGGCGAGCGCATCGCGAGGCTGCTCGCCCAGCTCGACGGCGCCGGCATCACGCTGATCAAGGGCGGCGACGCCACGCGCGCACGCCTGCTGGCCGAGTTCCGCTCCGGCGACTACGACGCCATCCACTTCGCGGGCCATGCGTACTTCGACCCGGAGGCGCCGGCATCGAGCGGCATCCTCTGCGCGGGCGGGCGCGTGCTGTCGGGCGCCGACCTGGCGGCGCTCGACTCGGTGCCCGCGCTCGTGTTCTTCAATGCCTGCGAATCGGGCCGCCTGCGCACGGCGGTGAATGTGCTCCGCCAGCTCGACCGCAGCGTCGGCTTCGCCGAGGCCTTCCTGCGCGGTGGTGTGGCCAACTTCATCGGCACCTGGTGGCCGGTCTCCGACGCGGCCGCCTCGGCCTTCGCGACCTCGATCTACCGCGACCTGGCGAAGGGCGGCTCCATCGGGCTTGCGCTGAACGGCGCGCGCCGCGCCGTGCGGGAGCTGCCTTCGGCAGACTGGGCCAATTACCTGCACTATGGCAGCTTCGACTTCACGCTGAAGGCCGGGCGCTGACGAACCCATGACCCCGCGCATCGCAAGCCTGCACGTCTATCCGGTCAAGTCCTGCCTCGGCATGGACGTGAAGGACGCGCGCATGACGGCGACCGGCCTCGAGTGGGACCGCCGCTGGATGATCGTGGATGGCAAGGGCCGTTTCATCACGCAGCGCGAGCGCCCGCGGCTCACGGCGATTCACAGCGCGATCGGCGGGGGCAGGCTCAGGCTCACGACCGAGAACCAGCCGCCGCTCGTGCTGGAGCCGGACCACGACGGGCCGCGGCGCGCGGTGCAGATCTGGAAGCACACCGTCACCGGCATCGACGCCGGCGACGATGCGGCCGACTGGCTGCTCGCGCTCCTCGGCGAGCCGATGCGCCTGGTGCGCGTCGTGGACGGCGAGCTGCGCGACGCCAACCCCGAGTACGCGGGCCCGGGGCCGAACCCGGTGACCTTCACCGACGGCTACCCCGTCCTCATGACCTCGCGCGCCTCGCTCGAGGACCTGAACCGCCGGCTGCCCTCGCCGCTGCCGATGAACCGCTTCCGGCCGAACATCGTCATCGAGGGCGTGCCGGCCTATGCGGAGGACGCCATGACCGTGTTCCGCTTCGGGCGCGTGGCGCTGCGCGGCGTCAAGCACTGTACCCGCTGCTCGATCACGACCACGGACCAGCAGAGCGGCGCGCGCGACCTGCAGCAGGAGCCGCTGCGCACGCTCAAGGGCTACCGCTGGGACCGCACGCTCAAGGGCATTGCCTTCGGCCAGAACTGCACGGTCGTCGGCGGCGTCGGCGAGACGATCGCCGTCGGCGCCGAGCTCGCGATCGATCCCTACCAGGTGTAGCGCACGCGGTAGGTGACGACCGCCTCCCCGCCCGCCGGGATCTTCACCGGGAACTCGACCGTGCGCGCGTCCTTCTTCGTCGAAGGATGCGACTGCGCGAGCAGCGTCCACTTGCTCCAGCGGTAGAGGTTTTCGCGCACGATCACCTCGACCGCCTGCTCCTTGTGGTTGCGCACCTTGATCTCGAACGCTTCCTCCATCACGCGGCCCTTCGAGTTCACGGTGAAGTCCGTCTGGCGCCGCTCGCCCACGACGTCGAAGGCCGTGCCGAGCTTGACGCGCACGTCCTCGTCCTTCGGCGTGTGCTCGATCGCGTCCTCGCCGATGAACTCGAGGCTGCCGTCGGCCTTGTCCTGCTGCGAGACGCGGATGCGCCCCGCCGGCAGCGGCATGCCCATGCCGGAGGCCTTGTCGTTGCGGAAGCTGAGCCACACGTCCACTTCCTTGTTGGACGAGGGACCGAACTCGCGGTCGATCATGGGGCCGCCGTACCAGCCACCGGTGTCAGCGCCGTAGTAAACGAGCTGCTTTTTCGCCGGCACCCGCGTCGCAGTGTCGAACAGCTCGATCTGCTTGGTCGAGTTGTTCGGGATCGTCGCCGGGCGGCCGAGTGTGTAGAGGTGGTATTCGAAGAAGGCCTTTTCCTCGAAGCCGCCATCGGCGGCCATTTCCATCGTCCGCAGGCGTGCAGCCATGGCGGCGGGATATTGCTTCGGCTGCACGCGGTTCACGTCGCCCGCGATCAGCTTGAGCTTCGCGTCGCCGTAGGTCGCGCCCGACTGGTTCAGCAGGCTCACCCAGGCGCCCACGTCCACGAAGCCGGAGTTCGCGTCCGCGCCCTCGGTGAAGATCAGGTTGTAGTCCGCCCACCAGGTGATGCCGCCGGTCTGGTAGGAAATGCGCGCTCGCTGCGTGCCGCCGCGAGCAGAGAGCACGTCCCACTCGAGCGTCGGCCGCGTGATCAGCCCGCCCGGCAGCTCGCCGAAGCGCATGCCGCTCCATTCGCGCAACGCGTAGACCTGCCCGTCCGAGCCGCGCAGCACCAGTCCGTCGTTCGACGACAGCAGCGTGCCGTCGATGACTTTCATGCCGTCGCCCTGGCGCTGTTCCACGCTCACCGGGCGGTCCACGTAGCGCGACAGCAGCTTGTCCTGGCTCACGAGGTCGAACTGGAAGTTCTGCTCCAGCACCTTGGTGCCGGAGGCGTCGTTGAGCGACAGGAACTGCACCGTGGTCGGGTCGATGAGCGCCGCGACGTCGGTGAGCCGGATCATGCCGCGCCCTTTCGTGAACTCGAGGTCGCGGTCGAGGCGCACCAGCGCGAAGCCCGGCAGCTGGCTCGCCATCGGCGTGCCCATGCCTGGCAATGGGCGGTACCATTCCGCAGGGATGCCGCCCGGCCGGGCCGAGCTGTACACCGTGAGCGAAACCTGCGGCTCGGCCGCGGCGGCCGAAAGCGCCAGCAGGACGCCGGCCGCGAGCAGGCCGGAACGCGCGAATTGTGAACGCATGACGGGCCCTCCTTGGGCTGGAATGCATAGAATAAACGCAAGCCACCCCGGAGACGGGTCAATGCAGAGCGAAGTTCCGGCCTGGATGGAAAAGTTCCAGCAGCCCAAGGCCCTGGCGGGCATCGCCGGGCTGGTCCTGGTGCTGCTCCTGGTGCTGGTCTGGGTCGCCTGGCGCTGGGGCATCGCCGAGGAGCGCTACGCGCTTCTCGAGAAGAAAGCCGCGGAGGGCTTCCTGGTCGCGCCCTCTTCGACGCGCAGCGTCCGCATCAACCCGCGCGACTCGCGCGTGATCGGCATCGGCGGCGGCGACCTGCCGCAGCGCGTGGACCTCAGGATTGCGACCGTGACCTCGAGCTACGACCGCTTCCGCGTCAGCCTCGTGCGCGACGACGGCACGCTCGTGCTGCACGCCGACCGGATGGCGCGGGATTCGAATAACGACCTCAGGCTGTCGCTCAATACCTCGGCGCTGCCCGCCGGGCGGTACCGGCTGAAGATCGATGGCTACTCGAGGCAGGGGGATCTGGAGCCGTTCGAGGAGGCGTCGTTGCAGGTGGCGGGGAGGTAATCGTCACTGTCGATAACATAGTGCAAAGACTGTGACTTGCCCATCTGCCAGTTGACCTGCCGGCATTCTTCGGACCAGTGTTCTCTAGAAAATGGCTCGTTCCGGGTTGGTTGTTGAAAGACTCCGTTTGAACTCTACCGGCGTCAGCTGCCCGAGGCTCGAATGCGGCCGCACCTCGTTGTAGCCACGCCGGAACGTCTCGATCACGACCTTGGCATCGATCCGGTTCTTGAACCACTCCATCGCCAGGCACTCGTCGCGGAACTTGCCGTTGAAGCTCTCGTTCAATCCATTCTGCCACGGCTTGCCGGAATCAATCGCGACGGTCTCGATGTTGGCGGTGGCAAGCCAGCGCAGGATCGCCCGCGACACGAACTCCGGGCCGTTGTCCGAACGCAGGTACCGCGGTGCGCCATGAACACTGACCAGCCGGGCGAGCACCTCGATTACGCGGCTGGAACGGATACTGCCGGCGACGTCGATCGCCAGGCACTCCCGGGTGTACTCGTCGACCACGGTCAGGCACTTGAGCTGCTGGCCGTTGGCGCAAGCGTCGAAGACGAAGTCGTACGCCCACATCTGGTTGGCGCCGGTCGCCGGCAGGGGCCTGGGCCGGCTGCTGGCCACGCGCCGCCGCGGCCGCTTCCGCGGCACCTGCAGCCCGTGCAGGCGCCACAGTCGATGGGTTCGATCCGCGCTCATTACGTGGCCGCGCCGGGCCAGGAACACTTGGATGCGCCGGTAGCCGTAGCGCAGGTACTGGGCGGCGAGCTCGCGCATCGCCGCCAGCGCCGGGGCGTCGCGCTCGATCAGTCGCGACCGGTAGCGCCAACTGGACCTCGCGACCTTCAGCAGCGCGCACGCTCGCCGGATCGACAGACCGCGTTGACACCCATACGCGATCTGCTGCCGTCTGACGGGTGCGCTCACCATTTTTTTGCAGCGACCTCCTTCATAACCTCGATCTCCAGGTCGCGCTCTGCCACCAGCTTCTTGAGCTTGGTGTTCTCCTGCTCCAGATGACGCAGTCGCTTCACATCGACCGCTTCGAGCCTGTCGAAGCGCTTGCGCCACAGGTAGATCGTCTGATCCGAGATCCCGTGCTTCTTGGCCACCTCGACCACCGGCGTCACGTCCGCCTCGCGCAGGATCCGAACCATCTGCTGTTCCGTAAATCGCGTCTTCTTCATGACTCCCTCGCTGTCCGGGGAGCCATATTCTCCAAGTATCAGCTGGTCCTCAAATCGCCGGGCAGGTCAGAAGTGGTCCACCGGAGGACGCAGGCAAGACCGGCATTCTTCGGCCGAGGGCGCTGGGCAGGCCGGACACAGCTTGAGCTGTGCTCAATTCTTCACCCACGCCGATCTGACGGTACTATTTCCGGTCGAGTCTTCTGATTCCAACAAGGCGTCCCACATGCGCGGCCGGGCTTGGAAACGCCACGAAAGTGCCTTCAATCTCGACTCTTGAAACGCGGGTCGGATACTGAGGCCCGATTGGTCCTGTATCCCACCCTGGCGGGACTTCTACAGGAATAGAATTCTCTAGGCGGCGCTGTTCAAAATCGATCTCCCCAAAATATAGTCGTCCTTCTTCAAATCCAATGGCCAAGAAGCCTTCAAGCTGGACGCACGAGCCATCGTACTTTATTGGATTGGCAAGTAGGTCGCTTTGCTTGACTTGAGTGCAATCTGAAGTGGAGTCACCGTCGTCCCCGCAAGCGGCCATAATTGCCATTAACAGAAATGCCGCACATGCGGCGATCACGCTGCCTCGCCGTAGGCGCCGACATGGACCACGAGTGGGCAACTTCAAGCTACTAGTCTCCGCTTATGCGGGGAGTGTGACAGCTGTGAGTGCGCACATGACACACCTGATTGGATAGCGGGTCGTACATGTAGAGCTCACCCTGTTGCGATACAAAAGATGGCTTCCGATTCCAATCGCCTCTTGCACGACTAATATCGGACTCACTGTGAATAGCAGAGGTCCATTGCCGAAGGACTCGTCCTGGATGCGACCGAACTCGGATCGACCGATCCGCGAGAGTCGGCAACCTTCACTCGTTCAACCAGACGGCTCAGAGCGGTCAATCGGACTTCTTCATTATCCGCCTCGGCACAAGCCCCGGCGTGACCCACACCGGACCCCAGTTCAGCCAATCTCTACCGCACGAACTCGCGGATTGGCTCCGCACCGCGACATTTCACGCACATTCACTTGCACGCGCCTTGATTGCGAACATACCTCGACCACCCGTAGTAAATCAGCGCCGAGCCGATCGGAAACAACAGAAATAGCGCGATCGCGGCGCCACGTCTTAAACCGGACCCACCGTGCATAGCCTCGGCAAACATTGTGAAGTAAAAACCTATCACTATCACGGCGGCCACGAGGCCGAATACCGCCCTAAAGATCAGGCCCATCGGCGAATCGAACGCCACGGAACTGACCGCGAACGCGATTCCCGCCACCACCGATACCAATGCTGCGGTAAACCAGCACTTCAATTGTTGCTCGCCTAATTTCATTTCAGGTATCCGCTGTCTCGGCACACACGCATCGCCTGCTATGGGCGCATGTTGCAGGACCGGTGCTTGCGACCGCACTTGCTCCAAAGATCATTCCTCCCCCAACCGAAAACTCCAATCCTTCCTTTGACAACTCCAAATTCCTCCAACCCAGCAGCGGGGTGCCAGAATTCCAATTCGGACCACCCGTACTTCCAAGAGGTGCCGTTCTCTCGTACCCAAGGCCAAATTCCCATTTCCCCAGGACTTGAAATGAGACCTTGAATCCTTGAGACAAGTAGTCTTGGAAGTCTGTCGATTGATTTGCCGATGCGAAATCTAGAACCATATGAATGCCGCCCAGGGGAGTTCGAATTTTCGCTTCACCGAAAAGACCAATCTTCGATTCCATGGCGGCTCTCATCGGACCAATTGTGCAAGTCAACACAGGCCCATCTCTCTTAGGCCTCTCAGCTTCCGATTCCTCCTGAGTCTGTTGTCCATCACCACCACCTCCGCCACCCCCTGCCTCCTCAGGCTGATTGTCAAAATCAGCAAACGGATCATGATCCCAGAATGGATCGGGCTCCCAGAAGTCTCCCGGCGCGTCAAGACACTGGGGCGACCACCCCGCCATCCATGGCCCACCCCAGTCGCATTCATCCCACGGCTCGCCTTCGACATCCACTGGCCCAAGATCGCAGTTGATCAATGTGCCCGTGACCGGATCGACGTCGCAAAATCCAGTCGGATCAATGTATCGCAGTGGATTGTTGAGCGCGTAGGCGTACTGACCCGCTGGACTTGTCCATGCAGTTCGCGCAAGTGGGTCCGCGCTTAAGAACCTCCCCGCGACCGGTTCAAAGACTCGCCCATTCATGTGAATCAGGTTCACCGCATCCAGATGCTCATGCCCGGTAAAGCCGCGCCGGCTGATGCCCGCGAGGGTGTTCAGGTCCCCTGAGCCGATCGCCCCGTCCCAGTCGGATCCGTCTCTGCGCTCCCCATAGGCCGCGAACGAAGGCCGCACCAGCACATTGCCCGAGCTGTCGGTGATGAGCTCCGGACTGCCCAGGTGGTCCCGGTGCAGGTAGAAAGTCGCATTGCCGCCCCCGACCGTGCGGGAATGGATCGCCGCGGTTCCATTGCCACCCTGGATCAGATGCCGGTAATGGGTGCCGGAGCCGTTGCTGACCTTCTCCAGGAGCCCCGCCACGTAGATCGTGGTCTCGGTGCCAGAGGGGCCGATGGCGACCTGCTTGAACCGGTTCCTGAAGGCCCCGTAGGAAAGCGTGCTCGAATACCCGCCCGGCGCGTTGATCACATTCGGCAGGTTGTAACTGGTGTAGCCGATGTTCGAGCCATTGCGGCTGGTCATGTTGCCGTTGGCGTCGTAGCCGAACGAGAAGCTCCCGGCCGCGACCACCGCGCGCTTCTGGGTGGCGTGGTAGGCGTAGTTCCCCACCCCCAGCTTCCAGCTGATGTTGCCGATCGCATCGAGCGTCACGTCCGCATTGGTCGCGGGCGCTCCCGCCCCGACCTTGCGCGTGGAGTAGTCGAAGCGATTCAGTGCATCGTAGTAGAAGTCCTCAGTGACCGGCGTCGAGCAACTAGAACGGGGTGCGACTTTACTCGAGCCCCGGGTAGCTGACGCCGGTGAAGTTCAAGCTAAGTCTTTCAACCATCCATCCGCAGGCCGCCATCTTCTAAGGACCCCTGGTCCGAAGAATGCCAGCGGATCAGCAGGGCTCGCAGATACAAAGTTCCTGACAGGCTCCGCAAGGCTGGTGCTTCACGGCTGTCATGTCACGGCAGCCGAAATCGCCGCCCAGACCACAGCTAACCCAACTAGCGAGAAGGAACCAATCGTCAGTACTTTGCATACCGTTCCCATGGGCTGGCGAACAAACTTCCCTGGATTACGAAGTAATAGGAACGCCGAAAGACGCGGCCAGGGCGGCGTAGTATCCGATCGTCTAAAAGCGGCTGCGAGCAGCGTCGCCAGCAGCGCCAGAATCGCGGCAACAAAAATCAGCGTCTCAGGGATCGACAGTTTCAAGTCAGACTCCGGAAGGTGATTGGCAAGTAGAAGTGAGTGGTTCCAAAAACCGTGGCAGGCTTCGGTCATCAAAATCGTAACGACGTTGCAGTGTCGTGTACGTGCCAGAGACACCAATCGAAGCACCGAGCCCGCCGGCCCACCCTCCCGATGCGCTCAAATACGTGAACCCGCCAGCGGTTGCAAATTGTCCTGCCATGCCCTTCCAGCCAACTGGCCTTCCCCCGATTTCGATGACACCGAGAACAGGTGAGATGATGTTCCTGGAGGTGTCCGATGGGAAGCCGGAGGTTTACGGCGGAGTTCAAGCGGGAGGCGGTGGCGCTGGTCAAGCAGCGCGGGGTGTCGGTAGCGCAGGCGGCCCGGGATTTGGGGTTGCACGTCAACTTGCTGCATCGCTGGATCCGGGCCGACCGGGATCATGGGACGGAGGCGTTTCCGGGCCATGGCCGGATGCGGCCGGATGATGCCGAGGTGGCGCGGCTCAAGCGTGAGCTGGCGAAGACCAAGGCCGAGCGCGACATCCTAAAAAAAGCCATCGCCTACTTCGCGAAGGAGCCGCGGTGAGGTTCGAGTTCGTCGCGAAGCACCGAGGGGCATGGCGGGTACGGGACTTGTGCGAGGCGCTCGGTGTCTCGCGCGGCGGGTTCTATGCCTGGCGGCAGCGACCGGCGAGCGCCCGCGAGTGGGACAACCGGCGTCTGCTGGCGCAGGTCCGGATCAGCTTTGAAGAGAGCGATCGGACCTATGGCAGTCCGCGGGTCTGGCGCGATCTGCGCGCCTGGGGCTTTGCCTGCGGCCGCCACCGGATCGCGCGGCTGATGCGCGCTGCCGGCCTGCAAGGCCGGCGGCGCCGGCGGCGCCTGCCGCAGGACCTCGGATCGCGACCGGCGAGCCCGGTCGCTCCGAACCTGCTCGAGCGCGAGTTCCGGGCCACGGCCCCGAACCAGCGCTGGGTGGCCGACTTCACTTACATCTGGACCGCCGAGGGCTGGCTGTACTTCGCCGCCGTGCTGGATCTCTACTCGCGTCGGGTGGTCGGCTGGTCGGCAGCGAGCGCGATGACCGCGCAGCTGGTGACCGATGCCCTGCTGATGGCGCTGTGGCGACGCGGCAAGCCGGATGCGCTGCTGCATCACTCCGACCAGGGTAGCCAATACGCCAGCGAGTCGTTCCAGCGGCTGCTTGCGGCACATGGCGTCACCTGCAGCATGAGCCGGCAGGGCGATGTCTGGGACAACTCGGCCATGGAGAGCTTCTTCTCCTCGCTCAAGACCGAGCGTGTCAATCGCCGCGCGTATGTCACGCGTGCCCAAGCACGGGCCGATGTGTTCGATTACGTGGAGCGGTTCTACAATCAACGACGGAGGCACTCGACGATCGGCTACGTGAGTCCCGCGGAATACGAGAATGCCGCGGCCTCAACTTAGGCTGGTGTCATCCGAGATGGGGCAAGGCCA
>Ga0114938_1000788_pt1 | contig 22937 bp, 18 predicted proteins | sample AshMeaBigSpring_FD_88675 | JGI IMG/M metagenome (GOLD analysis project Ga0114938, IMG submission 88675) | Groundwater microbial communities from Big Spring, Nevada to study Microbial Dark Matter (Phase II) - Ash Meadows Big Spring | ecosystem: Environmental > Aquatic > Deep subsurface >...
ACAAGCGCTCGATTGGCCGTCCCTGCCCCGGTTCGTCCTGGTGCACGAGGAGCGGTTCGTCAAGGCGGCGCTGGGACTGGCGCCGGTCCCTGGCGCCGGCAAGCGGATGGCCCTGATTCTCTGCCGGTGCCCGGCCGTCGCCCGCTTGATGGCCGACTTCCTGCACGCGCCCCAGTCCGAAATCCACCGCCTGGAAACGGTAGACATGTGGCGGGCGACCGTGGACGCCATGCTGGCCCAGCAGGTCGAGCACCTCCTGCTGGTCGAGAACCAGCACCAGCTGCAAGTCGCTCACCTGCGCGACGTGGTGATCGTCGGGCACGTGGTCTGAGCGACTGCCGATCAGGGACGATGCACCCGCGGCGGCACGATTCGGTCGGGGGTATCCGTTCACCGGCCGGGGTCTGGCTCGTTTTTCGGCGCGAAGACCGCTCGGCGCCGTGCGACGCTTCCGCCGCAAAATGAGCCTGACCTCTTGGGGTGCAGCATCTCTGGCGTCCACCCCGTGAACGGTTACGAATAAGGAGAACTCTGACCGTGATACCATACAGGCGGGAAGCCTGTGCCACGAGAGTTCCTGACCGTCCCTGCCCTATTCGGGCGCGACGGTGATCAATTCGCCGGAAACCGCCTCGATCTGCTCCGGTCCGATCTCCGTCCGCTCCTCGGCAAACGCGATCAGCAGCGACAGATCGCAGAGGCGGTTGATCTTCCGCGGGACGCCGTGCGCCAAGTGGTGCACCGTTTCCATCGCGGCCGGCGTGAAGACTGCCCGGCGGGCGCCGGCGGCCGTGAGCCGATGGCTGATATAGCTGATCGACTCCTCCAGGTGCAGCGGCCGCAGCAGGCACTTCACGGCCAGCCGCTCCTCCAGCCCCGGCATCCGCTGCATCGTCGGCAGCAGCGAGGGCTGGCCGATCAGCAGCAGCGTCAGGCCGGGATGCGCGTCGACCTCGAAGTTCAGCAGCAGCCTCAGCGTTTCGAGCGTCACCGGATCGCACACCAGTTGCGCCTCGTCGACCGCGAGCACGGCGTGCCGGCCGGCCTCGTGGATTTCGGTCAGCGCCGTCTGAATCCGGCGGACGCACTGGTGCAGGGAAGTCTCGCCGGCCCGCGGCCGCTCGTTGGTCAACTCGTCCGCGAGATAGGACAACAGCTGGTCGGGCGGCAATTGGGGGAACACCAGGTGCACGCGCGGTGCCAGCGACTCGGGCAACTGCCGGAAGAGCGACTGCACGAGCAGGGTCTTGCCCAGCCCGGCGGCACCGGTCAGCAGCGCGCCCCCGCGGCGGCTCTCGAGCACGTAGCGCAGCTTGAGCAGGGCTCCCTGATGGGCCTCGCCCGGGTAGTAGAAGCGCGGGTCCGACGTCGGTTCGAACGGCTTGGTGTCCAGTCCCCAATAGGCTTCGTACATGGCGTCAGTAGCTCCTGCTGACAGAAGGCTCCGCGGTCGACAGGGCCGGGCCCGTTCCCGGCGGCCGCGTGCCGCGGGCCTGCTCCGGGACGAAATTCTTGGCGACGCCGAGCGGCTGCAGCCCGGCCTGGTGCAGCCGCTCCAGCGACTCGCGCATCTGTGTCTGCGTCGTGAACCGCTGGTCCTGTACCAGGACGGCGGACACCGGCTGACCCGCCACGGGGCCGAGCAGGCCGCTGGCGGTCGCCAGCGAGACCGGGCCCGCATCGACCAGGACCAGGTCGAACGACTCGGAGAGGCAACCCAGCGATTCAGCGGCCTGGCGGCGCGGGTCGCCCACGCCGTCGGCGATGCGATCCTTCAGCGGCAGGACCGTGATGCGGTCCTCCAGCGAGGCGATGCAGACCTCGCCCACCGCGTGGCGGCCCGCCAGCACCTGCTCCCAGCCGGACGTAATCACCATGCCCAGACGTTCCGCCAGGCGCGGTTTCTCCAGGTCCGCGTCGACGACGACCACACGAACGCCGCGGGCAGCCGCGATCCTGGCCAGGCACAAGGTCAAGGTGGTGCGGCCCTCGCCGCGGGCAAAGCTGGTGACCGCCAGCACGTTGCCCGCTTGTGGGCGAATCGCCAGAAACTGTTCCACGATCCGATCCAGCTCGGCGCCGATCGTGCGCGTGAGCCTGTCGCAGATTTCCGACCAGCGGAAGCGGTCCACTTCCCACTGGGCCAGCCACGTCACGCGCGGAGCGGCTGACGGCGCGGACGAACCGCCTTCCTCCGGCGGGCTGCCGGTCTCGGCGGCGGGCGGCGCAGGCGCGGCCCGTGCCGCGTCGGCCTGCTGGGGCAGGTGCGCCGCTGGCGGTGCCACGTGGGGCGGAGGCGGTCCGTCCTGCCCGGCCCGGTCGATCGCCGTATCCAGCGCCGGCCCGGAACGCGGCGGTGGAGCAGCCACGGCGGGACTGTGTGCTGGAGCCGCGTGATCGAAGCCGGCGGGGAACATCCCGCCTGGCACACGGGAGTGGCCCGTGACCACGACGGGCGGGGCCAGCGGCGCCGGCTCGTCGAAGCGCACGCTCGTGCCGGAGGTCACCAGCAATTCCGTCGTCAGCCCTTCGAGGCCGGCGTGCCACGGGTGCCCGTACCCGGCGTCGGACGCCGCGGAAACGGCCACCGTGCCGGACTCCAGCTCCGTCGGCCGTGGAGTCTGCCTGGCGGACTTCGTCCCGTATGCCTTGATCAACAAGCGGTCCAGCGCGCTCATGGAAGTCCCTGTTCCTCGTTCAAGATCGGCCCACTGACGGCTCGGCAGCCCACCTGCGCTTGCCGCACGCCAGCTCGGTCCAGGACAGCCCGGCCAACTCCCGTCGCCCGGCGACGGCACGCCGCGCGTGACTTCAACACACCGCCTGCCGGCCCGGGACAGCCTTCGCTCCTACCGGTGTGAAATCGGCTCGACGCCACCCAGACGGGCCGTCCCCGGCCACGACTCGTGGGTGTGGCCGCCGCCATCGCCCGCCGGCCACGCGGAGCCGTGCGCCGCCAAGGCATGGCCAGGGGCGGCTGGTCGATCCGGGTATTGGTAGTTCGCAGGGTTCGTTGCCGGATAGTTGGCGCCCAACTGGGCGACCGCAGGCGCGGCTCCCCAACGCGACTGGTAACCGTTCGGGTCGCTCGCGTTCGACGGCGCCTCGAGCCGCACGCGATGCGCCTCCCCGGCCGAGCCGGGCGCGACCGACGCGGCGGGCGCCACGTCGTCCGGGCCGGTGGACGAGCCCGCCGAACCAGCGGGCTGGTCGTAGCGCGGACCGTCGAGGGGTGTCATTCGCAATTCGCTGGTCGGAGGTGCGGGCGCCGGCACGCTGCCGGGCGACGGCGGGTCGGAAGGGCCATACCCGGCCCCGACCCCCTCGCCCGTCCTGGAGACCTCGTCGGTCACCGGCGGGATGCGAATCAACATCACGTCCGATGACCCCGCGCTGGCCGACCGGTCGGCCGCCTCCGGCAGAGCCGCCATCCGCGGCCAAGCGGGCAGGTCCCTGGCAGGCGAAGCCGACGCTTCCGCGTCGCCGGTCGGGGTCTCCACCGCCGAGTCCGCCACCGCGCGGACCAGCGTCGCCGGCTTGTCGGCCACCGAACCGGGGTGCCCCCGCGGTGCCTCCACGCCCTCCACCACCACGGGCGGAAATTCGTCCTGGACGTCCGCACCGGGACGCCGAGTGGCTGCGTCGTAGACGGCGTAGACGATCAGCCCGGTGGCCGCGGTGGCCACCAGCATCGTCACGCGCCGGCTCCACATCGCCGGCACCTGGGACAACCAACCGTCCACGTCGTCCACGTCGTCCTCGTCGTGGTCGTGGTCGGTCGCAAGGGGTGACGCTCTGCCGGCTGGCGGTTGCTCGACGATCCGTTCCTCGATCGCCCCCGCCGCCGGTTGTTCGAACGTGTGGCCGCGGGTCCAGTTGCACAGGTCCGGCATCTCCAGGCCCAGCTCCGCTCGGCCCGGTGATCCCGGCGGGTCCTGCGGGCCGCCCGATCGGCTGGCCAGGCGACGCGGGGCCACCGCGCTTTCGACGGAATACGGACTGGCAGAATCGCTCATGCGCGTCGCTCCACGTGTGGTATCTTGTCGGTGCGTCTGTCGGAGTACCCGTTCACAGCCTGGGAGAAAATGGGATGTAATTCCGAGGGGTCCGGTCGTTGCTGGCGGCCACCGCTCTGGGGCAGAGGTGAGTTGGTCGGCCGAACGATCGACCCGACCCGGCCCTCTGCACGGTTCGCTGTAGGGCGAGCGTTGACGCGACCCCTGTTGCCGGGGCCCCACGGTCACGACTGTTATCGGTTCCTGTTACGCCAATCTTGAGCATTGCACAGCGCTGGGCAGCTGGAGAAAGTGAAACGCCTGGCGACCTTGTTCCGGCCGTGGTACTGCCAGGGCTAGCACTCGTTCCCGCCTGTTCCCCGCCGCCTGCTATCACCTGGAACGGTTTGCTTGCATGACCAGCGTCCCGCCCTCATCGACCGTCCGAACCCTGCGTGATCTGCTGGCGCGCCGGATCCTCATTCTGGACGGCGCGACGGGGACGATGGTCCAGGGGCTGGGGCTGGACGAGGCAGCCGTGCGGGGCCGCCGATTTGCCGACCACCCGGCGGACGTGAAGAACTTCGTCGATCTGCTCTGCCTGACCCGTCCGGACGACGTGACGGAGATTCACCGCCAGTACTTGCTGGCGGGCGCGGACATCGTGGAGACGAACACCTTCGGCGCCAACCCGGTTTCGATGGAGGATTTCCAGCTGGCCCACCTGGCGCGGGAGCTGAACGTGGCGGCGGCGCGGTGTGCCCGCCGCGCGGTCGACGAGTTCAATGCCCGCACGCCGCACCAGCCGCGTTTCGTGGCTGGCTCGATCGGCCCTACGAGCAAGACGGCGTCGATGTCGCGCGACGTGGAGAACCCCGGGGCGCGGGCGGTCAGCTTCGACCAGCTGGTCGACTCCTACCTGGCCCAGATCGCGGCGCTCGTGGAGGGGGGCGTAGACATCCTCTTTCCCGAGACCTCCTTCGACACGCTGAACCTGAAGGCGTGCCTCTTTGCCATCGCCCGTTTCTTCGACGAGCACGCTTCACGCTTGCCCGTGATGGCTTCGGTGACGATCACCGACGCCAGCGGGCGGACGCTGTCGGGCCAGACGGTCGAGGCGTTCTGGATTTCGATTTCGCATTTCGACCTGCTGAGCGTGGGGATCAACTGCGCGCTCGGTCCCGAGCTGATGCGGCCGCACGTGGAAGAGTTGGCACGGCTGTCGACGGTGCCGATCAGCTGTCACCCGAACGCGGGCCTGCCCAACGAGTTCGGCGGCTACGACCTGGCCCCGGAGCCGATGGCGCGGATGCTGGGCGAGTTCGCGGACAACGGCTGGTTGAACATCGTCGGCGGATGTTGCGGGACGACGCCGGAGCATATCCGGGCGATCGCCGAGGTGTTGCGGGGCAAACCGCCCCGGCAGCCGCCGCCGGTCCCGCGGCTGACGCGGCTGAGCGGCCAGGAGGCGCTGACGCTGCGGCCCGAGGCCGGTTTCACGATGATCGGCGAGCGGACGAACGTGACCGGCTCGCGCCGCTTTGCCCGCCTGGTTCGCGAGGGCCGCTTCGAGCAGGGGCTGGAGGTGGCCCGCCAGCAGGTCGACAGTGGGGCGGTGATCCTGGACGTGAACATGGACGACGCGCTCCTGGACGGCCCGCAGGCGATGACGCACTTCTTGAACCTGCTGGCGGCCGAGCCCGATATTGCCCGCGTGCCGCTGATGATCGACAGTTCCCGCTGGTCGGTCCTCGAGGCGGGGCTGAAATGCGTGCAGGGCAAGTCGCTGGTCAACTCGATCAGCCTGAAGGACGGCGAGGAGGAGTTCCTCCGCCGGGCCCGGCTGATCCGCCGCTACGGGGCGGCCGTGGTGGTGATGGCCTTCGACGAGCAGGGACAGGCGACCGAGATCGAGGAGAAGGTCCGCATCTGCCGCCGGGCCTACGAGCTGCTCACGCAGCAGGCCGGCTTTCCGCCCGAGGACCTCGTGTTCGACCCGAACATCCTCACGGTCGCCACGGGAATCGAGGAGCACAACGCCTATGCCGTGAACTTCCTGGAGGCGGCGCGGCGGATCAAGCAGGAGTGCCCCGGGGCCAAGGTCTCGGGCGGGATCAGCAACATCTCGTTCTCGTTCCGCGGCAACGACGTGGTCCGCGAGGCGATGCACGCGGCGTTTCTGTACCACGCCATCCGGGCGGGGCTGGACTTGGGGATCGTCAACGCCGGGCAACTGGCGGTCTACGAGACGCTGCCGCCCGAGCTGCGCGCGCGGGTCGAGGACGTGCTGCTGAACCGCCGGCCGGACGCCACGGAGCGCCTGGTCGAACTGGCCGGCACCCTCGCCCGGGGCCCCACGCGCCAGGAGGCCGCAGAAGATCTGGCCTGGCGCGACGCACCCGTCGCCCAGCGGCTGGCCCACGCCCTGGTCAAGGGGCTCGACCGGTTCATCACCGAGGACGTCGAGGAGGCCCGGCAGCAGTGTACGCGCTGCCTGGAGATCATCGAGGGGCCGCTGATGGACGGGATGCGGATCGTGGGCGACCTGTTCGGCGCCGGCAAGATGTTCTTGCCGCAGGTGGTCAAATCGGCGCGGGTCATGAAGAAGGCGGTCGCCTATCTCCTGCCCTACATGGAACAGGAAAAGCTGGCCGACGGGATGGTCGGCCAGCGCGCCCGGGGCAAGGTCCTGCTGGCCACGGTCAAGGGCGACGTGCATGATATCGGCAAGAACATCGTGGGCGTCGTGCTGGGCTGCAACAATTACGAGGTGATCGACCTGGGGGTGATGGTCGCTTGCGAGAAGATCCTCGACACGGCCCGGCGGGAGGACGTCGACCTGATCGGGCTCTCGGGGCTGATCACGCCCAGCCTGGATGAAATGGTGCACGTGGCGCGCGAGCTGGAGCGGCAGGGGTTTCGCGTGCCGCTGCTGATCGGCGGGGCCACGACCAGCGCCCGGCACACGGCCGTGAAGATCGCCCCCTGCTACCGCCACCCCACGCTGCACGTGCTGGACGCCTCCCGCAGCGTCGGTGTCGTCGACCGCCTGATCCAGCCGGAGCTGCGCGCCCAGCTGGTGCAGGAGAACCAGCAGCTGCAGCAGCAGCTGGTCGCGTCGTACCAGCAGCGGCAGGTGACGCTCGTGCCCTATGCCGAGGCCCGCGCCCGCCGCTTCGCCACCGACTGGCGGACGGTCCGGATCGACAGGCCGCGGTTTCTCGGCACCCGCGTGCTCCGCGAGGTCCCGCTGGGTGAGCTGCTGCCATATATCGACTGGTCGCCGTTCTTCCTGGCCTGGGAGCTGAAAGGCAAGTACCCGCGGATCTTCGCCGATCCGCAGTGCGGCCCCGAGGCCCGCCAGCTGTTCCGCGACGCCGAGCAGTTGCTCGCGGAGATCACGGCCCAGCGGCTGCTCACCGCCCACGCCGCCTACGGCTTTTGGCCGGCGGCCAGCGACGGCGACGACCTGGTGTTGTACCGCGACGAGCAACGGCAGGCGGAACTGGCACGCTTCCCCATGCTCCGGCAACAGTGGCAGCGGCAGGGCCAGGCGGAGTTCCGCTGCCTGGCGGACTACGTCGCCCCGCGCGACTCGGGCCGGCAGGACTACCTGGGGGCGTTCGTCGTCACGGCGGGCATCGGGGCCGACGTGCTGGTCCGCCGCTTCGAGGCGAAGCACGACGACTACAGCGCGATCCTGGTCAAGGCCCTGGCGGACCGGCTGGCCGAGGCCCTGGCCGAATACCTGCACGCCACGGCCCGCCGCGATTGGGGCTACGGCGCCGAGGAACAGCTGACGCCCGAGGACCTGGTCCAGGAGAAGTATCGCGGCATCCGGCCCGCGCCGGGTTACCCGGCCTGTCCCGACCATACCGACAAGGGTCCGCTGCTGGAACTGTTGCAGGCCGCCGATTCGACCGGGGTCACGCTGACGGAAACCTACGCCATGCAGCCGGCGGCCAGCGTCTGCGGCTGGTACTTCGCACATCCCGAGGCCCGCTACTTCTCCGTGGATCGCCTCGCGCGGGACCAGGTCGAGGACTATGCCCGCCGCAGGAGCTGGTCGGTACGCGAGGCTCAGCGGTGGCTGGCCCCCAACCTGGGCTACGAACCTTAACCGTGGTTCCCGCGATCCAGGCGCCGCGCCGACCGCCGGTCCCCCAGGCTGGCGAACCGGAGCGTCGCGGGACGCCACCCGCGGCGGAGTTGTGTGCGGCCGCAGCCAGCGATCCCCGCGCGGCACCTCGGCGCGAACACCATCCGGCGGCGAGCCGCCGCGGACTCGCCAAGCAGCCCTCCTTCCGGTAGGTTCTGCCTGCCGCCGCCAGGCCGCGCGGCCCGCCTTGCAGCCGCGCACCGGAGGTTCCCCCAGGATGGACTACTTCGACATCCTCGCGCTGTTGATCACGCTGGCCGCCCTCTTCAGCTACATCAATCACCGCTGGCTGGGGCTGCCCGCAACGATCGGGTTGATGGTCATCGCGCTGCTGTTTTCTCTCGGCTTGATCGGTGTCGGCTCCTTGGTTCCCCTGGTCGAGCGCAGCCTCCCAAGATCGTGCAACCTTCTTTAGAAGATAGCTTTGCGTGATTCCGGGAGGGCGAGGCTCCCGCCGAGCCGACAAGCCCACGGCTCAGCAGGAGCTTCGCCCTCCCACGATCGTGCAACCATATTTAGCTGATGCCGCAAGTCCGATTCAGCCGGACGCCTGCGCGGGGGGGCCGCGCTTCAGCCGTCCTCCGTGGCGCGGCGAATGCCCGCCTCGGCCGCGTGGCAGATGCGATCCAGCTCGCCCAGCCGGATCGAGAGCGGGGGCATGATCACGACGACGTTGCCCAGCGGGCGCAACCAGACACCCTCGCGGAGTGCGTGCTGGCAGACCCGGATGCCGCGGCGCTCCTCCCAGGGGTAGGGTTCGCAAGTCGGGCGGTCCCGCACCAGCTCGATGCCGGCGATCAGGCCCCGCTGCCGGACCTGGCCCACGTGCGGCGCATCGGCCATCCGCCGCAGGTGCGCGGCCAGTCGCTCGACCTTGGGCACCATCTGCTCCAGCGTGCGCTCTTCTTCAAACACGTCCAGCGTCGCCAGGGCCGCGGCAGCGCCCAGCGGATTGCCGCCGTAGGTGTGGCCGTGGAAAAAGGTTCGCGACTGGGCATAGTCGCCCAGGAACGCCTGCCAGATCTCGTCGGTGGTCAGCGTGACCGCCAGCGGCAGGTAGCCGCCGGTCAGGCCCTTGGCCAGGCAGAGCAGGTCCGGTGTGACCCCCTCGTGCTCGCAGGCGAACATCCGTCCCGTGCGGCCCATGCCGACGGCCACCTCGTCGGCGATCAACAGCACGTCGTAGCGCCGCGTCAACTCGCGCACCCCGCGGAGGTACCCGGGCGGGTGCGTGATCATGCCCGCGGCGGCCTGCACGAGCGGCTCGATCACCACGGCTGCCAGCCGCGGGTGCTCGCGAGCCAGGACCGCCTCGAGCTGCTCCAGGTAATGGCCGCACGCCCCCGCGGCAGAGACTCCCGGCGGCAGCCGGTAGGTCTCCGGCGCCGGCAGGCGCACCACGTCGAACAACAGCGGCCGAAACATCTCGTGAAACCGGGCCACGCCGCCCACGCTGACGCTGCCCAGCGTATCGCCGTGATACGCCAGATCATACGACACGTAACAGGTCTTCTCCGGCCGGCCGGGCGTCCGCTGCTGCCAATATTGAAAGGCCATCTTCAGCGCCACCTCCACCGCTGTGGCCCCGTCGTCGGAGAAGAAGACGTGCCGCAGACCGGCCGGCGCGATGTCGACCAGCCGTTTGGCGAGCTGGACGGTCACCGGATGGGCCATCCCCAGCAGGGTCACGTGGGCCACCTGGTCCAGCTGCTCGCGGACGGCGGCATCCAACCGCGGATGCCGATGGCCGTGAATGTTGCACCAGAGGCTGCTGACGCCGTCCAGCAACTGGCGGCCGTCGAGATCGATCAGCGTGCAGCCCTCGGCCCGCTGGATCAGCAGCGGCTCGTACTCGGCCATTTGCGTGAAGGCATGCCAGACGATCTGGCGGTCCCAATCCCGCAGCTGCTGGGCGGTCGGCGGCTGAGCAGGCATCACAGGTCCTGGCCACTCCCGGCGGCCGAATCAAGCCGCCTGATCGGAATGGATGCGCATGATCTTGGGAGGGCCAGGCGCCCGCCGAGCCGAACGCCGGCTCGACGCACCGGCTTTGCGCGAGCCTTGCCCGCCCAAGACGGCACCCGCGTGCAAACGCAGACAGCCAGACGGGGGCCGCCCGTTACCACTTGATGAGGACGCGGGCCCCGGGACGGATTCCCAGGAACGAACTGGCATCATCGCCCACCAGGGCCAGCTCGAGGCAGCCGCTCTCCCCCAGCCGGGCCAAGAACGTCATCTCCGGCTGACCGTGGTCGACGGGGAAGATCCCAGCGGTCACATGGCCATCACAATGGATCGACACCGACTCGTCGGTGGGGACCCCTTCCAGCTGCGCGGCGGTGATGTCGGTCACCAGGTCGCCGCCGGTGCTGACCGAAATCACGGTTCCGCGAAGTTTTCCCGCCACTTCGAAGACCTCCGTCCTCGGCAATCCGCGCAGCCCGCCGCGGCATGCGGGAGGCGGGCGCATTGTAAGAGTTCGGGTGCGGCCAGCCAAGCCGCGGCGGGTAGGTGCCGCGTCTGGAGGACGGGCGTCACGCATGTCGGCCGAAGCGATGCCCTGAAACGGCGCCCCTGCGCCCCGGCCCGGGCGATGCCCTGGGGGCAGAACCGTACGAAAGGTATACCTGTCAGGGCGCCCGATCGCCGCTCGTGAACGGCAATCCGCCGGCACGCGCGTGGACAGCTCGTCCCGGAGCGGTTGGCCCGTTGGGCCGGTTTGGCAGCGAAATGCAGCGGCAGATCTTCTTCCCAGGGCGTTGCCGCTGGGCTGGACGAACTTCCGGGCCGTGGGCCCGTACGTGTTTCGCTCGAGGAGGCCAGCAGGTGAGTGGCGCCGATTGCTGTTCTCCGCTCGCGGGCGCTTCGGGTTACGGGGCGGGCACCCGCTGGCACGCTCCCAGGAACCCGCCCTGTGGCCTTACCAGGTCACCGTCACGCGGGCGCCGACATGCGCGCCCAGCGTGGCGGCGGCGTGGCCGCCGGCGATCGCCAACTCCAGCCGGCCCCCCGAGCCGAACAGGGCCAGCAACGTGCGCGGCGGCCGCTCGCCGTAGGTCCTGACGATCCCCCGCGTCTCATGGTCGGCGCAGCGGATCGTCAATTCCGCCCCCGTGGGCGCCGACGCCAGGAACTCGCGAGTGATGTTCGTGATCAGGTTGCCGAAGGCATCGACCAGCAGGACCGAGCCTTCCACCTTGCGAGGCTCGAGGTGGACGCCGGGCCAGGTCAGGCGCACCGGTTGGGTGCGGGGCGGGCCCAGCTGGTCCAGCCGCACGCCCTGGGCCAGTCGGGCCGCGACGGGGGCCAGAATGTCCCGGCCGTGAAAGGTGGGTGACGGCTCCGGCAACCAGTACTGCGCGTCGACCAGCGCGACGAGCTCGCCTACTCCGTGTCGGCTCCAGAGGATGTCCAGCAGCCCGTTGTCGGGGGCCAGGTAGATCTGCTGGTCGATGCGGGCCGCCAGGATTTCGCGCTCGGTGCCGACGCCCGGATCGACCACCACCACGTGGATCGTGTGCGGGGGAAAGCGGGGACAGACGTCGCCCAGCACGAGGGCCGCCTGGTGCACGTCCTGCGGTGGAATCGCGTGGCTCAGGTCGACCATCGCGGCCGCCGGGAGCAGCGACAGGATGACGCCCTTCATCTGCGCCACGTAGGGGCTGCCCTCGCCGAAGTCGGTGGTCAGCGTGATCACGGGGGGCATCCCGGCGCTCACTCGTTCATCTCCGCGATCAGGTCCAGGCAGACCTGCTGGATCTGGGCCGGGTTCACCTGCGGATTGCGTTTCCTGGCCTGGCCGACCAAGGCCCCCGTCGCCTTCGATTTGCCCGCCCGCACATCGGCCACGATCTGGGGATTGGCCTGGAGCAGCTCGCGGCAAAGTTCGACGATGGCCGCCTGATCGACCTTTGCGATCCCCAGGGCGCGCAGCGTGTCGGCTACCGAGCCGCCGCTGGCCACCATCTCCTGGAGCACCTTGCGGGCCCGCGCCGTATCCAGGTCGCCGGCGCGGACCGCCCGCAGCAGTTCCGCCAGAGATGCGGCCGGCACAGGGAACTGGTTGATCTCGAGCCCCAGCTCCTTGAGCGTTCGCAGCACGTCCTGCTGCATCCAGTTGCTGGCCAGCTTGCCGTCGCCACAGGCGGCAGCCAGTTGCAGGTAATAGTCCACCAGGGCGCGGCCTTGGTTCACGAGTACGTCGGCGTCGTAAGCCGGGAGGCCGTGGGCCTGCTCGAGCCGCCCGCGAAGCGCTGCCGGCAGCTCGCCCAGCTCGCCTCGCACCTGCTCGACCTCCTCCGGTGTGACGGTCACCGGCACCAGGTCGGGATCGGGAAAGTAGCGGTAATCGCTCGATTCCTCCTTGTGGCGTTGGGGCCGCGTCACCTCGGCCTGGTCGTCCCAGCCCCGCGTCTGCTTGGGTACGTCGCCCCGCGTCTGGCCCGTCTCGCGCCAGACCTCATATTGCCGCTGGGCCTCGAACTCCAGCGCCCGCTGCACGGCGCGGAAGCTGTTCATGTTCTTGATCTCGATGATCGGCGTGGCGCGCGTGCCGCCGGGAGCCGCCAGGTGCAAGTTCACGTTGGCATCCACCCGCAGGCTGCCCTCCTGCATGTTGCAATCGGAAACGTTCAGGTAGGTCAGCAGCAGCTTGAGCTCGGTCAGGAACACCCGCGCCTCGAGCGGCGAGCGGAGGTCCGGCCGCGTGACGATCTCCAGCAGCGGCGTGCCGGCCCGGTTCAGATCGATCCGACTGTCCGCCGCCCCGGCCGCCTCGTCGTGCATGCTCTTGCCGGCATCCTCCTCCAGGTGCGCGCGGATGATCCCCACCTGCCGCGGCGGGAATCGATCCTGGGGATCGCTGATCTCCAGCCACCCGTCGGCCGACATCGGCAGGTCGTACTGGCTGATCTGATACCCCTTCGGCAGGTCGGGATAGTAGTAGTTCTTGCGGTCCCACTTCGTGAAACGCGGAATCCGGCAGTTCAACGCCACCGCGGTCCGCAACGCCAGGCGGAACGCCGCGCGATTCATCACGGGCAGCGAGCCGGGCAGCCCAATGCAGACCGGGCAGGTCTGCGTGTTGGGCGGGGCACCGAAGGTCGTGCGGCAGCGGCAGAACAGCTTGGACCGCGTGGCCAGCTGCACGTGCACCTCCAGCCCGATCACGGTTTCGTACGGCGCACCGTTCATGCGAGGGCGGGCCTCCGGGTGTGCCAGTCGGTCGCCTGCTGGAAGCGGGCCGCGGCCTGCAGCAGCCGCGCTTCCTCAAACGGCGGCGCCTGCAGCTGCAGCCCCACCGGCAACCCGTCGCGCGTCTGGCCGCAGGGTAGCGAGATGCCCGGCACGCCGGCCAGGTTGGCCGTTACCGTGTAGAGGTCCCCCAAGTACATCGCCAGGGGATCGTCGACCTTCTCGCCGCGGAGATACGCCACCGTCGGCGTGACCGGTCCTACCAGCAGGTCCACGTCGCGGAAGGCCAGGTCGTAATCCTGCCGGATCAGCCGCCGCACCTGGAGGGCCTTCAAGTAATAGGCGTCGTAGTAACCGGCGCTCAAGGCGTAGGTGCCCAGCATGATGCGGCGCTTCACCTCCGGGCCAAACCCCTCGGCGCGCGTGCGGCGGTAGAGGCGGACCAGCGGGCTGTCGAGCGCGTCGGCGGCCGGCAGGCCGCCCGCCCGCGGCACCGGCGGCGCGGCCCGCAGGGCCGTCTCGTCGGCACGATAACCGTAATGCACCCCGTCGTAGCGGGCCAGGTTGCTGGAGGCCTCACAGGGCGCGATGATGTAGTACGTGGCGATCCCGTAGCGGCTGTGCGGCAGCGAGACCTCGCGGATCTCCGCCCCGAGACGGCGAAAAACGTCCAGCGCCGCTTCGATCGCGTCTCCCACCTCCGCGTCGAGCCCCGCGCCGAAGTGCTCTTTCACGACGCCGAGCGTCAGCCGGCCCGGCCGTTCGCGGAGCGCAGCCGCGTAATCCGGTACCGGGACCGCTGCGGACGTCGAGTCGCACGGGTCATGCCCGGCAATCACCTCCAGCAACAGCGCGGCATCCTCCACCGACCGGGCCAGCGGTCCGACCTGGTCCAGGCTGCTGGCAAAGGCCACCAGCCCGTAGCGGCTGACCCGCCCGTAACTCGGCTTCAGCCCCACGACGCCGCAAAACGCCGCCGGCTGGCGGATCGAGCCCCCCGTGTCGGTTCCGATCGACAGCGGCGCCATCCCCGCGGCCACGCACGCCGCCGCGCCGCCGCTCGAGCCGCCCGGCACCCGCCGCACGTCCCACGGATTGCAGGTCGGGCGGACGGCCGAGTTCTCGGTCGAGCTGCCCATGGCGAACTCGTCCAGGTTCGTCTTGCCGATCAGCACGGCGTCGGCCGCGCGCAAACGGCTGACGACCGTGGCGTCGTACGGCGGGCGGAAATCGCGCAGCATCCGCGAGGCACAGCTCGTGACCTCGCCCCGCGTGCAGAGCACGTCCTTGAGCGCAACCGGCAGTCCGGCCAGCGCCCCCAGCGGCTCGCCCGCCTCCCGCCGCCGATCGATCTGGGCCGCCCGCGCGAGCGCCGCTTCGGGGTCGACACGCAGGAACGCCCCGATCGTACCGTCCAGCTGATCGATCCGCGCCAGAAACGCCCGCGTCACCGCGACCGACGTGGTCTGGCCCTCGCGGAGCAACTGCAGCAACTGGGTCGCCGGAAGGTCGATCATCACGCCGCGAACCGTGAGAGGCTTACTCGGCTATCACTCCGCGCATGGCGCGAATCCTGCTGCGCCTTGCGTGACGCCGGGACACAACGCCGGTACACAAAACCAACCGGTGCGCGCCAGCGGCGTGGCGGCACTGGCGAATTGGAGGCCTTCAAAGTGTGCCTCGGGCTTTGCCAGTGTCGGCCGAGGTCCGGCTCGGGATCAAGAGGATTCACCCGCAAGTCCACGTGCTCGGGCCCAAAAAACTCGAACGCCACCCGTTCGAATCGCTCCGCTCCCCCCAGCATCGTCGAGCACGTGGGCACTGGCAAAGCCAGTGGCTCACACCTCGCGTTCCCCGATCGCCAGTGGCATCACGCCGTCCTCTGGTGCATCGCCCAAGTCTAATTTTCGGATCAGCCGCCGGGCGCTAGCCCGCGGTTCATCCGGGAAAAACCGGGGGCTAGCGCCCACCGGCTAATTTGCCGAACCCGAACTCTTGAAATGGACAGGACACTAGTCGCCCAGGACCGCCGGCACCAGGTAGCACTCGGCATCGCGTTTGGGGGCGTTGGCCAGGGCCTCATCCCGCGGGAGACCCTCCCGCGGCTGGTCGTCGGCCAGCACATTGCTAATTTCGATCGCATGTGCCATCGGCGCGACGTCCGCCGTATCGAGTTCCCCCAGTTGTTCCACGTAGGCGACGATCTGGGCCAGCTGGGTGGTCATGGCGTCCAACTCCGGATCGCTCAATTCCAGCCGTGCCAGCAGCGAAACGCGCTGCACCTCGTCGCGCGAAAGACTCATCGTCATCGCCCCATCATTTTTCGCAGGTCGGGGTCTGGTTCATCTTCGGCCGACAAAGGCCACCACGCCCGGCTGGGCTGGCCGAGAACATGGACGCGACCCGTTCACGGGCCGGGGTCTGGTACATTTTTCGGCCAGGCTGCTCGACCAGGCGCAGCCGCGTTGGCCGAAAACATGTACCTGACCCCCTCGCATCCGGCTCCACGCTCACCCAGGGTGTGAACGGTTACCATCGACTTGACCCCTGCAACACGCTGCCGGATTGACAGGGCCGAGACGGGTGGTGAGCCAAAACGCCTCCGGCCCACGCCGGGCAGAATGGTGACCGCTCGGGCCGGCACGCGACCGGCACGCGTCAGCCGCCCGACTTCTGAGCGTCGGCTGGGGTCAGCTTGAACGGCGGGCGTTTCACCGCCTTGCGGACCGCTCCGCTGCGCAGGCACTGCGTGCAGACCCGCGCCGTCCTGGCGCCGCCGCCCGGGCTGCTGACCTTCACCCGCTGCAAGTTCGGCCGGAACTGCCGCCGACTGATCCCCGTCACCTTGGTTCCCACGCCGCCCAGGTACTTCGCCTTTCCGCGGGTCTCCACGGAATTGCCCATCCGGGAACGCTTGCCACAGACCTCGCAGACCCCAGCCATCGGTCACCTCTCGGCGATGAAACCAGCCCACTAGAGCGAACCGTAAGTATATCGGCCGCACTTCTCTCCGCAAGGCGAGGTCGCGCGCACGGTAACCGTTCAGGGCCCGGTGGAAGGTTTTCACTGCGTCCAGGGGGTCTGGCTCATTTTTCGGCCAGAAGACTGCTCGTCGTCGTGGGACTCTGCCGCCGAAAAATGTGCCTGACCCCTTGGGGTGCGGGCAACGGCGCTGCGGCGGCTCGGCGGGAGCCTCGCCCTCCCAAACGGCGCTGCGCGGGTTCCAGGGGGTCAGGTCCATGTTTTCGGCCAGCGCGTATCCGCAAGGTCGAGTTTGTCGGCCGAAAAATGGACCAGACCCCGAGCCGTGTTACCGCGCACAACCCGGGCCGGACCGAGGAGATTTCCGCTCCTCTCACGCACGGGAAGCGGCCGGGCGGGGGAACTGGCGAGTGATCGCCAGCAGCTCCTCCTGCACATGCCCGTTGGTGCCGATCCCTTCGCCCCCCTCCACCGTGGGCCGCCCCTGCCAATCGGTGAACGTACCCCCCGCCTCCTCCAGGATCGGCAGGATCCCGGCGGCATCCCAGACGTTCATTTGCGGATCGATCATCGCCACGGCCCGGCCGGTGGCCACCAGGTAGTAGCCGTAGCAATCGCCCCAGGTCCGCGTGATCCACGCGGAACGCTCCAGCCGCTCCCAGGCCTCGGCCGCGCCGCGGTCGGCGAATCCACCGATCTCGCTGGTGACCAGCAGCCCGTCGGCCAGACGCGCGGTGGTGCTGACGCGGGCCGGGACCGCCGCTCCCCCGCCCCGAAACTGCCAGGCGCCGTGGCCGCGGGCCGCCAGCACGCCCTCGTCCAGCGCCGGCAGGTAGATCACGCCCAACAGGCTCTCCCCCCGATAATCCATGCCGACAATCGTGCCGTACAACGGCACGCCGCTGATAAACGACTTCGTGCCGTCAATCGGGTCGAGGACCCAGCGGAAACCCGACGGGCCCGGCTGCGTGGGGAACTCCTCACCCACGATCGCATCGTCGGGAAAGGCCGCGTGGATCAGCTGCCGCAACTGCTGTTCTGCCTGCCGATCGGCGATCGTCACCGGCGAGTTGTCCGCCTTCCGCTGGACGTCGGTGCCGGTACGGAAGTGGGCGAGGGTGCCGCGTCCGGCCTCGCACGCCGCACGGCGCGCCAGCTCCAGTCGTTGGCCAATCGCCTGCGCTGAGACGGACATCGCGTGGCTCCTCCTGACTCGGCCAGTCGCCAGCCATGTGCGGCCTGCGGCGGTTCTCCTCGCGCCGCAGCCGCCCGTCCCGCCGCGGCCCCGTACCGCCGCAGCCCGCAAGGGCCCAACGGGCGGAGCAATCACCCCCCCGGGATGCCCGGCGGCCGCATTTCAGGAACCCGGCGACCCGACGTCCACCGGGGCGCTCTGGCGATCGGCGGCGGGCTGCCGCGCGGCGTGCCACATCAGCAGGACCGCACCACAAACCAACAGGGAATCGGCGATATTGAAGTTGGGCCAGGTGTAATCGCCGTACTGGAGCAGAATCCAGTCGCGCACGGCATGCACGCGCCGCGCCAACCCCATCTGACTGCTCCAGAACCCCAGGCGATCGTAGAGATTTCCCAGAATGCCGCCGGTCACGCAGGCCAGGGCCACGGTCAGATGCAAGTCGTGGGCGGCGCAGCCGACGAAGAGCCAAACCACGATGCCCGCGGCAGCGGCCAGAGAGAGTGCGGCGAATAGCCCCACCCGGTCCTGCCCCAAACCGAACAACGCCCCCGTGTTCAGGGCCGTCTCGATCCCGATATGGCCTTCCCACAGCCACCACGGCTCGGATGCGTGCGGCATGCCGCGCCACTGGAAGACCCAGTGCTTGGTCAGCAGGTCCGCGCCGCACCCGAGCAGGCTGATCGCCAGAAACAGGGCGTAGCGGCTGGTCGGAACGCGGCCCGCCGGGACGGTCGGGCCGGACGCACTAGCCGCCTTCGAGCTTTGTGGCGCACTTGACACAGTAGGGCGTGTAGGGGATCGCGTTCAGCCGCAGCTTGGGGACCACCCCGCCGCATTCCTGGCAAGTACCATACACACCGTCCTCGATTCGCTCCAGGGCGCCTTCGATCAACGCCAGCGTGTCCTCCTCGGTCTGCATCAGGCTGAGCGTGAATTCCTGCTGGTAATTGTCGCTGCCGATGTCGGCCATGTGGATCGGCATGCTGGACAAGTCGCCGTTGGCCTCGGACCGGGTCTTCCGCAAGGCCGCGTCGGCCATCATATTCACGTCCCCCCGCAGTCGGGCCCGCAGGGCCAGCAGGCGCTCCTTGTAAGTTTGGGCGTCGGCTTTCTTCATCGTCGAGGCTCCCCAGGATGAGGTCTCGCGTTGGTCATAGACAATGCGCAGCGATGCCGGGGCCACCACAGCCTTTCGATTCTAGGCAGCCGTCAAGGGGTTGTCAAACGACCCGTCGCGCGTCCCGCCGCTGCCCCCGCCCGGTCGGGATCGGCGTCGCCACGCGTGCTAGCCCGGATTATTCAACAGCCGCGGGGCGCTAGCCCCCGGTTGCCGCAAGAACCGCATGGCTAGCGCCCCGCGGCTGATTTGCGTGGTGTTTGGGGCAGGATGGCGGTAAGTCCCCATGCATGAACGCGTCTTGCCGAGCGCGAAGCGACTGGTGAATAATCCGGGCCAGCAGCCGCACAGATCGCCGCGGCCGCACGCGCCAACCTCGGGGGACCCGGACCCGGGCCTGATCCACTTGTCGGCCCGGCAACCCCACGCTCCGAAGGCGCGCGAACCAATTCCGCGAGGGGCGAGGCCCCCGCCCAGCCGCCGCGTCCATGGCCCGTGGCGTCCTCGGCTCAGCCAGGGCATCGCCCTCCCACGATACTCGAACATGAACTAGACTACGGCCGACCGACGGTCTTGACGCGGTACGCCGCAGCCGGGACGCACGGCCCTCCCAGGACTTCTGGCCGACAGGACGACCTGCGTCACGAGCCCGGTGCGCACCGGCAACGCCCTGGGCCTGACCGGCCCGTTCCTACTTTTCGCGGGGTTCACCGGCATTGTGACCGCCAGCGAGGCTGCCTTCCAAGAATGCATCTCGCCCTCCTGCAGGGCCACCTATGGAGTCGACGAGACCCGCGTCGGCTGCGCGGCGTGCGGCAGCCTGCTGGACGTGGCCTACGACTGGGACCGCGCCCAGCCGCCGCGCGACTGGGAACTGCTCCAGCAGAAATGGTCGCGCCGCCACGACCCGCTCTGCTTCAGCGGCGTGTGGCGTTTCCGCGAGCTGCTGCCATTTGCCCAGCCGCGGCACGTCGTCACCGTGGGCGAAGGCCAGACGCTTCTGCAACAGGCACCCGCCGTGGCCGGCTATGTCCGGCTTAACCCCGACTGTCTCTACCTCCAGTACGAGGGGCTCAACCCGTCGGGCAGCTTCAAGGACAACGGGATGGCGGCGGCCTTCACGCACGCCCGCAGCGTGGGGGCGCGGCGGGCCGCCTGCGCCAGCACCGGCAATACCAGCGCCTCGCTGGCCATGTACTGCGCCGTGACGCGGCTGATGAAGGCGGTGATCTTCATCGGCTCGGGCAAGATTTCCTACGGCAAGCTCTCCCAGGCCCTGGAGTTCGGGGCGCTCACGATCCAGATCGCGGGCGATTTCGACGACGCCATGCACCGCGTCCAGCAAGTGACCAGGGACCTGGGCATCTATCTGGTCAACAGCGTCAACCCGTTCCGCCTGGAAGGCCAGAAGACGATCATGTACCGCGTGCTGGAGGCGCTCCGCTGGGAGGTGCCCGACTGGATCGTGGTCCCCGGCGGAAACCTCGGCAACTCCAGCGCGTTCGGCAAGGCGTTCCAGGAACTGAAACAGCTCGGTCTGATCGAGCGCCTGCCCCGGCTGGCGGTCATCAATGCGGCCGGCGCGGATACGCTGTACGAACTGTTCGAGCGCCGCGGGCTGCGGTGGAATGGCGGCCAGTGCGACCTGGCCATCGCCTGCCGCTACTACGACGAACTGGATGCCGATCGCCGCAAGGCCTCGACGATCGCCAGCGCGATCGAGATCAATCGCCCCGTCAACCTGACCAAATGCCTGCGGGCCCTGGAGGTCTGCGACGGCGTGGTGCGGCGCGTCAGCGACCAGGAGATCCTGGATGCCAAGGCCCAGGTGGGCGCCGGCGGGATCGGCTGTGAACCAGCCAGCGCCGCCAGCGTGGCCGGCGCCCGGCTGCTCCGCGAGGAAGGCGTGATCGCCCCCAGCGACCGCGTGGTCTGCATCCTCACCGGACACCAGCTGAAGGACCCGACCGCCACCGTGGCCTACCACACCACCGACCAGGAACAGTTCAATAAGGTGCTGGGCAGCCGCGGCGTGCGGCGGGCGTCGTTCGCCAACCGGGCGGTCGCCGTGCCCAACGACCTGGACGCAATCCTCAAGGCCCTGCAGCTCTACAGTTGAAAGCCAACTCTCATGTCCAAGCTTCGGATCGCCATCAACGGAGCGGCCGGACGCATGGGCCGCCGGATCATCGCCCTGGCTTCGGTCGATCCGCATTTCCAGGTCATCGCGGCCCTGGAATTCCCCGAACATCCACAGATCGGTCAGGATGCCGGTGAGGTCGCCGGCGTCGGACCGCTGGGGGTCCTGTTGACCAGCCACCTGAACACGGACGTCGACGTACTGATCGATTTCTCTGTGCCCGAGTCGGCCGATGCGATCACCGAGATCTGCGTCGCGCGGAACATCCCCCTGGTGATGGCCACCACCGGATTCACGCCGGCCCAGAAGGAGCGGTTGGCCCAGGCCGCCACGACGATCCCGCTGGTCTGGGCCCCCAACATGAGCCTCGCGGTGAACCTCGCCATGCGGCTGGCCGCCGCGGCCGCCGCCTGCCTGAAGGAATATCCCGAAGGGGCCGACGTGGAGATCATCGAGCGCCATCATCGCTTCAAGGAGGATGCCCCCAGCGGCACGGCCCTCCGGTTCGGCGAGATCATCGCCGGCGTGATGGGCCAGGCCCAACACGTCCACGGCCGTTCCGGGCGCCCCGGCAGCCGCACGCGCCACGAGATCGGCTACCACGCCCTGCGCGTGGGAGACAATCCCGGCGAGCACACCATCGTCTTCGGAATGCTGGGCGAGACGTTGGAGCTGACCGTGCGCGCCTCGAATCGCGATTGCTATGCCCAGGGCGCCCTGGCCGCCGCCCGGTTCGTGGCCGGCCGCCAGCCAGGACACTACACCATGTACGACGTGCTCGACCACCCCGCGCCGATCAACCCGACACCCACGGCCTGACGCGCCGGCACGCCGCGTTCCAGGGGCACCCTGACCTGCGACGCACGGCGGGCGGGACGATATTTTGCCGCTCCGCTTGCGGCGTCTCCGGGTCGCGGTTCCTTAGCGGACGCGCAGAACATTGTGCATCCGGAACCGTTCCCGGGCCGGGGTCTGGTCCATTTTTCGGTCGAGGAACTCGACCTCGCGGATACGCGCTGGCCGAAAACATGGACCTGACCCCCTGGAATCACGGGCCGGGGTCTGGTCCATTTTTCGGTCGAGGAACTCGACCTCGCGGATACGCGCTGGCCGAAAACATGGACCTGACCCCCTGGAATCAGGGAAAATCTTCCACCGGGTTGTGAACGGTTACTTCGGCGGAAACACCGCGCGGCACCGTGCAACGCTGCCGCCGAAAAATGCGCCTGACCCCCTCGGGATGCCCGGAACCTCCCACTCACTACCGCGCGAACCGTCGCCGCGCGACTGCTCATGGCCCGTTGCGAAGAAGGTTATCTCTGCGAGGTCTGCGGCGGCGACGTCGAGCAGATCGACGACAGCGACCTGTACCTGCGCTACGTCATCGGCCAGGTCGACCCCGAACTGCTGCACACGGCCAGCGAGCGGCACCTGCGCTGCAACCCCGTGCTGGCTCAGTTCATCGTCGACGATGCCTTCGCCCCAGTCGTCGTGGAGGGGTCGTTCGACAAGCGCACGCTGGATGCCGACTACGTGCATCAGCGCGAACAGCTGGTGACCCGCGGCTGGCGCCGCTTGCGCGAGGCCGTGGCCGCCGGACGGCCGATCATCGAGTACCCGCTGCCTGAGGTGCGGGCCGAGTGGGAACGGCGCACGCGCGGACCGGCCCCCGAGCAATAGCTGCCTCCCGCCGTGGGATCGGCTTCCCGCGTGTCGCGAGATAAGACGCCCACCGGTAACCGTTCACCGGCCGGGGTCTGGCTCATTCTTCGGCGCGAACACCGCTGGACACCGTGCGACGCTGCCGCCGAAACATGTGCCTGACCCCCTGGGGTGCAGCGGCCTGCCAAACACAAACACGATATACCACACCTGCCTAACCCGGATTATTCATGAGCCGCAAGCGCGCGAGCGTCCGGTCTTGGTGGAACTGGGGAGAACCGGACGCTAGCGCGTGCCGGCTGATCTGCGCGGTGTTTTTGGGAAGATAGCCACAACCTGTTTCTCTGCTTTACCTTGCAACTTTACTCGTTAGGCGCTGTTCAACAATAAGTTACCGAAATCACTCATCAGCCGCCGGGCGCTAGCCCACGGTTGGAGCACGAAAGCCGCGGGCTAGCGCCCCGCGGCTGATCCACAAAACCGGTAGGTAA
>Ga0114938_1000789_pt1 | contig 22935 bp, 26 predicted proteins | sample AshMeaBigSpring_FD_88675 | JGI IMG/M metagenome (GOLD analysis project Ga0114938, IMG submission 88675) | Groundwater microbial communities from Big Spring, Nevada to study Microbial Dark Matter (Phase II) - Ash Meadows Big Spring | ecosystem: Environmental > Aquatic > Deep subsurface >...
GACATTGCCGGCCTGGCCGAGATTGCCCACCGACGGGGGGCGCGGGTGGTGGTCGACAACACTTTCGCTTCACCTTTTCTGCAACGTCCCCTCCACCACGACGCCGATGTGGTGGTGCATTCCACCACCAAGTACTTGGGAGGTCACTCCGACGTAGTGGGGGGGGGACTGGTGGTCGCCGATCCCGAGCTGGGCGAGCAACTGGCTTTCCACCAGAACGCGATGGGGGCAGTGCCGGGGGCGTTTGATGCCTGGTTGGTGCTGCGGGGGATCAAGACCCTGGGAGTGCGGATGCGCCAGCACTGTGCCAACGCCAAAGCGGTGGTGCAGCTCTTGGACGGACACCCGGCAGTTGAGCGGGTCTTCTATCCAGGACTGGCGAGCCACCCCGGTCATGCGGTCGCCGCCCGCCAGATGTCTGACTTCGGGGGGATGGTCTCGTTCACGCTCAAAGGCGGCAAACCGGCCGCCCTCGAGCTGGTCACTCGCACCAAGCTGTTCACCCTGGCCGAGTCATTGGGAGGAGTGGAGTCATTGATCGAACATCCCGGCGAGATGACCCATGCCTCGGTAGCGGGTTCGCCCCTCGAAGTCGACCCGGCGCTAGTCCGCCTCTCGGTTGGTATCGAGGACAGTGCCGATCTGCTGGCAGACCTCCGCCAAGCGCTCGAACTCTGAGACGGCTCAGAGTTCTAGGTCGACCGAATCGACAATCCCGACCACTACTGCCCGGATCGGGGCCGGCTCCATCTTGACGATCATGCGAGCCGACCCGCCCTCATCCAGGATCAGCACGACTTCGCCCGCCCCGGCGCCAACGGTGTCGACCGCGATCACAGATTCCCCGGTGGGTACCAACTCGGGATCCAGCAGATCACACCACAGCAGGGCGCGGCCGTCAAAGACGGGCGCCTGGATGGTGGAGACCACGGTGCCGGCCGCCCGCGCCAGCTTCACTTGCTCACCGCGTCGGCGATCCCAACGATGGCGTGGTCGACCGGAACGAAGGTGTTGGGGAGGGCCTGGCTCGCCTCTCTGGCAGCTACCACGTAAACCAACTGGCCTGGTCCGGCCATGAACACCGCATCCGCCGCCACTACCGGGTTCCCTTTGGGTTGTTGTTTGGCGTTGACTGGTTGCACGATCAGGAGCGGTATCCCTTCCAAGCCGGGTGCCTTGATGGTGGCAACCACGGTCCCGATCACGCGTCCCAGCTGCACTAGTGCTCCTGGATTCGTTTTCTGAAGCGAGACTCGGCCCACAGGTTGTCTCCCATCTCGGGATGCAGCTGAGCGATCACCTCGGCGCCGATCAGTGCGGCCGGCACTCGACTCGCCGCGATCTCGACCGCCGCTTCCACTTCCGAGAGCGGACCTCCGAACAGGAGGTAACCCTTACCTCCCAGTCCATCCGCCAGGCGCAGCTCGAGCAGGCTGACCGCGGCACCCTTCAAGCCGGCATCGGCGGCCTCGATCACCGCCGCAACCGTGGTGGTTTCGACAATCCCGAGCGACTCCGCCTTTCCCGCCTGGCGTCCACCCTTCAGCGCCTCGACTAGCGCCGGGTGGACGTCGGGTAGAAAAACCACATCTGTGAGGGCGCTGCCTCCTGCGGCTTTGCCTGCCTCCAGCGCCTCGGCCACCTCTCCTACCTCGCCCGCTACCAGCACTAGGTACTTGCCGGGGTGGGCAGTGCCGGCATCGGTGACAGCAAGCGTTGCCCGTTTCACCATGGCGTCGCCCGCCACGATCCCGGCCGCGATCGAGGAGAACTCGAGCAAGGCGAGGGCTGGCTTCATACGATTCGAAGCGAACCAACCACCGTGACCCGGCGGGGTCGGCAGAAGGTGCGGGCCCGAGTCAGCCCATCGCCGGTGGGGCTGGCGATCGAGTAGGAGGTGAAGCCTTCCCCTCCCTCTCCCAGGCCGGCGTAGTTGGATCCGTTGGCGACGAAGATCGAACAATTCATCGCCTTTGCCATCCGAGTGATGTGTTCGACGTTGGTGGAGTGGATGGAGGCGGTATGGCGGAAGCCGTGTTCGGAACGGACCGCTAGCTCGATGGCGGCGTCGATGGTACGGACTCGGGTGACCGGCATCACCGGCATCATCTGTTCGGTCCACACCAGGCTGTGCTGATTGGGAACTTCGGCCACCAGCAGGCGCAGTTCGGGACCCGCCCCTACCCCGATCTCGGCCAGGATGGCGGCCGCGTTCTTGCCGATCCAGGCGGGATTGATGACGCCCGGTTTGTTGGGTGGGCCCAGTTCCTTGAATATGACCCTTTCCAGACGGCGCAGCTCGTGTTCCTTGAGCAGGTAGGTGGGCTGGCGGGCGAATGCTCCTAGCAGCCGGTCGGCAACGCTCTCCAAGACGATGGTGGTCTTCTCGTCGGTGCAGACGATGTTGTTGTCGAACGAAGCTCCCGCCACGATGTCCGCCGCCGCCTGGTCCAGGTTGGCGGTTTCGTCGACCACCGCCGGAGGGTTGCCGGGACCAGCTGCCACCACTCGTTTGGTGGTGCGCATGGCTTCGGCCACAACCCCGGGACCTCCGGTAACCAGCAGCACCGGTACCCCGGGATGGTGCATCAATTGCTTGGCGGAATCGATGGTGGGAGAGGGGATGGCAGTCACCAGGTTGGGAGGTCCCCCCCCCGCCAGGATGGCTCGATTGAGGAGACGGATGTTCTCGGACGAAACCTTCTTGGCGTTGGGGTGGACGTTGAAGACTGCCGCGTTACCCGCCGAGAGGATCGAGATGGTGTTGTTGATAATGGTTGAGGTTGGATTGGTGGTGGGGGTGATGGCTGCCACTACCCCAAACGGGGCATACTCGGTCACCATCATCCCGGCGTCTCCGGTGACTACCTGCGGCTCCAGGTCTTCCGGACCAGGAGTGTGTCGGGTTACCAACAGATTTTTCTTGACTTTGTCCTCGGGCCGGCCCAAGCCGGTCTCTTGGTGGGCGAGCTGGGCGAGGCGTTCGGCGTCTTCTTCCATCGCCTGGCGGATAGCGGTGATCACCTGGAACCGGCGCCCGAGGCCCATCGTTTGGTAAGCCCGGAAGGCGGCGGTGGCGGCGTCAACAGCAGCCGGGATGTCGGGAAACATGCCATCTCCAAGGGGGGGGGAGATCTCCGCCAACTCCTCGGCCGCCCGCAGGGCGGCGCCGGGCCGAGCCGAACCAGCCGCGGTCCCCAGCCGGGCCTTGACCCGTTCGATGATCGCCTGCACCTCGGTTTCGTCGAAGGGCGAGCGCCCACCGCTCACTTGTGGTACTGCTCCTTCCCGCCAACCTCCCAGGTGTCGACGATCGCCATGATTACCGCATCGCAGGGGCGGTCGCGGGTTTGTTGGGTCTGGCGGGCCGAGCTACCGGTGGCATACAACACCACCTCACCCACTCCGGCCCCCACCGCATCCACCGCAACCACGTAGGCACCTGCCTCCTGGTTGTCAGGGTTTAGCTGGCGAAGCAGGAGCAGACGCATTCCTTCCATCGTCGCCTCCTTGTGGGAGGCAACCACGGTTCCGGCTACTCGACCAAGCAGCATCCGGCCTAGCCCATTTCGTCGCGGGCCGCTTCGGCGCGCCCGAGCGGAAGGGTGAGGTCGATGTTGGTGTGAGGCCGGGCGATCACATGACTCGCTACCACCTCACCGATCTTCTCGGCACTGCGAACCCCGGCTTCTACTGCCGCCTTCACCGCGGCGACGTCGCCTCGAACTACCGCGGTGACGTAACCGCCTCCGGTCTTCTCGTAACTCACCAGTTCAACTTTGGCCGCTTTTACCATTGCGTCGGCGGCTTCCACCATTGCCGCAAAGCCACGGGCCTCGATCATTCCAAGCGCCTCTGCCATCCGTCCTCCTCGTTTCCTTTTGGTGCGGTCCCGGCGGACCGCGATTGTCTATGCGAGCGGTCGACCCTCGAGTCCTTCGATCGACGCCACCGCCGCCCGCCAGCCTACGTCGATGTCGCGCTCCTCGCCGCCCAAGTAAACCCGACCCACCGACCCGAACGACCTCACTTCCAAGATGTTGATAGCCGCCGCCTTTTCGGCCTCGTTGGCGGCCAGCGCCGAGTAGGCGGCCGGCTCCAGTTCCAGCACGTACAGGGTTTGCCCGCCCATGATCATCTGGCCGTGGCGGGTGCGATTGATGAGTTGGGCCTGGTGGTCGTCGATTCGGCGCACGATCTGAGAGGAGAGAATCCGGGGCTGGATTCGATCGGTCTCGGCCAAGCCCAGCTCAGACAGGATGGCAGCGCCTGCCGCCCGCACCTCGGCCTGCTGGGGGGAATGGATTTCGAGCAGCCCGTAGTAGCGCTCGATGATCTGCATGCCGGGCTTGACCTGGGTGGCTTTGAGGGCGATGTCGGTGAGTCGGTTGATCTCGATGCCGGGAGCGATCTCGACGTAGAGGGAGGCGTCGCCAGCCAAGGGAAGGAAACCAGACGCGACCGTGCCCAAGAAAGCGGAGTACTGGGGTTGCAGCGAGTCCAGGAATACATAGCCACGCAGGTCAATATTTGCCATCGCCACTCCCTCCGGTCACGATCGCGACTCCCGCAGAGGCTCCTACCCGAGTGGCGCCGGCCGCCACCAGCTCTTCGACATCTTCGGCGGTGCGTACCCCACCCGCCGCCTTCACACCCAGTTTGCCTCCCACCGCTTCCCGCATCAGGGCAACATCGAAGACGGTAGCGCCACCGGGGCCGAAACCTGTGGAAGTCTTGACGAAGTCGGCTTTGGCGGCAGCCGCCAGCTGAGAGGCGATGACTTTCTCGGAGTCGGTGAGGAGAGCCGCCTCGATGATCACCTTGCTGAGGACGCCTGACTCGCGACAGGCATCGGTTACCGCCGCCATGTCTCGCTGCACCGCCGGGTAGTCCCCGCTCTTGAGGGCGCCGATGTTCATCACCATGTCGATCTCGCCGGCTCCGTCCCGAATCGCCCGGCGGGCTTCGATCGCTTTCACCTCGGTCAGACTTGCCCCCAGCGGAAAACCGATCACCGCGGCTACCTTCACCGAACTGCCGCGTAGATTGCCGGCGCAGCGGCGCACCCAGGTCGGGTTGACGCACACCGCGGGAAAGTCGTGCTCGATCGCTTCCGAGCACAAGCGGTCGATCTGGCTGGCGTTGGCATCCGGGCGGAGCAGGGTGTGATCGATGTAGCGGTGGAGGTCGCCAGGGACCTCGGCGGCATCACCCTGATAAGAGACCCGGCTCGCCCCATTCGCCAACACCGCCCGCACTTTCTCTGAGCAATGAGCAGCACAGGCACCCTGGCAGGCCGGATCCGCACAAACTCCGGCTTCAGCCGCGCTGGGTTGGGGGGGGGAGGCGGAGAAAGCCGCCATCACTTCGCGGGTGATCGCCTCGATCAGCTGGTCCTGGTTCATCGCAGTACCGGGATTCGGCGCTCGAGGGCGTCGATCTTCTCAACCCGGCGGGCATGCCGCCCCTCTTCCCAGGGAGTAGCCAGCCAGGCCTCGACGATTTCCCAGGCCAGCGCGTCCCCGATCAGCCCGGCGCCGAGGGTGAGCAGGTTGGCGTGATTGTGGCGGCGGGCGTTGCGGGCAGAAGACACGTCGTAGCAAAGCGACGCCCGCACTCCGGCGACTTTGTTGGCTGCCATCGCCGAGCCGACCCCGGCTCCATCGATCACTATCCCGGCGCTGGCGCTGCCTGCCGCCACCAGGTCGGCAACTGCCGCCGCGATGTCTGGATAGTCGACCGGTTCGGCGGAGTGGGTACCGCAATCGTTGACGATGTGGCCCTGTTCCCGCAGCCGGAAGACCAGCTTCTGCTTGAGTGAAAACCCGCCATGGTCGGCGCCGACGGCGATCACTGCCGTCTCCGGGATGGCCGGCGGGTCGGCCGTAGGGGCCGGCGCCATCGCCTCGACCAGGCGCGCCACCAGCGCGCGAACCTCGAACTCTTCAGGTATGTGCTGGATGGTTTCGCCTCGAGTGATTAGTCACGCATCGTAGTGCACGTGCCGGTCAGCGGCCTAAGCTCTGCTGCCAATGGGTCCGGATCCTGCCTTCGTCTGGGAGTCACCACCGACCGCCACCGCGCCGACCCCCACTCCGACCGAGCAAATCTCGATCGATCTCCGCCAGGAGCAGAAGGATTGGGTGTCCTTGCGGAGGGCACACGAGCTGACCGGCGCACCGATCTCGGCCTTGCGAACCTGGGCCAGGAAAGGAAAGGTCCCCTCCAAGCTCACCGAAGGACCGGAGGGGCGGTTGCGCCTGATCGGTCTGGCCGCAGTACTGGCGCGAATGGGCCAGCCACCTCGGCAACCGCTTGTGGCGACGCAGGTTCCCTCCGTCCAAGCCTCTGCTGGTCCGCCTGCCGGTTGGTCGATGACCACCGAGACCGCCTCGCGGGTGATTCCGCGGGTCGATCAACCCACCTCATCGGTGGTAGCTCCGCCTCCGGCGGTGGCGGCTCCGGCTGCGCCAGCCCCTGCCACCATCGAGGTGGAGACGGCCGCACCAGCGCCGGTTGCACCCCCCCCCAACGAAGTGGCCGCCCCGGACGGGTCGATCCTGGTGCCGCTGGATGCTTGGAATCGCCTGCTCGGACAACTCGGCAATCTGCACATGGCCGGCCAGCAGTTGGCAGAAGCCCGGGAGCGGGCCGGCAAGGCCGAAACCGAGGCCGAGTTCTTGCGGGAGCGGGTGCGGGATCTGAAAGATCGCCTGGCGTCGGTGCAAGCCGAGGCGCTGCTGGTCGCTACCGGCCCTGAACCGCCGACTGCGCCTGCGTTCGCGCCGAGCGGCAAGAGGCGCTGGCGCCACTACTACGACCTCGCCCGCTCGCTGCGCAAGCAGTGAGTGACTGTTCCCGCATCGAGCCCACCGACTTCACGTAGGGAGACCACATCGAGCGCCAGCTTTTCTCCAGCGGCACCCCCTGGGAGCCGATTGTCGGGTACTCGCGGGCGGTGCGAGTCGGCCCCTGGGTGTTCGTCTCTGGCACCACTGCCACCGACGCTGAGGGCACCATCGTTGCAGGCGACGCCGGTGCTCAGACTCGGCAAACTCTGCTCAACATCCAGCGAGCGCTGGAGCAGGTTGGTGCTTCGTTGCGCGATGTCGTGCGCACTCGCATGTACGTGACCAAGATTGCTGACTGGGAGCTGGTCGGTCGCGTCCACGGTGAGTTTTTCACAGACATTCGCCCGGCCACTGCCATGGTGGAAGTCAGCCGGCTGATCAGTCCTGAAATCCTGGTCGAGATCGAGGCAGATGCCATGATCGACGACCCCGGTTCTGGGTCCTAATAACCCAGCAGAAGCGGCGCGGTCCTGTCGACAGCCCGGGCAAGCACCGAGACCGAAGGCTGACCGAGTCGGAGGGGGAAACCAACACGACTGATCGAGCCGGGAGTCGCACTAAGCGGTTCCGCCTCCAGAGATCCCAGCCGCGGCGGCTTCGTCGAGGAACCAGGTGACGTCGTTGGCTCCGGCGGCAACCAAACCGGCCGGGAGAGGTTCTTCGTCCTCCAGCACCGCGGCAACCGCCTCCGCCTTGTGTTCTCCGGTCACCAAGAAGAAGAGCTGTCTGGCGGTTTGCAGGAAGGGGATGGTGGCAGTCAGTCTCCAGGCGGAGCGCTGGGGAACCCAAGCGGCAACGTAGAGCCGCTCCTGCTCGCCTAGTGCCGAGGTATCCGGATACAGAGATGCGGTGTGTCCGTCCTCACCCATTCCCAGGATCACCAGGTTCGGCTCGATCGCAGCGGCCGCTCCCTTCGCTTCCCCCGACCCCAGGACTTGGCGGAGTGTGTTTTCATAATCGGCGGCAGCTTCGTCGGGGGTCCATTCGTCGAAGGGCGCCGGGTGAAGGGTGGCGGGAACATAGTCGAAGAGAGCCTCTCGGGCGGCTCTGGCATTGCTGTCGGGGTGATCGAGGGGTACCCACCGCTCGTCTGTGAACCAGGCGTCGACTCGCTCCCACGGCAGCGAAAGGCGGGTGAGGTTGCGGTAGCTGCTGAGCGGAGTCGAACCCCCGGCTAGGCCGAGGTTCATCCGCTCCCCATGCTTCGAGAAGGCTTCGGCGATGGCGTCAGCCGCGGCCGCGGCCACCTGCTCGGGGTCGGCGAAGATCCGAATCTGCATGGAGCGGTCAGCATAGGGAGGCAAGCTTGGCAGTCATGCGGGAGCACGAGGCCCCGACCTAGCCTGGAAAACGAAAGACCTACCAGTACTCCTCGTAGTGGAGGTTGCCAGACACCCCGGGTCGGTTGAGCACGAACCCGTGAGCAGTGAACAGCTCGGCGGCTCCGCGCTCGGTGGGAAACGTCGGATGCTCGCCTTCCCAAGTGGGAAGTCCGATCATGGCGGGGTTGCCGCACATGAATATGTGCATCCGGCTGGGATCCAGTGCCCGGCCCAAGGCAGTTTCGATCTCACCCTCTGCGATCAAGTCTTGGATATAGCGCTTACGTTCGTGGTTCTCCGGTTCGCGGGTTGTCAGGGCGATGTACTGATAGTTGGGGAAACTGCGTTCCAGCCGACGGTGGATGTCGAGGTAGGCGAGGTCGGCTCGATAGCGCACACAACAGGCGTTGACGACGCGCCCCCGGTGTCCTTGGCGTAGCAGCTCGAGCAGCATCCGGTTGTTGGGGGCCTCGCCGGTTCCGGTAGCGAGGAGGATGACATCGTCATCCGGCTGGACTCCATCCAATGTGTAGCGGCCGGCGAACTTAGTCCCCATGAAGATGCGGTCTCCCGCCTTCTTCTGGAACAGGCGGGGAGTCAGGGGCGGGTAGAAGCTAGGGGGATCGGCCGCCACCAGCGCCAAATAGAACTCGAGGCGGGGATCGGCGGCTGGATCGACGAGGTTTCCTCTGGCGTCGAGGATTGAGCTGGAAACTGACATCGAGCGGCGGGCCAGTTTTTCGAGCTGACCGGTTCCGATTGGTTCTGTCTCGTGGTAGCTGCCTGACTCCCAGTAACCGAGGGCGAGCGTCGTGTATTGACCAGGTCGGTAGTGCTCGACTGGTTGGTCCGGCATCACCCACATCACCCAAAGGCCCGGGGTTATCTGGCGGATCTCATCGATGGTGGCGTTGTAGTGCTGCTGGCGAAGCGCCTCGATGCGAGAGGCGGGAAGCTGGCGCCACAGCTTGGGGGGCTGGCCGTCCGGCCCGTAATAGACGAAGAGTTGGCGAATGGTGTCGGTGACTTGCTCCAGATCCAGCGCCGACCACCCGGTGGGGCGACGCAGCACCGCCTGGTTGGAATGAATGAAGACGTTGGTGACGCCAGGTATGCGGTCGAAAAGGCGAGTGGCGAGCCGTCCGGGAATGGTGTGATGTTGTCTGGCTTGGGTTGCCGAGGTGAACGACTCGGGGTCTTGGCCTCCCAGTGAGCGATCAGTATCGAAAAAGGCGATGTCTCCGGCGGTTCCGGTCTTGACCTCGATCGGCATGCCCATGGTGGGCCAGCCTACAGTCGAGCGATGCTGGTCTCGATCGAGTGGCGAAGCGGGGAGACAGTACCGGCCCGTTACCTGGAGGGTGACCGTCGGCCGGGGATGCTGCTTGCCCATGGAGCGGGGGCGGGTCAAGACCATGAGTTCATGGTGGAGCTACAGGCGCGGCTGGCGGGGAAGGGGTTTCCGGTGCTGACCTTCGACTATCCCTACCGCGCCGCCGGACGTCGCCTGCCAGATCGAAAAGAAGTGCTGCTCGAATCTCAGCGGGCCGCGGCCGGCTGGTTACGAGAACGAGTGGGAGAGATAGTCCTGGCGGGGAAGTCAATGGGAGGACGTATGGCCTCGTACCTGGCGGCCGAAGGCGAAGCGTGCGTTGGAGTCGTCTGTTATGGGTACCCGTTGCTGCCAGTTGGCAAGACCCAGCCCCGAGACGTCACCCACCTGGGAAAACTGCAGGTACCAATCCTTTTCATCTCAGGCAGCCGCGACTCGATGGCGCCACTTCCGCTCCTGCAGCGTGCGGCAGCCGGAGTCCCCATGGCCTGGTTGGTGATCGTGCCGGCGGCTGACCACTCGTTTCGAGTCAAGGGAAGGGATGCTGGCTCGGTGCAGCAAGAGTTGGTGGATGCCACCGTCAACTGGTTGATTATTCTGGGGGGGGGACCGCTGTCCGATCAGGGGTAGCTTGCTCGATGGCACGCAACTTGGCCAGTCTCCTACGGTGCCGTTCATCTCCCGAGAAGCGGGCCGCCACGAAGCTGTCGACGATTTCGGTGGCCAGCGCCTCTCCGATGACGCGGGCTCCCAGCGCCAGCACATTGAGATCGTCGTGTTCGACTGCTTGGTGGGCGGTGTAGGTGTCATGCGCCAATGAGGCGCGTATGCCCGCCAGCTTGTTGGCCGCCACCGCGGCTCCCGCCCCCGACCCGCAGATTATCACTCCCCGCTCAGCTTTCCCCTCCAGCACCGCAGTTCCAGCTGCCACCGCGTAGTCTGGATAGTCGACCGGCTGGGTGGAGTCGGTTCCCAGATCGATTACCTCATGCCCGGCTTTGGCGAGGTGATCAGCCACCTGTTGCTTCAGCCGGAAACCGGCGTGATCAGCGGCAAGGGCTATTCGCATGGCGCCGCCGAGCCTAGTGACGATCCAGTGGACGCAGGCAGGAGCGGTTCTCGTTGCTCGGCGACGCCCGGGGGGGCGCCCTCCGCGTCGACATGTGACGCGGGTTCCCGCCGCCTTCGCCGCGTAGACTGCCGGTCATGGCAGAGTTCCGAATTCAAGGTGGCGCGCCGCTGGAGGGAAAAGTGGCAGTGCTGGGTGCCAAGAACGCTGCCCTCAAGCACATGGTTGCCAGTTTGCTCGCCCCGGGGACGCATCGCTTCACCAACGTCCCCGCCATCCTGGATGTGGAGTTGATGGGGCGGGTGCTGAAACACATCGGAGCCAGTTGCCGGCGTGACGGGCACAACCTCCAGATCACGGTACCGCCTGATCTGGTTCCGGAGGCGCCGTTGCATCTGGTGCGCCAGATGCGAGCGTCAATCATTGTCACCGGGCCGCTGTTGGCGCGAGGCGGGAGAGTGCAAGTGGCGCTGCCGGGAGGCGACGACTTGGGAGCTCGCCCGATCGACCTTCACTTAGCCGGGCTACGCGCCATGGGGGCCGAGTTCGAACTTCGTCACGGCGTACTCGAAGGCTGGGCGCCAGCAGGCTTGCGAGGAGCTGCCCTCGATCTCAACTATCCAAGTGTTGGTGCCACCGAAAACCTGCTGTTGGCAGCCGTGCTGGCCAGTGGCGAGACCGTGATCAACAACGCCGCCCGGGAGCCCGAGCTGGTCGACCTCACCCGCTATCTGGTTGAGATGGGGGCGCGAATCGAGGGGGCCGGTTCTTCGACCATCCGCATCGAAGGGGTGCGGGAGCTGCGGCCGGCGAGCCATGTTGTGGTTCCGGATCGGCTGGAAGCGGGGACGTTCGCGGTGGCCGCTGCCATCACTGGTGGATCGATCCGAGTGGAGGCCTGTGTTCCAGAACATCTCCGCGTCGAGCTCAAGAAATTGGAGGAGGCCGGTTGCAAGATCACCAGGGGGGGGGATAGCTTCGAGCTGGAGGGCCCCCACCGACCCGCCGCCCTCAGTTTTGCAACTCTTCCCTACCCGGGTTTTCACACCGATCTGCATCCACCCATGGTGGCGCTGCTCTCGGTGGCGGACGGGACCTCTGTAATCACCGAAAACGTGTATGAGGCCCGCTTCCGCTACATCGGCGAGCTGATTCGAATGGGAGCCGCCATCTCGACCGATTGGCAACACGCCACCATTCGGGGGGTACCTGCTTTGAGCGGCTGCCCGGTGGAGGCACCCGACATCCGGGCCGGTGCCGCTCTGGTCTTGGCCGGATTGCGAGCCGAGGGCGAGACCTTGGTGGGCCAGGTGCAGCACATCGATCGCGGTTATGAGGATTTCGACGTCAAGCTGCGTTCGCTGGGGGCTCGGATCGAACGCCTCTAAGCTGGAATGAACTCGACCCTCTGGAAGTTAGGTTATTGGTGACAGCAGAAACTAGTTCCCCCCCCGAAACGGTGGATCTCGAAGCTCTTATCGAGACCATCGAGTACATGCGCCCGGCGGTGCAAGCCGACGGAGGCGACCTCATCCTGCTCGGGGTGGAGGGCGGCACCGTCAATCTCCAGATGGTGGGGGCTTGCGGAGGCTGCCCACTCAGCACGGTGACGCTGGTGCAAGGGATCGAGCGAATCATCAAGGAACGGGTGCCCGGAGTCACCGAAATCATCGCGATCTAGATCTCCTTTCCAACCACCCGGGCCGGCGTGCGTACTGGTTTATCCGCTCCCTCGCCCCGAAAGGCGTCCAATCGCGGTCACTTTGTGGTGGGTGCACTGGGAAATGTTTCTTCGGGAGTCGGCGGGGCCGGCCTCACTGTCGGCAGGGGGGTCGGCGGGGCTTCCCCGCATGTTGCTTTCTAGTGTGGCCGCCGTGGAGCGCGAACCAGCCTGGTTGGTAGAGGAGGCGTCGCTACTCGAGGCGGCGCAGCGGGGCGAGCCGCGGGCGGTGGGCCGGGTGCTTTCAACCGTCGAGGATGATCGGGCTGGCGGCTCCGCCTTACTGGCCGAGTTGTTCCGATCGGGCGGCGGCGGGTATGTGATCGGGATCACCGGACCGCCGGGGGCTGGCAAGAGCACGCTCACCGATCAACTAATTCGACAGGCTCGCGCCGAGGGACTGCGGGTGGGGGTGGTGGCGGTGGATCCCACCAGCCCTTTTAGTGGGGGAGCCCTGCTGGGTGATCGAGTACGAATGCAAGATCATGCCGGCGATCCCGGGGTTTACATCCGCTCGGTGGCGAGCCGTGGCCACTTGGGAGGGCTGGCGGCTGCGGTCCCCAAGTTGCTCACCGCTCTGGACGGGCTCGGCTTCTCGGTGTTGGCGGTGGAGACAGTGGGAGTCGGCCAAGCTGAAATCGAGATCGTCGAGCAGGCCGACACCACAGTCGTGGTAGTGAATCCGGGATGGGGCGACTCGATTCAAGCTGCTAAGGCTGGTCTGCTCGAGATCGCAGACGTCCTGGTGGTGAATAAGGCAGACCGCCCGGGGCTGGAAGCCACGGTTGCCGACCTCAACGGAATGCTCGACCTCGCCAGCCACTTGGGTTGGAGACCACCGGTTCTGGCGACGGTTGCCATCGAAGGGCGCAATTTGGATGAGCTATGGAATGCCATCGCCGCCCATCGTTCGTGGCTGGAGGAGACCGGCGAGCTACAACGCAGACGCAATCACCGTCTCGGACGCCAGCTGTCCCAAGCAGTTGCAGATATCTTTCGGCGGCGTTCAGGCGCGACCGCCGGCACCCCTCGATACGACCTGGCGCTGGCTGAGGTGACCGCCCGCAGGATCGACCCTTGGACCGGTGCTCGCCGTATGCTCGACACCGAAACGGAGCACTTGTGAGTTTGGTCGACTTCATTGACGATGCCCCGGTGGGGCTGATCCGGCTGGTCAGGCGTCCGGTAAACGCGCTCAACCGCGAGCTGCTTTCGGAGTTGAACCAGGCCCTTATCAATGCCGCCGATCCCGAGTTCAGGGCAGTTGTGATCACGGGCGAGCCCAACTTCTCAGCTGGTGCTGACGTCGCCGAATTCAAGGCCGCCCTCGACGCCGGCGCTTCCGATCAGCTGGGCACGCTGCTTTCGGCGGCGGTGACTGCATTGAGCCAACTGGCCAAGCCAACCATCGCCGCAGTTCCCGGCTACGCATTAGGAGGAGGCCTGGAGCTGGCGATGGGAGCCGACTTTCGCTACGTGGCATCCACGGCTTCCTTGGGCCAGCCCGAAGTAACCCTGGGCTTGATCCCGGGTGCCGGCGGCACCCAGCGACTTCCTCGTCTGGTGGGATGGCAGCGGGCCAAAGAACTGGTTTTGTCTGGCCGGATGATCCGTGCCGAGGAAGCCCTCCGGATCGGGCTGGCAGATCGAGTGATGGAATACGGCGACCTCATCTCCACCGCGCTTTCCGACGCTGGCCGCTGGGCGGCTGGCCCGACCGCGGCGTATGCCGCCGCCAAGCAAGCGCTGGAGGCGGCTTGGCCTCTGGAAGCCGGCATTGCCAAGGAACTGGCACTGTTTGGCGAGCTGTTTGGGTCTGAGGATGCGGGCGAGGGGGTGGACGCGTTTTGGACAAAACGTCCTCCCCGGTTCAAGGGGCTTTAGTGCCGGTGGCCGAGGCTCGGTTTCGGTATGCAAGAATCCCAACGGCGATGCTGTATTTCGATCACGCCGCCACCACGCCGCTGCGACCAGAGGTCGCCGATGCCATGGTGAACACCCCATGGGGCAATCCGTCTGGCCTGCATGGCGTAGCCAGGGCGGCCAAAAACGCGCTGGAGGCTGCTCGCGAGCGCACCGCCATTCTGATCGGAGCCTCCCACCCACTCGAGATCATCTTCCTTGGGGGGGGGACTGAGGCCGACAACCTCGCCCTCAAAGGGGCCGCTCTGGCAAGCCCGGGAGGGGGAGTGGTGACAGTGGCTACCGAGCACGAGGCAGTGCTCAAGGCTGCCAATTGGTTGGGCACCCGGGGCCATCCAGTGACTGTGGTCGGGGTGGATCGAAGCGGGCGGGTAGATCCTGAGCAGGTGGCAGCCGCAGTGGGACCCGAAACCGCGCTGGTTTCAGTGATGGCGGCCAACAACGAAACCGGTGTGCGCCAGCCGGTGCGCAAAGTGGTGGAGGCGGTCAAGGCCAAGAACCCGAACACCCTGGTGCATACCGATGCGGTGCAGGCCTTTGTTTCGGAGGAGATTGATGTCGAGCTGTTGGGCATCGACCTGTTGTCCTTGGCTGCCCACAAGTTCGGGGGCCCCAAGGGAGTGGGACTCCTCTACGTCCGCGACAAAGCCCGTCTGGAGCCGCTCCTGCACGGAGGAGGCCAGGAGCTGGGGCGTCGTTCCGGCACCCAGAACCCGGCCGGAGTGCAGGGCATGCGCACAGCCATGGAACTAACGGTCGCCGATCGGGACGGTTTCCGCACGCGGGTCGCCCGCGCCCGCCAAGGCTTCGAAGCCGAACTCATGCGAAGGTTGCCAGATGTTGTGATGACCGGCCCCAGTGACGATCGCCTGGTGCAGCATTCCCACTTTCGGATTCCGGGTGTTGCTGCTGAGACGCTGCTGATTCGCCTCGACCAGGCTGGCCTGGCTGCCTCGGCCGGTTCGGCGTGTCAGAGCGGAGCCACCGAACCCTCGCATGTGCTGGCCGCGATGGGGATGAGCGCGGCGGCGGCAGCCGGATGTCTGCGCTTCAGTTTCGGTTGGAACACCCATCCCGACGACGGCGCGGAGGCTGCAGCCGTCGTGGTCAGCGAAGTTGGCCGGCTGCGATGAAAGTATTGGTTGCCATGTCGGGCGGCGTCGACTCGTCGGTGGCGGCCGCCCTGTTGCAAGCAGACGGCCACGATGTGATCGGAGTGACCCTGAAGCAGTGGGAGAACCGCGACGGCTCGCTTCCCACTGCTGGCTGCTGCACCGTGCGCGACGCCGAGGATGCCCGCCGGGTGGCCGCCCAACTCGACATTCCCTATTACGTGTTGGACTACGTGGAGCCGTTCCGACAAGCAGTGGTGGAGCCGTTCGCGGCCGCTTATCGAAACGGGCATACCCCCAACCCTTGTATCGAGTGCAATCGCCGGGTGCGCTTCCAGGCGTTGCTGGAGCGGGTAAGCCAGCTGGGTTGTGACTGGCTGGCAACCGGACATCACGCCCGGGTGAGCTGGCACCCAACTGGTTTCCGGCTTCGCAAAGGGCGCGATCCGGCCAAAGACCAGTCCTACGTGCTGCACATGCTCAACCAGGAACAGCTCGCTCGGATTCGTTTTCCGGTTGGCGAGCTCACCAAGGCCGAAGTCCGCGCTTACGCGGCTGCCGAGGGGTTACGGACCGCCGCCAAAGCGGAGAGCCAGGAGATCTGTTTTGTCGGCGATCGCAAGTATTCGGAGTTCCTGGCAGAGGAATTCCCCGAGGCGGCTCGTCCCGGTCCGATCCAGGACCGCAACGGCACCGTGATCGGAAGCCACTCCGGGATCGCCGGTTTCACTATCGGCCAACGCCGGGGGACCCGGGTGGCAGCCGGCGAGAGGCGCTACGTGGTAGCGGTGGATGTCGACAGCGCAACCGTCACCCTGGGAGAGCGCGATGACTTGCTGGTCAATGGTTGTCAGGTGGCAGACATCTCGTTCGTCTTGGGTCATCCTCCGCGGGAACGCCACCTGTCAGTCAAGCTTCGCTACCGAGGGGATCCGGTGGCTGGGTGGTTGCGGGAAGGGCCAACCGGATCGTGGGAGGTGATCTTCGATAGCGCCCAGCCGGCGGTAGCCAAGGGTCAATCCGCCGTCTTCTACCGCGGCGATGACGTGTTGGGTGGCGGCGTGGTGACCGACACCTTCACCAATGCCGCCTAGCCCGACCGACCGAGCCGCCGAGCTGCGTCGGTTTCTCTCCTATCACGCCAACCGCTACTACGTGCTCGATGCACCCGAGATCTCGGATGCAGCCTATGACGAGGCATTACGCGAGTTGGAGAAGATCGAGCGGGAGCATCCCGATCTGGTCACCCCCGATTCGCCGACTCAGCGAGTGGGAGCGCCGCCCACCCAGCTGTTCCGCCCGATCGTCCACCGCCAAGCCATGTTCTCACTCGACAACGCCAGCAACCTGACCGAACTGCGGGAATGGGAAGAGCGGATCGGCCGCATGCTGGAGCGGCAGCCGGCCGGTTATGTCGTCGAGCCGAAGATCGACGGGCTGGCGGTCTCCCTCACCTACCAAGACGGGCTGCTGACCAAGGCCGCTACTCGCGGCGACGGCCGCACCGGAGAAGAGATCACGGCCAATGTGCGAACCGTCAAGGCGGTCCCGCTGCGGTTGCTGGGTGACGCGCCGGCGCTAGTCGAGATCAGGGGGGAGCTCTATCTACCCGAGCGCGCCTTCGCCGATCTCAACCGCAGGCAGGCCGAGGGAGGAGACAAGGTCTTCTCCAACGCCCGCAACGCCGCCGCCGGCTCGGTGCGCCAAAAAGACCCCCGGGTGACTGCCGGTCGGTCGCTCTCGATCTGGACCTACCAGGTGGGCTATCTAGAAGGTTTTCCCGCCTTCGCCAGTCACTGGGAAAGTCTCAACTGGCTGCGAGGGGCAGGACTCCCGGTCAACCCGCGCACCCAGCACCTCGCCGACCTGCAAGCAGTCGAGCACCACCTGAAGGAAGCAGAAGCGCTCCGGCATTCGTTGGGCTACGAGACAGACGGGGTGGTAGTGAAAGTTGATCTCTTCGCGGAGCAACGAGCTCTGGGTTTCACCGCCAAGAGCCCACGCTGGGCGATCGCCTACAAGTTCGCACCCGAGGAACAGACCACCCGGGTGCGCGACATCGCCATCAGCATCGGCCGTACCGGTACCGCCACTCCTTTTGCCATGCTGGAGCCGGTTTTCGTGGGAGGAGTCACCGTCTCCACCGCCACCTTGCACAACCAAGACGAGGTTGCCCGCAAGGATGTCCGGATCGGCGACACCGTGGTGGTGCGGAGGGCAGGAGATGTCATCCCCGAGGTGGTGGGTCCGGTGGTGTCGCTGCGGACCGGCAAGGAACGCAGATGGAAGATGCCGGCTCGCTGTCCTTTCTGTCGCAACCCGATCGTTCGCAAGCAAGGAGAGTCAGCCGCCTATTGCAGCGGTGGCTTCGCCTGCCCCAGCCGGCGACGGGAGTACTTGGCCCACTTCGCAGGAGCAATGGAGATCGAAGGGATGGGATATGCGACCATCGACCTGCTGCTGGATGAGGGCTTGGTCGCCGATCCGGCGGATATCTTTCGGCTCAAGGGATCGGCGCTACTCAACTATGAAGGGTGGGCGGAGCTGTCGGTTGCCAACCTGATGGCCCAGATCGAAGCTGCCAAAGGGCGTCCGCTGGCTCGCCTGCTCACCGCCTTAGGGATCCCCGGAGTGGGTTGGACGGTGGCTCGCACTCTGGCTCGCCGCTTTCGAAGTCTCGATCGCATCCTGGGAGCCACCGCCGAGGAACTCCAATCGGTTAGCGGGATCGGACCCGAACTGTCAGGCACGATTCGCACTTGGGCGAGCGACAAGGCCAACCGTCGCTTGGTGAAAAAACTGGGAACGGCCGGGGTGATGACAGCCGATGCCGAACCAGAAGAGGGAAGCGGAGAACTGTTGGTGGGCGTCACGCTTGTGATCACGGGGACTCTGACTGGGTTGAGCCGGGAAGCCGCCAAGGAAGCCGCCGAGCGAGCGGGAGCCAAGGTGACGGGAGCGGTCTCCAAGGCGACAACCGCGCTGGTGGCGGGGGAATCGCCCGGCTCCAAGCTGGCGAAAGCAACCAGCTTGGGGGTGCCGGTGATCGATGAGGCGCTGTTCGTAAGGCTGCTGGCAGAGGGACCCGGCGTCCTCCGCAAGTGAAGCCGGCGGTGATCTTCTTCGATTTCGGAGACACCATCGGCGAGCTGCGGCCCCCCTTCCACCTGCTCCGGCGGCTGCTGCCGGCCGCCCCTCCGGTCGCCGGGGGGGGGAGACTGGTGACAAGGCCGCCGGCTTGGCGCCGGCTGCTGCGGAGACCGTTGCTGCTGGCGGCGGCCAGGGCCTACCGGGCTTTCCCGGAGTCGGCCGAAGTGCTCTCCGAGCTGCGTAGGCGGGGCTATCGGTTGGCGATCTGCTCCAACAACTCCGACATTGTCTTGGACCAGCTACAGGTCACGGGGCTGGCTGGCTACTTCGAGACGGTGACCTACTCAGAAGAAGCTGGTGCCGAAAAACCCCACCCCCTGATCTTTCAGGTGGCCTTGCGGCGTATGGGAGTGGATGCTTCGCAGGCCTGGCACGTTGGAGACAGTCACCCCGCTGACATGGTGGGAGCTCAACAGGCCGGCCTGTTTCCGATTTGGGTCAAGCGGGGGGGGGAACCCTCCCCTGAGAGCATCCCTGATCTCAAGGGCCTTCTGCTCCGGGTGGGGTAGGCGCGCTTGGTGGGCCGGAGTCGAGCCATTTGCTTGGCAAACTGTGATTGTTCTCAGTGTTTGACCGGGGGGTGGGTGGCTTCCCCGGCCTCGCTGTCCTCGGCGTGTTTGAAGGCAAGGGATCCGTAGATGATCACCCCGGCGATGCCAAGGATGGCGACAACGCCGATTACAGAGAGGATCACAACGTTGCTCATCGTGCGGCGAGACTACCAGCACCTGCGGGGAAGCCCCACCTGCGGGGAAGCCCCGCACACCCCCGAAAAAGAAAAAAACGCCCATCCCCGGAAGCACCCGAAGAATCGTTTTCTGGACGGTGCAAACTAACTGCGGGCGATGATCAGGACCTCGATGTGGATGTCATCGTCGACCGCGATTGACCCCACCACGTTGGGGACCTCGATCTCGAAGTCCTGGAAGCGAAAGTCGGTCTCACCGGTCAGCGAGAGCGTGTTGCCCTCCAGCCGAGCGACCACCTCGAAGGCGAGCGGATGGCTAACCCCCCGGATGGTCATCTCGCCGGTGACTTGCCGGGTGAGGTCGGTGCCGTCTTGGTAGGTGGAGGGGAGCCCTCCGAAGTCGGTGACAACCAAGGTGGCGATCGGGTTGTCTGCGAAGATTCTCTGCACTGCGCGATCCCGTCTCGACTGGTCCGACTGGAAGCTGGTGAGGTCGATGCTGAGGGTTGAGGGCCGGCCGTCTAGCGCGATCTCCCCGGAGAGGGCATTGGTGCTGCCGACCGCATTGTTGGGAAGGCTGGCGTTGGCGAACTTCTCCTGAATGGTGAAGGTGGCCTTGGACTCAGCCGGCACCACCGCGAAAGTTCTTCCTTGCAACCGGGTTGCGATGTCGACTGCGCCTTGGGTGGTGGTGGTTGTGGCTCCGGCCAGGGTGGTGACGGTAGGAAGCTCCAAGTCGCCGCTTTCGGCGTCACCCATACCGATCAGGGCGCCTCCTGCCAGGACCGCTACTCCGACCAGGCCGGCTGCGTGTTTGGCTAACACTCGCCGAGCCAGAAGTGGGGTGAGCAGCCCGACGATTCCAACCATGATGGCTCCCAGCGGGACCATGAACGAGAGCGCCCGCTCGAGTTGAGTCTGGATGCCCAGTGCCGACATGACTGCCGCCCCGAACAGGATGGCCAGCGTGATCAGCCAGCGCCGGCCAGGGTTGCGATGAATCATTTCCCACACCAAGCCACCGATCAGGCCGGTGGCGATGCCAGCCATCGCCACTGTCGCCGAGTTGAACATGGTGTCGTTGGGGGCATGTAAGGGAAGCGAGACCGCCACCGCCATCAGCGCGGCAATCGCTCCGGCGGCCAATCCTCCCATCACTCCGCGCACGTTTTCCGGTTCCATCTCCTCCTCCGACACTGTGCTTGCTGGGGACCGACCGAGCGGTGTCGCCAACCCGGTTGTACTACGGCCCGGCGACCTTACCCGGTTCCGGACCCCACATTGGGTCGCCGGCCCACTGCTCGCCGGCCGATTTCGACAGCTCGGAACACGTAGCGAGCGAAAAATTTGCCAGCAAACGGCGCCCGATAGGGCTTGGTTCGGGCGTCCATGAGGCATGAATGCGACAAAACCGTACGATTCCGCTCCAATTTCGGGGCAGTTTTCCTAACCGATCCCCACCGCGGTCTCGACTTCCTCCAAACGCTGACCCCCTCTCAGCACAGGGCTGAAGAGGTCTCCCTGCTGGGCGAGGCGGTCCCAGATAGTTGCGATGGTGAAGTCGCTGGGCTTGACGATCTCGAGCTCATCCCACCGGATCGGAGTCGAGACCGGGGCGCCAGGGAAGGGGCGCACCGAGTACACCGATGCGATCGTCTTGCCCTCCACGTTCTGGTTGTGGTCGATGAACACTTTGCCGGCCCGCTTGGGGATGTCCCACTCCATGGTTGCGGTATCCGGGTTGGCAGAGGCGATCAGGCGGCCCACCGTTTCCACTATCTTGCGCACTCGCGAGTACGGATAGACCGGGTCGATGGGTACGTAAATGTGAAGACCGGTAGCTCCCGAGGTCTTGGGATAAGAGCGCAGGCCGGTTCTTTCCAGAACCAGTTCCACCAGCTTGGCAACCTCGACCACCTGTTCCCAGCTGGCGCCCTCGGCGGGATCCAGATCAAAGATCGCGAAATCCGGATTACTGCGGTTGCCGATCCGGCTCAACCAGGGATGGATCTCGATGCAGCCGAGGTTGGCGATCCACATCAACGATTCACGATCGGGGGCGGTACAGAAATTGATGGGAGCTTGCCGCACCTCCGAATGCAGGGGGGCGGTTACCAACCACTCTGGCTTGTGAGATGGCGCCTCCTTTTCGTAGAAAAAATCTCCGGCCGTACCATTGGGGAAGCGAGCTAACACGATCGCTCGCTGGGCAAGGTGGGGGAGTAGATAGCCGGACACCGAGGCGTAGTACTGGACCAGGTCGCCCTTGGTGTATCCCTCGGTAAAGAACGGCTTGTCGGGATTAGAGAGCTTGAGCGGATGGCGGGCGGCCACCACTTGACCTTGGCTGGTGATGTGCACGGGATCGGGGATCGCCACTCTACCCGACCCCAGCCTCCGCGCGTCGGATGGCAATTGCTTGGTGGCGGCCACCGCAACTTGGAACTCGGTGAAGATGGCATGGTGGCTCGACTGCTCATGGGCTTCTGAGATCACGGTCATCGCCAGGCCGGCCGCTGCCGCCGCCTCCACCAAGGGGGTGATCCGCAACGAACCCTCCCCATAAGGGACGTGTTTGATCTCGCCCTTGGGACCGAACAGATTGTCTGTGAATTGGGTGTGGAGCGGTTCGATCTTCCCAGCCGGGAACTCCGCCTGCAGGAACGAGATCACTGCTGCGAATGCTTCCGGGGTGGTGAGCTTGCCACCCGAAAGGGCATGGACGTGGGCCCAGTCGACCACTGGGCTGACGAAAGGGAACTCGGCGGCCAGCAGAGCGATGTCGCCCAGACTCCCAAAGGCGCGCTCGGTCCCGCTGGTTTCGAGCCCGAGCGCGACCCCGAGGTCAGTCACTTTGGGAGCGATGGTGCGGAGTCCGTCGCGGGCCAGCTCGATCAACCTCTCGGGAGGGCGCCTACCGCGGTAGCCGGTGTGGGCGCAGATGATGCGGCCGCCCAGCGCCTTGGCCAGCTTGAGGCTGTGTTCGAGGGCGGCGAGTACGCGCTGACGCCGGTCCTCCCCATCCACGGTGAGCACCGCGAAATAGGGGGCGTGGAGGGAAAGCGCGATCCCGCGTTCGGCCGCCAGCTCCCCGAACTTTCGGCAGCGGTCCGTCTTCCAGGGGAAACCGTCTACGAAGGCCAGCTCGAAGGCGGTGTGTCCGGCCGCCACCAAGTTGTCGAGGTAGGCGCCATCGTCGCCGTCTGGAGGGAGCTCAGATTTGCCAAACCGCAGCATGGGGGGACGCTACCCCATCACCGCCTACCAGAATGCAAAGTAGGTCTGGCCTGCTGCCGACCCGCAGGCGGGGTCCTCGCCGTAGCCGGTGGCTCCCGCCTGAGGTTCGTCGCGCAAGTAGAAACACATCCCAGTGGTAGCGTGGGCGGAGAGGAAGAGAACTTGCGGGTCTCCCACCACCCGGACGTAGACCGGGTCGCTGACGAGCGGGGTGTCGCCGGTAGTCCAGACAATGCTGGGTTCGATCGGTGCCAACCGGGCCGGATCGTCGGTGTAGGGCCGGCCAGGTTCGACCGCCGCTGCCGTTGGTGCTTGTGCTGGCACTTGCTTAGTTACCTATCTGGACAGGGGCCCTTCGAAGTGACCCGGCCAGGCTCCCTAACTCGCATGAGCCTCAGACAAGTGCAAGCCTTTGAAGGATTGACAGCTAGTGGTTTGGTTGGTAGGGTTCCCCGGTCAGCTAGGCTGGAGGCGGCGGCATGAAGAGGATCTCTCTCTCTCTCTCTCTCTCTCTCTCTCTCTCTCTCTCC
>Ga0114938_1000791_pt1 | contig 22910 bp, 22 predicted proteins | sample AshMeaBigSpring_FD_88675 | JGI IMG/M metagenome (GOLD analysis project Ga0114938, IMG submission 88675) | Groundwater microbial communities from Big Spring, Nevada to study Microbial Dark Matter (Phase II) - Ash Meadows Big Spring | ecosystem: Environmental > Aquatic > Deep subsurface >...
AGCACATGGTATTGATATCACGCGCTTTTTAAATAAGTCGGGTCGGTTACTCTTACAAAAGTGCCACCAAATATGGGCCGTTAGCAATTATACCAAACAACAAATTCTGCAAAGATGTTCGGTCGATGCCCAAAAAATTATTGTATACCACAACGCTTTAGACCCTTTTTTCGAGTTGCCCCATACCTTCCAAAAGTCCTCCATTTTATTGGAGCGTTATGGTATTAGCCACTCCACCCCCGTCATTTTTACTTTAGCACGGTTGAGTGCTACCGAAAAAGACAAAGGATACGATTTGGTAATCGAAGCCTTACCACAAGTGCTGTTACATTTTCCCAATGTTCGCTACCTCCTTGCCGGTAAAGCCAATCAGCAAGAACAACAGCGGTTGCAAGCCCTCATAGAACAATATGGGGTACAACAACACGTACAATTGATTGGTTATGTAGCCGAATCGGAAATAGTAGCGCATTACCAATTGGGCAATCTATTTATTATGCCTAGTAGTAAGGAGGGGTTCGGCATTGTATTTATTGAATCAATGGCTTGTGGCGTTCCGGCTATTGCCGGAAATATAGACGGTAGTGTAGATGCTTTGTTAAATGGACAAGTCGGGTATTTGGTCAATCCAAAATCGGTGGCTAATATTGCCGAAACGATTGTTCAGGCTTTATCAGCAGATACTAGCGTTTCGCCATCACAATTACAGGAACAGATGGTCGCCAATTTTGGCTTTGATAAGTATTACGAACAATTAACATCATTGTTAAATAATTAATCAATTTATGCATTATTCAGAAAAAGAACAGTGGGATTTAGTGATCCAACCTAAGAACAAATTACTTGATTTAAACATCAAGGAATTGATACGCTACAGGGATTTATTATGGTTATGGGTTCGTAGAGAATATGTTGGAGCATATAAACAAACCATTCTAGGACCATTGTGGCATTTTATTTCTCCCATATTCTCTACGTTGACTTACATGCTAATTTTTGGAAAAATTGCAAAATTGTCTACAGATGGTGTACCTATGTTCTTGTTTTACAATGCAGGCATTGCTATTTGGAATTTTTTCAATGGCTGTTTTAGTAGTTCTTCAGGAGCTTTTGCCAATAACGCCGGAATTTTTGGGAAAGTATATTTTCCACGGTTGATTATGCCAATGGCTAGCATCTTTTCTACACTTATTAAGTTTGGAATACAATTTTCTTTTTTTCTGGTTATTTATGCATACGCAATTGGCGTGGAGGGATATCGACCGGTAGTAGGTTGGGCTTTGCTGTATATTCCCATCATTCTCTTATTACTTGCAGGCATCGGGTTTGGATTTGGTATCATCGTTTCTTCTATTACTACTAAGTATAGAGATTTAAGTCAATTGGTAGGCTTTGGAATGCAATTGCTGATGTATGCTACACCTGTTATTTATGCTTTTTCAACTATTTCAAGTAATCTGAAACCTTATTTACTCTTTAATCCTTTGGTCGCCCCTGTTGAATGTTTTAAATATGCATTGTTTGGTGTAGGCCAATTTTCGCATTTGCAACTACTATACAGTGCTAGTTGGATGTTTTTTTTATTACTGATTGGCTTGATGTTGTTTAACAAAGCAGAGAAAAATTTCATGGATATTGTCTAGACATTTTTCTTGAATTAATATTTAATTTATTCTAGTTAACTAATGATATTATATGAGTAAAGCGGTGATTCAGGTTGAAAATGTATCAAAACAATACAGATTAGGGGAAGTGGGTACCGGCAGCCTAAAAGATGATTTTAAGCGATTTCGATATAAATTAATGGGAAAGGAGGATCCTTTTTTGAAAATTGGAGAAGTAAATGACCGTACTAAAATAGGAAGTTCCGATTATGTTTGGGCTTTAAAGGACATCAATTTTAGTGTTCAACAGGGAGAAGTTTTAGGCATAATTGGACGTAACGGTGCGGGCAAAAGCACTTTATTAAAACTCCTCAGTAGAACAACAGGGCCCACAACCGGCAGTATTAAAATGAAAGGCCGAATAGCTAGTTTGTTGGAAGTAGGAACTGGATTTCATGGAGAATTAAGTGGACGTGAAAATATTTATTTGAACGGTGCAATTATGGGACTGCGCAAACATGAAATTACCAAAAAGCTGGATGAAATTATAGATTTTGCCGGTGTAGAAAGGTATCTAGACACTCCTGTAAAGCGCTATAGTAGTGGTATGTATGTTCGCTTGGCTTTTGCTGTAGCGGCGCATTTGGAACCCGATATCTTGATTGTTGATGAAGTGTTGGCGGTAGGTGATGCTGAATTTCAAAAAAAATGCTTGGGCAAAATGCAAGATCCTAGTCAAAAAGGAGGCAGAACAATATTGTTTGTAAGTCACAATATGCCTGCTGTAAGAAAGATTTCAGAGCGAGTGATGATTATGAACAAGGGATCTATTGAATTTGTAGGGGCTACCGAATTAGGTATTGATAAGTATTTTGATGCTGCACATAATAAAAAATATTCTCGCGATTTAAACTATTCTGATAGTTCGTTTATCTTAAGTATTGAAATTTTGAATATTGAAGAGAAAATAGATATTTCAGAAGTAGTCCAAATACAAGTATCATATGTTTGTAATCATGCAAATCAGAAACTTTCGCTTTCATTAGCACTTTTTGATAAAGAGCAAAATTATGTATTTAACTCTCCATCCGGTGTTTCTGAAATACAGTGGAGCGGAAAAAATCATACAAAAGGCATATATACAGCTATAGCAGAAATTCCTAAGCATCTGTTGAATACAGGTATTTATTATCCCATGGTTTTACTAATAGAAGATGGTGTGCGAGTAATTGATGAAGTCAAAGAGGTTGTTGCGATGGAAATGTGCGATAAAACTGTATCTCTAGGGTTTACGGGTACATGGGGGGGGATTGTTAGGCCTAACTTAAATTGGAAGATCGAAAAAAAATAGTATGAAGAGTTTCTTGCTGAGATTCCTACGGAAGTTTAAGGGTAAAAATAAAGTTGCTAATCAGTTGGCTTTCAATGCTGAAATAGTGATTATTGATGATATTTTTCCAAATCCATTAAGTGATTGGAGAGTTAATGAATATTTAGGCTATCTTAAAAATTTTAGTGATGTTTTAATTTTTACAGGAACAATTAAAAACGACAACTTATATATTCCTGAGAGTTATAAGGATTGGTTAGATAGCTTCCTCAATAAAACAAAGTTTTCTCAGAGCAGGTTTCATGCACTGCAGTATAATTTAAAAATCGATGCTAAACTTGGTTATTGCTTATTTTACAACAATTTGAAATATGCATTTTCAATTTTTGAAAAAAATAATATACCATTTGTTTTTACCTTATACCCGAATGGAGGTTTTAGTATTTATGATAATGAATGCGAAACGCAATTGTCAATTTTTTTTTCATCCCGTCTATTTAGACATGTGATTGTGAATATGCCGCATGTTTATGATTATATCATACAGCGGTTTAAATTGGATATTAATCAAATTACTTTAATTTATGGTGCGCCTTTAAATCATAGTGAACAATTTTTAAACAATTCAAATCTTGTTTTCAATGAAAGAATTAATGTCGTTTTTGTAGCGCATAAGTATAGTAAATATGGTATTGATAAAGGATTAGATGTTTTTGTTAAAGTAGCTAACCACTTTCGAGGTAATAGAAAAATTTCATTTACAATTATTGGCGATTATACACAATCGGATCTTGTTTGCACAAGTGACAATTTAGCTATTATTACTGCTAAAAATCCTGAATACTTGGATGATATATTAAAAAACTATCAAATAGTTTTGTCGCCAAATAGAAGTCATGTTTTACATTACGGTTCATTTGATGGTTTTCCAACGGGATCAGTCGTGCATGCTGCTTTTTGTGGGTGTATGATGATGTTGACTGATTCTTGGGATAATGCGAATTCCATAGGATTGATTAACAATGTAGATTTAGTTTTAATTTCAGACCGCCCTTCTGAAATTGTAGAAAAGTTAAGTTTTTTTATTGATAATCCAAATGAAATTTCAAAAATTGCAGAGAATGGCTCTAAAAAGCTCAAGCAATTAATCAATTGTGATGACCAAATACAAAAAAGATTGGACATAATTAATAAATATATATGATTAATGTAACAAAACCATTTTTGCCACCCCAAAATGAGTATATAACTTATATTGATGGCATTTATCAGCGAAAGTGGTTAACAAATAATGGACCTCTCGTAAATGAATTAGAACTGAAATTAAAAGAATATCTAGGTGTACCACACATGCTTTACCTAAATAATGGCACAATAGCATTACAAATTGCAATAAAGGCACTCGATTTAAAAGGAGAAATTATTACTACTCCTTTCAGTTATGTTGCAACTACAAGCAGTATTGTATGGGAGGGCTGTAATCCGGTATTTGTAGATATTGACCCTCTCACATTCAATATTGATCCAACTAAAATAGAAGACGCTATAACAGAAAATACAACTGCAATATTGGCAACGCATGTTTATGGAAACCCTTGTGACATTGATGCAATAGACAAATTAGCCCAAAAGCATAAACTAAAAGTTATTTACGATGCCGCACATTGTTTTGGTACAACCTACAAGGGAAGATCAATTTTTACGTTTGGCCATATAAGTACAACAAGCTTTCACTCAACCAAATTGTTTCATACAATTGAAGGTGGGGCTGTTTTTACAAACGATGATGTTCTATTAAAAAAAATGGCATTCATGCGAAATTTTGGACACAATGGACCAGAGCTATTTGAAGGTGTTGGAATCAATGGAAAAAATTCTGAATTCCATGCCGCGATGGGTTTAGCTAATTTAAAGTATATCAATTCTATACTAGCCTCAAGAAAAGAACAATCATTGTATTATATCCAAAAGTTAAAAGGTTTGAAAGTGAATTGGTTGAAAACAAACGAGGATTCACAATTCAATTATGCCTATTTGCCCATTCTTTTTAATAATGAAGAGGCGTTATTAAAAGCGGTTAAATTATTAAACGATAATTGGATTTATCCTAGAAGGTATTTTTATCCTTCATTAAGTAAATTAGAATACTTGCCAAAACAAGCAACGCCTATCACTGATGAAATTAGTAAGCGTGTGTTGTGTTTACCCCTTTTTTATGATTTGACTACTTCTGAAATTGATTTTATTTCTCGTCTTTTGCTAAGGGCACAAAATAATTAGTTAATATATTTAGTATTTAAATGAAAATATTTTCCTGTTTGTACGTATACAACAAATTTGCTTAAACTCATAACTGCTAGTATCAATAAAGTAATATTTAAAAGCATCCATATTGACTAATTAGGATTTTGAAAAAGTCACATGTAAATAATTATTTTGTAGCTTCCTTTCTCTACGCTATATTACCATCATAAAGATTTTAGTAAGTCATTTAATTCAATCTAAACCAATTTAATTTATCATTTATGAACATTCAAGAATTTATTGATCAACTCGATGTTGTATTCGAAGAAACAAATATTACCACATTGAAGCCCGATACCGAATTTAGACAATTAGCTGAATGGGACTCAATGACTGCTTTATCACTTATTGCAATGGCAGATGAGAATTTTAATGTTAGACTTACGGGAGAGGATATACGAAATTCTGTAACAATTGAAGATTTATACGTAAAATTAAAAGAAAAAAAATAAACACCTCATTTTTTAAGAATTTATAGTTTTATATTCTTAAAATCAAATTTTACTTTAAATTGGATGTATCAATCTCTGTCAGAAAGAATATTTGCTATTTAAGTACTGAATATTTAAAATATATAAAATTATGTACGATAAAAAGTACTTTATTAACAAATTTTTTTTAGTAACTGGTGCGTCGTCAGGCATCGGTAAGGAAGTTTGTATTTTTTTATCTAGGCTAGGTGCTAATTTAATTTTATGTGGTAGAAATGAGATTCGCTTAAATGATGTTTACGATGTATTGGAAAAAAATAATAATAAGCATCAATTATTTCTTGGAGATTTGAATAACGAGATTAATATGGATGTTCTTATCGAATTATTACCTCAATTGGACGGAGTTGTATTATCAGCTGGAATAATTCAAACACTCCCTTTAAAATTTTTAAATGCAGATAACTTATCAGAGGTTATGAAAACTAACTTCCAAACACCCATAATTTTGATACAAAAATTAATTAAAAAAAAATTGATAAAGAATAAAGCATCTATCGTCTTTATATCCTCAATAGCAGGAAATTTAATTGGAAGTAAGGGGAAATGCGCATATTCGGCTTCCAAATCCGCGCTAAATGGTATTTCAAAGGTTATGGCTTTAGAATTGGCATCACAAAAAATTCGGGTTAATTGCATTAATCCAGGAATAGTGAGAACGCCAATGATTGATGAAGATAATGGAGCAATAACTAACGAGCAATTCAAGGAAGATGAGAAAGCATACCCCCTCGGGTACGGTGAACCAGCCGATGTGGCAGGAGCTGTAGTGTTCATGTTATCAGATTTATCTAAGTGGATTACTGGTTCTTCGTTAATTATTGATGGTGGATTTACAATAGTATAATTATGGCATCTTATATTAAGGCGATTTCATATTATTTGCCCAAGTTTCAATTGTCCAACGCTCGTATAAGCCAAGATTTTCCAGAATGGGATATTTTTAAAATCAGTAATAAAACGGGTATAGACGTGAGGCATATTAGTGCAAATGATGAGTTTGTTTCCGATTTGGCTTTTCAAGCTGCTGAAAAATTATTTGCTGAACATCAAATTGACCGAGGTACAATAGATTATTTGTTGCTTTGTACCCAAAGTCCAGACTATTTTTTGCCAACTACAGCGTGTATATTGCAGAATACTTTGAATTTAAAAAATACCATTGGTGCCCTTGATTTCAATTTAGGTTGTTCAGGCTTTGTATATGGTTTAAGTTTAGCAAAAGGGTTGATTGAAGGTAATATGGCCAAAAATGTACTTTTGATAACCTCCGAAACCTATTCAAAGTATATACACCCTAAAGATAAAAGCAATAAAACCATTTTCGGCGATGCCGCAGCGGCTACTTTAATCTCAGCGCATTCAGGTTTTTGCCAAATTAGTGAGTTTGTTTTTGGTACCGATGGTAGCGGTGCTGAAAATCTAATTGTAAAGCAAGGCGGCTCGCGGTACCCTACAAACTATAGTACACACGATGTTGTTGATGAATTTGGCAATATTAGAAATGAGAAAAACTTATACATGAATGGGAGTGAAATATTTAATTTCACAGGTCAGTTTGTACCTATTTTAACGAACCAAATTTTGGCTAAAGCCAACTTAAAAAAGGAAGAAGTAGATTTGTATGTTTACCACCAAGCAAATCAGTACATGCTTAATCATTTGAGAAAAAAAATGGGAATTCCTGAAAATAAATTTTATACCTACATGAAACAATGTGGGAATACCGTTTCATCAACCATACCTATTGCCCTAAATCAAGCTATAAATGAGGGTCTACTTATAAATAAAAAGAACGTGATTTTAGCAGGTTTTGGCGTGGGTTATTCTTGGGCTGCATGTAATTTGATAATAAAATAATGAAACTACTTGTCATCATTGGTGCTAGGGGATTTGGTCGCGAAATATATTGTTTAGCTCAAAATAGCATTGGATACGGATCCGAATTTGTTATCAAGGGTTTTTTAGACGATAAGCAAGATGCCTTAAATGGTTTTAGCAATTACCCGCCTATTCTCAATTCGGTCGAAGATTACCAAATTCAAACAAATGATGTGTTTATTTGTGCTTTAGGTTCAATGAAATGGAAAAAATACTATTGTACATTAATAGAACAAAAAGGAGGTGTATTCATAAATCTCATACATAAAAACGCTACAATTCAACAAAATGTGCGTTTGGGTAAGGGTTTAATTGTTGATAAGTTCAGCATAATTAGTTGCGACGTATTTATTGATGATTTTGTAACGATACAATTTAGCTGTGTATTTGGTCATGATGTCTCAATTGGTAAATATGTGCATGTTGGGCCTTTTTGCTTTTTTGGTGGTTTTACAAAAGTAGGTGAGGAAGTTACTGTTTATGTCCGATCAACTATATTGGATAGAGTAACGATTGGTAATGGTGCAACAATCGGTGCTGCTAGCGTTGTAATAAAAAGTGTAAAACCTGAGCAAACAGTATTTGGTAACCCAGCAATTGTAATTTTTTAATGAAAAGTAATAATGTGACGGTATCTGTAGCAATGATTACCTACAAACATGAAAAGTATCTTGCGCAAGCAATTGAAGGTGTACTCTCGCAAATTGCTAATTTTTCTATCGAATTGATTGTTGCAGATGATAATTCGCCTGATACTACAGCTAGTATTGTACAACATTACATTGATACGCACCCAAATGGTTCATGGATTCGCTATTATAGGCACAAAAAGAATATTGGGATGATGCAAAATGCCCAATTTGTTACAAACCAATGTACTGGAACATTCATTGCAATCTGTGAAGGCGATGATTATTGGATAGATAATAACAAGCTCCAAACACAAGTTGATTTTTTGCAGCGCAATAAAGAATATTCAATATGTTTTCATTCGGTTAGTGAAATTGACGAACAGAATAATATAATTCAAACGACTAATGCAAACCAACCAGATACTTCTACAATCCTAGAGTTGGCTAAAGGAAATTTTATCCATTCTTTATCAGTTGTTTACAGAAAACAGAGCCAAACTTTACCCCCTTTTTTTTATGGACTTGATATTGGAGATTATCCTACACACCTATGGTATGCGCAGTTTGGAAAAATAAAATTTATTAGTAATGTCATGGGGGTTTACAGAATTCATCATCAGGGGATATGGTCTGGTGCAAGCAGGGTGAAAAAAGATTTTATGTATTGCTCAACTATACTTACTCTAATTGGTCATTTCGATAATGAAATTAATAAGAATCTTTCAGCGCAAGTTTTACCTGTACTTAAGTTGTGGGAAGAACAAATAAATCACTTAGAAATTGAAAATAATAATTTATCCAAACTTGTTGATACTTACAAGGAATCGCGTAGTTATAGAATCGGCAACATTTTTGTTCGGTTATTAAATTATTTTAATTTAATAAAATAAATTTATTATTTATGTCGAAAGTTGTCGTCTTGATAATTTCTCATAAAGAGTTTTTAACTGATTATGAAATTATTTCTTTAAAAAGGTGTTATGAAGTATTGTTTAGTTATGATATTCGGTTAATTGTTCCTGAAAATCTCAATGTTTCGCACTATAGGAAATATTTGCCGAACCCAACTTTTGATTTTATAGATCCCATTTGGCAATCTACCTATGCTAATTTTAATAAGTTGAAAATAGCATCGTTTTTGTACAAAAGATATTCATGTTTTGAGTATATTTTATTTTATGAACCCGATGCCTATGTGTTTTCAAATGAACTAGACTTTTGGTGTAATAAAGGGTATGACTATATAGGAGCTCCATGGTTTACAAATTGCAAAAGTTACGAAAGCGGTAATCAATTATGGCGAATTGGAAACGGAGGCTTTTCTCTAAGAAAAATCCAATCTCATCTACATTTATTAAGAAATTTGAAATTTATTGAATTCGTATACAGCTATCCTGACTTTTCAATCAAAGGACATATTGCTAATATAGATCGGTTATATGAGCAATTCAATACTGTAATAAGTAAAGAAAAATCACATTTTGAAGAAAATTTTGTAGGTAATGAGGATGGATTTTGGAGTTTATATTCCAAAGATTTGATTGATGAATTTATTAATTCAAATAAAACTAAATTAGCTTGGGTATTCAAAAAAGCAATTATTAAGCAGTTTAATGTGCCCACACCAATGGAAGCAGTTGGTTTTTCTTTTGAGCAGTCTCCACGATATTTATTTGAGTTAAATCAAAATAAATTGCCATTCGGTTGTCATGCTTGGCATAAATATGATATTTTATTTTGGAAGAATCATATTCAATTTAATGTGTAATATCATAATATTTTTTGCATGATTGTTAAATTTACTACTGCTTGGAATGAAAATTATTCTAAGTTTTTGATGGATAACGATAATTCAAATAAAAGTATTGAATTCAAAATTAATGACGCTACTAGTATTTGTGATTATTGGGTTATTTGGGGTGGGATAAAAAAAGAGGAAACGGTTTTGTGTCCTCCGGAAAATATTTTCTACATAACAGATGAAGCACATGAAATGCGTTTTTATAATCAAGAGTTTTTGAATCAATTCTCTTCTATTTATGCTGTTAGGGATGATTTAGAACACAGATCTATAATTAAAATTCATGAACCTCAAATTTGGTATTTTAATCAATCATTTGACGAGCTAGCTTTTTTGAAGCCAATTCAAAAATCTAAAAAAATTTCGGTGGTCTGTTCTGATTTAACTTGGTTGCAGGGGCACAAAAATCGCTTTTCATTTGTGAATAAACTGATTGGTCATTTTAAAGATAAGATTGATGTTTATGGGCGTGGCTTTAATCCCTTAGAAGATAAATGGGAGGCACTTGCTCCCTACCAATTTTCTATAGCAATAGAAAACAATCAAATACCGAATTATTTTACTGAGAAAATATCTGAATGCTTTCTTGCATATACGGTTCCAGTTTATTTTGGTTGTCCAAACGTTCACCAATATTATCATAGTAATGCGTTTATTGACATAGATATATTTAATTATAAACGTTCATTTGAAACTATTGAGCAAATAATCGATACGCCTAATTTGTATAATCAATATTTTGAGAATGTAAAAAATGCAAGAGATAGTTATTTTCAAAATTATTTTTTATTTGAATGGTTAAAAAAAATATTGCCTCAGACAAATTCAACGAAAAGGGAATTGATAAAAATCAAGCCAGAATTTTATTTTAAAGAAAAAGAGGACATGTCAAGTTTATATAAAAAATATGGAAAGAAAAAAATATTTTTTGGATTAATTGAAAGTTATTTCAAATAGCAAGGGTTTAATCAGTAAATTATAGAATTAAGAGTCTGTTTAAAATTCATTTAAATGGTTTGCTATGCTTCTTTTTGGCTGCAACTTTGTTAATTTTTTCACCGAAAATGCCCGATTTCGACTGCAAAAATGGCCTCGTTTCGCTCAAAAATAAGTTATAGCCATTCCAACAAACAAAATTTAAACGGACTCTAAGTATAGAATTCTAAAGAACCTAATTACATAACAAAAAAGATGCACAATTTTTAGTTCTTTTTTCAAAACGGTTCAATGAATAATTTGCAAAATTTTCAATATTAGTCCGTTGTCGTAAATTTTTTGCTAAATCTACCTTCTATCTAATATTTAGAAGTGAATTGCCTCAATTTTGTAAATATTAAATAATGTTTTTTAACTCATTTGACTACTTTATTTTTTTTCCAAGTGTTTATTTTTTTTACTGGTTATTAGCTAAGTATCGTAATATTCAAAATTTTTTATTATTAATATCTAGCTATATCTTTTACTCTTGGTGGAGTGTAAAATTTTTATTATTACTCGTTTTGAGTACTCTCTTGGATTTTTTATATGGTTTTGGAGTAGGAAGTTCTAATAAAAGAAAATCAAATTTTTATTTGTATTTGAGTATCATAAATAATATTGGTATTTTATTTATTTTTAAATATTATAATTTTTTTTCAAGACAATTTGTAAGTTTTTTTGAAAAAATTAATATCCATTTAAATGTATCAACAATTGAGTTAATACTTCCAATTGGTATTTCGTTTTATACATTTCATGGAATGTCCTATGTTTTTGACATCTATAGACAAAAAAGAAAACCTGTTACGAATTTCATTGATTACAGCTTGTTTGTAAGTTTTTTTCCTTTATTAGTTGCTGGTCCTATTGAGAGAGCAAATCATTTATTACCACAAATTGAAAGTTTACGCTCGTTTAACTACAAGCAATCTGTTTTTGGGATTAGATTAATTATTTGGGGCTTATTTAAAAAAATATTGGCTGATAGAATCGCATTTATAATTAATCCAATTTTCGGTGAATATCAAAACCACACGGCTATGACCCTTTTGGTTGCGGCAATAGGTTTTAGCTTCCAAATTTATTGCGATTTTAGCGGATACTCTGATATTGCTATTGGAAGTGCTAAGCTTTTGGGCTTTGAGTTATTGAGTAATTTCAAGTTTCCATACTTTTCACGAAATATCGCAGAGTTTTGGCGTAGATGGCATATTTCTCTTTCGTCTTGGTTTAAAGACTATTTATATATACCACTTGGTGGGTCAAAAAATGGCATATTAATTGCAATTAGAAATACATTTATTATATTTATAATAAGTGGTCTTTGGCATGGTGCAAATTGGAATTATATAGTTTGGGGGCTCATTCACGCTTTTCTTTTTTTACCCTTACTACTTTTTAATAAGAATCGTAAATATGTTAACCAAATTGTTGGGGAAAAGACAAATTATCCTTCTATTAAAGAGTTTTTTCAAATAAGTATCAATTTCTTGCTTGTTACTCTAGCGTGGGTTTTTTTTAGAATTATTGATGTAAAAAATGCATGTAAATACGTTTATCGCATTTTGAGCGGTTTGCTTTTTAATCCCCTTGATAATTTTAAAATTAATTTAGATACAAAAGTAGTGCTATACATTATTATAATAATTTTTTTTGATTGGCAATTTCGCAAAAATGAGCGCGAATTAGTATTATTTAAGTATAGAATTGCTAATTATTTTTTATATGTTTCTGCTATTTTTTTTATAATTAATGAAGTTTTTAAGCAATATTTCATTCAAGAAAATCAAACTTTTATATATTTTCAGTTCTAATGATAAATTTTTTAAAAAAAGCTACTTTGGTAATATTATTACCACTTCTTTTCTACTTTTTTCGTTCAGTGGTTGCCTTATCTAAATTTCATGAGAATTATTATTATTCGAGTGCGGGTTCTGTTAAACTACTAAAGTCAACAAAAAATCAACAAGATTCAGATAACAATTTGCTTGTTATTGGTTGTTCTAATTTGCAGTTTAATATTGATTTTGAAAAAGTACAGGATTCGACTAATTATAATATTGACTTTTTATATTATTCTGGTGCACAATATTCTTCTTTTCTAAAATATTTAGTTACTAAAGGATATTCCAAAAAATATAATAAAGTAATATTTTATACTTCTTACAATCAGCTAAAGGAAAATAAATTGTTTTATAGTGATAAAGTCGGTGTAAAAATTTATATGTCATACGATTATGCCTTAAGTTTATTAAAAAATAATCCACTATTGTTTTTTTACAACTGGTCAAATGTTTATGATACAGTAAGTCATTATAGAAAAGAAAAAAGCAATTATGACTTTATTACAAATCAAGATAACGATATAAAAAGTTTCTTTAAAGAACCTACAATTCAAAATTCAAATTGTAAGATTGCCAAACATTTAGAGCGATTCGTTGAAATTCCAGAATATACGCGCAATGACCTTTCTTTCATTAAAGGTTTAAAACAAAACTGTCAAGATATATATATAATTTTCACTCCAGTAGCGAATATCCCAGAGAACGTAAGAGAAATAGAAAAAAAGAAACAAAATTGGAGTGAGTTTTCCTCACTTGCTTTAAATGAACCCAATTCACTTGATTCAAATTTATTTTACGATAGTCACTATCATTTGAATTTTCATGGTAGAAATCAAGAAACACAAAGATTTATTAATATTGTTAGAAAAATACATGTTATTGCGCTTAAATGATGGTAACTATTTTCAATTTTATTAACAAATACAATGATGCAACAAACGCCTTTAAACTGTACAAAAAAGAAACCATTCAGGGTATTAAGCCTTTTTTAGCCCCTCACTTTAACTTTACCATTGAACTTTCCCTTAAGTGCATCGTGAGAGGGTATTCTTATACCGTTATTCCTAACTCGTGGTACAATCGCAAAACAGGTATATCTAAATTGAAGATTCGAGAAATGGGCAGTCGGTATTTTTTTATTTTGATGTATTGTGTAATAGAAAATTTTTTTTCTAGAGGGGATTTTCGAAAAAAATAAATCGTAAATAGGCTTTTGAAAACTAAGGCTCAAAGGGTTCGTAATAATTAGGGCAATTGTGACCGCCCTTCATATAAAAAGCCTCGGCTAAACACGCAATGTAATGGCTTTACTGCATAATAGCCAACAGCCAATCAATCTTACAAACAGCTACTTAGTAGCCGGTTAACAACTTCCATGTATTCAATAGCCATCGTTATTGGTTTTAGAAACCGAGATTTGAATAGGGTGCAATGGTGTTTACAAGCTTTGCAACAGCAAAGTCTGCAAAGTTTCGAATTAATCTTTGTAGATTATGGCAGTAGTGCAGAGGTATCAGCCCAGGTGCAAACTTTGCTAAGTAACTATGCTTTTGCAAATTATGTTTTTACAGATACGCGTAACTGTTTTTGGAATAGGTCGCATGCCCTAAATACGGGTATTCAGTTAGCAAATGCCCCAATAATTTTGGTTTCAGATATCGATTTAATACTGCACCATCTATTTTTGGAGAAGGTAGCTGCTTTGTCTTTTCAATCCAGTTTTTATACATTTGGTTGTTTTTATTTGCCTGAAAATTTTGCAATTAACCTTGCTAATATTCACCAACAAGGCATACATTATTTGCAAGATTATGTAGGGCTCTGTGCTTTTACCCGAGAATCGGTAGAACAGATTCGCGGGTTTGATGAATTTTTTATGGTTTGGGGTGTAGAGGACGACGATTTTTATAGTCGTTTACAGCAAGAAGGGTGGGAGCGCAAACACCTGCCTGCAAACGATTTTGGGGTATTCCATCAGTGGCACCCCACGCAAAGGCCCGATTTTCCTTCTTTTTGGTATTTAACAATGGTCAATTATTGGCATGCAAAAAGTACCTCGCCTAACCTCTCTGAAGTTACAAATTGGGGTCAAGTGGTTACCAATCGGCTGTTACCGGATCTGCAAGCACAAATACAACCGAACCAAACCATTGTTTTTGAAGGCAATATTTTGTATCGATACAACCAATTAAGCCATTGTTTATTGGGTACAGTCTCCACACAGCCCTACACTTTGTGTATACAAGCCCACTATTCCGATACAACCGCAAGTGCGCCATCGTTATTTGCACGTTGGCGATACTCTTCTGCCAAGCAAAAGGAAGTGAATGGTCAGCCGCATTTGCCGCAAAAAGATATGGAAATGATACAATATTATATTGGCTGCAATAGGCAACGCATACTTGATTATAGGGTATGGTTGACACCGCAACAATTAACCGTGTATATGATGATTGGTTCCTCCTTACCCGCAGAATCCTGCTAATTTTTTATAAATGCGGCCAATTAACCGTTATATTCAGTTAATAGCGTTTATCTGCAAAGCTATTTGGCTACGCATAACTGCTAGTAGACAATCGGTAGTCTTATTAGCCCAATTTACACCCCATACCGGTACACACACCTATTTCAAACAAGCCCTTCAATTTTTTTGCACCAACGGTTATCAGGTCACCGTATGTGTACACCAATCTGTTGTTGAATCTGTACAAAGTTTACAAGGCGCTTTTTCTTTTGAAATAGTGGATTATGGGAGCGAATTGGATTTTTTTGAATATTTTGGAAAAAATACAGGACGGCAACAACAGTATTTACTAGATAAGTATTTGCCCAAAGCAGCATTTTTATTAGCTGTTTTGCAACAGCATAAAGCCGCAATGATATGGGTGTCCTCTCAGTATCCTACCCAATTGTTTCCTGCCTTCTTTTTACCCGTAAAGGTATACTATGTAGTGCATGCTATTTTGTGGGGAAAGGCCGATGATGGTGCCAATTGGTTGCTGCAAAAGCGAATTCGTTTTGGAAATTTAAGGTTTGTTACCGTGTCTTCTGCAGCTGCAACAGCTATTACAGAAAATTGGCTGGTACCCAAACACTTCATTACCGTTATCCCCAACTACTATCAACCGCACTATGGTAAAGGAGTTGATAAAATGCAGCAGTGCCAAAAGCGTGTCTTGTGCATAGGTACGCTCGATGCCAATAAACAGCCGCATTTGTTTGTGCAATTGGCCAAAAAAGCGCACAAACAATTCGGGGAAAAAGTGTCGTTTGTGTGGTTGGGTGATGGCTCGCTTTGGTCAGAATGTAAAATAGCCGCAACCGAATTACCCAATCTTCATTTTGTAGGATCGGTAACCAATCCCGATGATTACTATGCATCTTCTCATATTTACTTGCAACCTAGTATTACCGAAAGTCAAGGTATTGCTATCTTGGGGGCCATGTATCATGCACTTCCTTGCATTGTTACCAATCAGGGAGGACCAAAGGAAATGGTACAACATGGTACTAATGGGTTTGTGGTAGACACAAGCAACGAAACTGATATGTATTCCTATCTTGAAGAGTTGCTATTACAAGACGAACTGTGTGCGCAAATGGGCTTAGCTGGCAAACACATCTGTATGCAAAACTACTTAATAGACCAATGGATACATAGAATGCATACATTATTACGTACACAAAAACTTGGTTCCTAATTTATGCAGCCTATCTGTCATTTCTGTACCATAGTAACTGCAAGCCATTTGCCATTTGCAAAGGCTTTGTTGCACTCATTACAGCAACAGTGTCAGTTGGGCTTTACAGTACAGTTGAGTGTATTGATTGTGGATGCCGAAGAACCTTCCCAATTGGCAATTGAAGGAATGGATATCCTCAGCTTATCCAATTTGAATTATGCACCTTATGGTCAGGAAATTATACAGCAATACGCTTCTACCCATGCCGATAAACTTAGGTGGTGTTTAAAACCTGTTTTATTACATTATTTAATTAATCGGTTTCAGTGTTCGGTAATATATGCGGATAGTGATTTGTATTTTTTTAATCACTACCATTTTTTATTCGAATTATTAAACCAACATGCGGTTTTACTATCACCGCATTTTAGATCGCTACATCCGCAGAATATCGAAACAGAGTTTCTAAAAAATTTTACGGAGGGAATGTATAATGGAGGTTTTATTGGTGCTTCAGAAAAAGGATTGTCTGCTTTAGAGTGGTGGGCACAAGCATGTAGTTATGCTTGTGAACAAAATGCAGTTAAAGGTTTGTTTGACGACCAAAAATACCTTGATTTATTGCCGGCAAGATTTTCGGGGGTACATGTGTTGCAGCACAAAGGCTGTAATGTAGCTGCTTGGAATATCAATGATTGCAAAAGAGTTCTAGTGGATGAAAAGGTATTAATTGATGGTGTATATTTAATTATATTCATTCATTTTGCGTACGGAACTTGCACAGAAATAATGTTTGGTTCCGATAAATTGCTTGACCCCTATTTAAAGGAATATGTTTCCATATTGAATCATCATCAAATTAAAGGTGATTTTATGGGCGATATGAGTAAAAAGTATACAATTGCCCTTCGAAGTGCGGAACCACGGCGTCTGAAAATACGGAGGTGGCTGTCTTCATTAAAAAAACAACTATTGCATAAGTAAATTAGCAATTAACAACTATGGGTAAAATCAAAAAAGTTTTTTTGGTTGTAAATACACTGACCTTAGGGGGGGCTGAAGCACAAGCTTTGATAATGGCGCGAGAAATCAACAAAATGAATGGCTACAAACCAGTTATAATAGGATTGGTATCGGGAGGGCCTTTAGTCACTATTTTACAAAAAGAAGCAATAGAATATATAATTATAGGTGTTGACTTTGCCAAGTTTAATAAAAATATTGTACAGAAAATGGGTGAATTATATAAGGTATATTCTCTTTTAAAAAAGGAAAAGCCGTATGTAATTATTAGTTCAACTTACTACCCAAACCTTGTAATGAGTTTAGTCTCATTTCTCATTTCTCAATCGCGCTTTTTTTGGTATCAGGTTGGTAAGGAGTGGGAAATGCCCTTTTCTAAACTCCAAAAGCTTGCACAAGCATGTACAAGCAATTTTCTAGCAAATTCCGAAGATGTCAAAGGGTATATGGTAGAAAGGTTAAATATTTTTCCTGAAAAAATACAAGTTATTCCAAATGTTTTCTTAGAGCGTTTTGCGCAAACTAATAAAGTTTTTTGGTATCAAAAATGGCAACTTAACGATGATAATTTTGTTTTTATTTTAATAAGCAACTTTTTTCGATCAAAAGATCAAATGTCTGCCGTGTGTGCAATGAAGTCCATCGTACATCAATATCCGAATGTTCGATTAATTTTAGCGGGCTATCCTCCGGAACCCCATTATTTGAATAGTATCAAAGCTAAAGTAATAGACGAACAATTGTATAACCACGTTTTATTTACCGAAAGTACACCAGATGTTTTTGGCTTACTACAGATAGCCCATGTAGGGGTTTTTACCTCAGTAAAAAAACATACAGAGGGATCGCCAACAATTATACAAGAGTATATGCATGCACAGTTGCCAACAATTGTTAGTGATATACCTTGTAATAGAGAAACCTTTGAAGGGATTGATGAAGCGCTTTTTTATGAGCCAGAAAATGTTAGCGATTTGTCAGAAAAGATGCGCTATTGTGTGGAGAATAAAAACATGTTATCCATTATAGGCCAAAAAAACAAAGCAAGAGTTGATAGTATGTATAATCCAACTCGTTTAAATGAAATTTTAAAGGGTATAGTAAAATAATATTATGATAGTGACACCCAAGGTTTCAATCATTATACCCTGTTATAACCAGGGTCATTTTGTGATGGATGCACTACAATCTGTTTCCATGCAAACCTATGATAATTATGAGATTATAGTTATTAATGATGGATCTACTGATCCCAATACCAATGACATATTGAATAATCTCAAATTTCCTAAGACATCAGTAATCAGTATTGCTAACGGTGGACTAGCTAATGCGCGAAATTGCGGTATCGCAGTTTCTAATGGCAAGTATATATTACCACTTGATGCGGACGATACTATTGGTATTTCATATGTAGAACAAGCGGTTGTGTATTTGGAAAATAATCCGAATACACAAATTGTGTACTGTAATGCTGCTTTTTTTGGCGAACAAAGTGGGCAATGGATTTTGCCTGATTTTTCGATAGAGCATATGCTAAGACAAAACCTAATTTTTTGCTCTGCCGTTTTCAGGCGTAGTGAATTTAACAAAACTGCCGGATATAATACTAATATGCGTTTTGGCTGGGAAGATTGGGATTTTTGGTTGTCGATTTTAAAAAATGGGGGCGATGTATACAAAATTCCCGAAACGCTCTTTTTCTATCGAAAACATGGGGTGTCAATGGTTGGCGATATTGCAAGTCAAGTGGCAAAAAGGCAATATTTAGAGCAGCAACTGATTCGTAATCATACCAATTTCTATATGCAATATTTTCCTGAACCGCTAACATTGTTACGAGAATTGGATTGGTTAAGATCGGAAAAAGAAAATTTTGAAGAAGTAAAACGCAAAATTTATCGTTCATGGAGCTATCGATTGGGAGATGCTTTGTTGAAACCATTTAAAAAAATATTATCTATAAAAAATTAATGGAAGGCTGCTTAACTATCACCGCAATCATTCCTAATTACAACCATGCAAGCTACTTGCAGGCTCGATTAGATAGTGTATTAAACCAAACCCGTAAGCCGGATGAAATAATCCTTCTTGACGATTGTTCTACCGATGCTAGCCGTCGTTTTATTGATACATATGTTGCCCAGTATCCTGAAATACAGTTTATTCCTAATCAAACAAATAGTGGCAGCACGTTTGTGCAGTGGAACAAAGGAGTACAATTAGCAAAGGGGGATTGGATTTGGATAGCAGAATCAGATGATATTGCCAACCCCCATTTACTTGCCAATTTAGAAAAAGCCATTGTACAGCATCAAGCAGTGGTATTGGCGTATTGTCAAAGTACACTAATCGATGCGCAGGGTTCAGTTATGGGTAATGGGCAAGCATTTACAGACACAATGGAAGGAGGAGAGTTATTTCATCGCGATTTTGTTTGTGATGGGGCGTCATTTATTCAGCAATTCCTTATTCATAAAAACACGATTCCTAATGCAAGTGCCGTTCTTTTTAATAAAGAAGCATTTTTACAAATTGGAGGAGCCAACCCAACACTTAAATCCAATGGCGATTGGTTGGTTTGGTTGCAGCTTGCAGCTTTGGGCAATATTGTTTTTGTGGCTACAGCATATAATTTTTTTAGACGACACAATCAAAGCGTCATAGGTAAAATATACGCCAATCAGCAAACCGCCACCTACCGAGAGCAGTATGATTTTACGATGCGCACACTTTATCGTAATTACCTAGGCAAAAAGGCTATAACAAAGCAAGTTAAACAAATACGGCTGCTAAATGAAAAATATAGAAGCTATGACCTTGGTAACAAAGGTCTTTTTTTATTACATCAGAAAAGGCATGTAGAGGCTTGGTATGATATCATTAAGGCATCTTTGTTTCCGGTATTTCAAAGTGGATTTATTAAAAAAGCAGTTCGTAAGCAATGATATCTATTGTAATTTGCTCTATCAATCCTACTTATGCTACACAAATAAGGCGCAATATAGAAGATACAATAGGTGTGCCTTATCAATTGTTGTTGGTGGACAATAGAGGTACAAACAAAGGTATTTGTAAAGTATATAACGAAGCAGCGCAAAAAGCCACCTACCCCTACCTGTGTTTTATACATGAAGATGTAGCCATTCACACGGCCAATTGGGGGGCAATATTGGTAGCATTGCTTCAAAATACCGATATAGGGCTTGTAGGAATTTCGGGAAGTATCTATAAATCGCAATATCCTGCTGTGTGGTCGGCCTGTGATGCAGATTTATACCGAACAAATAGCCTACAGCATTTTAAAGGAGTGGCATCCCCAGTTGCAGTGTATCACAATCCGCTTAGTGAAAGGTATAGTCAGGTGGCGGTAGTAGATGGTGTTTTTTTAGCGGTTAGCAAAACCCTTTGGCAACAACTGCCATTTAATGAAGCAGAATTGACGGGTTTTCATGGATACGACTTAGATTATTCGCTGCAAATGAAGCAGCAAGGAAGACAAGTGGTTGTATGCTACGACATTGTGATAGAACATTTTTCAGAAGGTACGCTGAGTAATGAATGGTTACAAGCCTATCAGAAGCTGCACCAACGTTGGAATCACCTATTGCCCTTGCAAATAGGGCCTATTGACAAGCAAATTACCGCTAAGTCCAATTATTTGTCTATACAAACCATACTAAAAGTGGCACTATCACACAAGGGAAACAAGCTGTTGGTAATCTATTATTTTTGTATGGCCATTGCCTTTTATGGAAAATGGAACAAAGGGTTGTTTTTCAAATCGATAGTCAAGTACATGTGTAAATAAATACCTTTCACATTGGTGTTGTTTAATAAAAGCGGTTAAACCAAAAGGGGCTTCCATCCAACTTTCCATCATCCATACAATAGCCTAAATTAGTTAAAATAAATGATACAAATTTATCATTTTAATAATGGAGCAGGTGGTGGGGTTTTTTCTGTCATTCGCAATTTATTGCAATACAGTCAAAATTCGGCTATTGAAAACCATGTTATTTATACCATCAATACAGCCCAAAACCCTCATTTTGTAAAACCCAATTTAGTGGGTGCCACAAGTGAAAAAGTTTTTTATTATTCACCCAGGTGGAATTTTTACCATACTTGTAAAGCGTTGGCCAAATTATTGCCCAACGAAAAAGCAATTATCATTGCACACGATTGGTTAGAGTTAGGCATGGTAAGCAATTTGGGACTGCCCAATCCGGTGGTGCACATTTTGCATGGTGATTTTGATTATTATTATCATCTTGCTGAAAAGCATGTACGGAATATTGGTGCATTTATTGCTGTTAGTAAGGTAATTGCGCACAAGCTCGAGGGTGTTTTGCCAATGGCAACGAACAAAATACATTACCTACGATTTCCTACTCCTTTGGTGGATACCTCTCACTTGCAATACGATGCAGTTAGGGTGGTATATTGTGTAAATGATTTAAATGATGAAAGAAAGCAATTTCAGATAATCCCCAAAATAGCAAAAGAGGTACAAGCACTTGAAGCAAATGTGGAATGGTATATTGTGGGAAGGGGGCTCACTGAGCAGCAGATACAAACCCGTTTCGGCCCCAATTTAAAGCGTTCGGTTAATTATTTAGGGTACTTGAATTCGCAGGAACTGTCCATTCTTCTAAGTAAAGTCAATATGTTGATTTTGCCTTCTTTACAAGAGGGGCTTCCTGTAATAGTGGTAGAGGCAATGAAACATGGTATTGTACCCTTGGTTACCCAATGGGGTGAAGCAACTGAAGAATTTATCATTCACGGACAGTCGGGTTATACCTTTACGGTTGGTGATGTTAGGGGCTATGCCCAAACGATTGTAGCATTGAAAGGCAATTCACAACTCCACCGGCAGATGGGGCAAGAGGCAAAAGCACTAGCCAACCAATATTTTGACCCGGTTATCAATACCAAGGCTTATGAGGAAATATTCATCAAGGCATTACCACAAATTCAGCAACCCTTCAAAGCTTATGGTAGCCGACTTGATAATCGTTGGATCCCGAACAAAATTGTATCGATTTTAAGAAATAAATAAAGAAATGAAGCAACCGTTGGTCAGTGTTTTAATGACCGCTTATAATCGTGAAAAATACATTGCCGAGGCAATCGAAAGTGTACTTGCAAGTTCATACACCAATTGGGAACTTATTGTTGTCGATGATCAATCATTAGATAATACGGTTGCAATAGCCAAAAGTTACGCATTTAAGGATACACGAATAAGGGTGTATATTAACGAAAAAAATCTTGGTGATTACAGAAATCGGAATCAGGCCGCTGCGTATGCTAACGGGGTATATTTAAAATAT
>Ga0114938_1000792_pt1 | contig 22898 bp, 13 predicted proteins | sample AshMeaBigSpring_FD_88675 | JGI IMG/M metagenome (GOLD analysis project Ga0114938, IMG submission 88675) | Groundwater microbial communities from Big Spring, Nevada to study Microbial Dark Matter (Phase II) - Ash Meadows Big Spring | ecosystem: Environmental > Aquatic > Deep subsurface >...
TATAAAGTATCCATGTTTTGATTAATGACCTTGTGGCATTGCTTGAGGTGCATTAGGTTGTGCTGGCTTTGGAGCAGGAGTGGTAACATCGGTTATTTCCACATCAAACACCAAGTTGGTATAAGGTTTAATATCAGCACCTGCACCTTGTGGTCCGTAGGCCAACATAGACGGTACTAAAATTTTTCCTTTACCTCCTTTGCCAAAGTATTTAAGGCCTTCTTCCCAACCCGGAATAACTGAGTGTGCACCAATCACCACATTCATAGGTGGTTTAGCAGCGTTTTCTTTGCCCATATTGCTATCAAATACTTTTCCTTCTACTGTGTATCCTTTGTACAACACAGTTGCTTGTTTACCGCTGTCGGCTTTAGCTGAAGCATCGCCGGGAGTAATGATTTCTACAAATGCACCGCCCGGTGTTTTTTGTGCTTTAATGCCTTTTTGTGCTATATAGGCTTCGAGGGCTTTGATTTCTTTCTCTTTTTCGGCTTCCATCGCTTTTTGGTAAGCTGCATTTACATCGGCTTCCCTATCGAATGCCTGCAACAATTCAATACGTCCTTTTACTACACCACCTTTAGCAAAGGTTTTGTTGAACTCTGGAATCATGCCCAAGTTTTTCAAGGTATCAATGCTTAAAGAAAATTCGGCTTTGTCGCCTACAGACATCAGAGGTAAAATTTCAGTGAAATTGTACTTGCCTAAACGGGCAGTATCGTACATGGTAAAAGCTGGAATGTGTTCAAACGTGCTGTTTAATACAGAGTCGTTAGCGCCTACTTTAAATTCTACGTTGAATTTGATAAATTGACCGCTTTTTAACTTGGCACCACCGCTTCCCTTGGTAATTTTATACGGCAGACCGGATTTTGTTTTTTCAAATTGCTGACAGCTAGTTAAAGCAACAGCAAGAGCTACAATAGAAGTAAGCTTTTTCATGTGTGTTTTTTTGTTTTCAAATATTAAGCAGGTAAAAATAACGCCAAATGCATTGCAATGGGTATTTATTGATAATTGTTTGTTGGCAATAATCGGTTTTACTGCAATTGCGCTTGATATTGGGGTAAAATTTGTTTAAATTGGTGCAAGGTATTTTCTAAGGAATCACTACTTCTACCACCGGCGGCATTAAAATGTCCCCCTCCTTCAAAATGGGTGCGGGCAAACGTATTTACATCAAAGTTGCCTTTGCTTCTAAAACTCCATTTGCGTTCCTCATCGCGATCAATCACAATGGCACCAAAGCGTATACCTTGAATAGACAACAAATAACTGACTAAGCCTTCGGTATCGCCGGTTTTGATGTCAAATTTTCTCAAATCGTATTTGGTAATATACATCAAGGCCGTGTTGTATTCGTAAAACACTTCTAACCGGTTGAGCAATGCATGGCCGGTAAATCGAAGTTTGTTTTCGAGCGAACTGTCAAATATGTTGCTGTGTATGGGCGCATGTTCCAAGCCCAAATCTTTAAAATGGGCTACCATGCGGTGTACATTGGCTGATGTAGAAGGAAAACGGAACGACCCCGTATCGGTCATGGTACCGGTATACAAACAAGTGGCCACTTCTCTGCTTATTTTATCGGCATAACCACTTGCCATAATAAAATCGTACACCATTTCGCAGGTACTGCTTTTGGTAGTATCGCTAACCCCAAAATCAAATGCTTCCACTTGTGGTTGTTGGTGGTGATCAATCAATATTTTGGTACACTTAGCATTGGTGAGTGGCTGTTCCAAATGTTTGGTACGGTGTAAAATATTGAAATCCAAGCAAAACAATACTTCGCAGGCATCTATTAGGCGTTGCGCTGCTACTTTATTGGCTTCGTAATCAACCACGGTGTCCACTCCGGGCATCCAATTTAAAAAATCTGCCCAATTGGTGGGCGAAATAACGGTTACGGAATGACCTAGTTGTATTAAAAAATGATAAAGCCCTAAAGTACTGCCCATTGCATCACCATCGGGCTTTTGATGGCATGTAATAATGATTTTTTTAGGCTGTGCTAACTGCGGAAAAAACGCTTGAATAGATTGCATAATGGGCAACAAAATTGCAGGTTTAGTTTCATTTGCTCAAATACAATTTACCAACATGTTGCTAAGTTCATCAATAAATTAACAGCGGGATATTCCATAGAATACCCCGCGGGGAAATGATTACTGAATAATGATTTGCTGTTGCCCCACCTTGCTTTCTTTACCACTCAGCATTATTGTGTATGTTCCTTTAGCCAATCCTTCGGGCAGGGCTATCGCCACTGCCGTTGTAGTGCCGCCATTGTGAACAATGGATTGACGATAAACGACTTGTCCATTTGCTGCTACCAAACTGAGCAAATAATTACCTGCGGGTTGCGCTTGCATGTGCAAAGTGCCCATAGCATTGGTTACTACCGTTGGATACCAATGACAACTAGCTGTATGACTATTACTCAACACAACGGTATTGGAATAAGCATCCGCAGCATGATTGCTGATTAATTTTAGACGATAAAATTGTTTGGAAGCATGCGCTTCAGCATCAACGAACTGGTAATTGGCTAACGATATGTGTGTTGCCGGAATGTACGCAATCTTTGAAAAATGTGCCCCATCTGTACTTTTTTGCAATTCGTATCCTTGCAGGTAGTCCGATTCTTGTACTGCCTTCCATTGAACCAACACTTGATTTTGTTTCAAAGATGCCCTTAAGCTCACAGACTGAATTGGCAACAATTGGTTTTGTTTGAATATTACTACAAATCGGTTGGCATAACCCAATAATTGAGTGGTATCGGCTGTAAAATAGGCTGCTTTACCCAATTCTTTCCCTGTAGCTAGGTCTAAAATGACTGGCTGTAAAAGCGTATCAAAAAGGTCTGAATGTACCGAAATAGCATAAGGCGTATTGGCAGTCAGGTTCCATAGTTTTAATGGAATGGTATCGGCAATTTGTGGCAATAAACGTTGTTCTATAGATAACAATCGTTGATTACGGTAGGCAATAGCAATGTTTTCTGTAGGATTTGCATATTTGCCGCCATCTCTAAAGTTAACAGCCGATTGGTAATTATTAGCAAATAAAGCCACTGCTCCATCGGCAATTGTAGTGTCTAATTGATTGATTTTCAACAAATCAATGGATAACTTTTGTACAGCAACCGTTCCTTCTGTGCCCACCTCAAATACATGATTGAGTTTGGTAGCATCGCTAGTCCATTTGTCCGATTCTTTAAATTCGATGGCTACAGTGGCGGCATTACCGGCATTGTGCACAAAAAAACTTTGAGCCGGCTGTATCCACTGTGTATTCAAACCCGAGTGGCTAGAATTGGTATTGCCATTGCCATCCGTGGTTACATAGGCACCTAACCCACCATTAGCCGCTTGATTCCAAACCCAATAATAAGGACTCAATTGTTGATTGGTGGTACCCGTATTGTTGTATACAGAATTCCAATTGATAGCACAAGGATACGGGTTGGCAATCAGCGAAAAGCCATAATCGTCATAGTTTTTCCCATTAGGGGTAGCGTTGCCATTCAATCTGAAAGTAGATTCAGGCTGTGTACCGTCTGTATTATAGATAGGATTGGCATTGCTACTCAATACTACATTTCCGGTAACTAACTTTCCGGTAACACGCAAGGTGGCACTAGCTATATTGAAATCGGGAGAAGGACTAAACATATTGTAAGTTCTATTGCCCCTGATAGTGGCAAAATACCCTTCAAAAGGAAACAGGCGTTTGGTTTTGGTATTGGTAACGGCTACAAACCTATCGGCTGTGCTGTAGGTCCATAGCGACGGGTTACCAGAAATGGTTTTATCCAATCCGGTAGCAGCATCTACTCCTGCACTACCTTTTAAACCAGTAATATGTGTGCCATAACCATTGTTGTTTACTCCCCCTTCCTGCCAGTTTTCAAAAATATAAGCATCGCTTACTACCCCACCTGAAGAAAAGTTTCGATAGCCCCTTCTTGAACTGTTCAAAAAGCGCTCTACGACAAAACGACCGGTACCGGAATACGCAATAGTGCCTGTTACAGCTCCCACTTGGGCTGTTTTAGCCGCAGTAGACTGAAGCGTAATGGAATAATTACCTAAATCAAACACGCCATTGTGCACTTCTAGAAACTGAGTAATTGTTAACGCTCCAGCCAAATTAACGCCAGTTGTATTGTTGATTTTTAAGGTTTTGATGGTCCCCGAAACAAAGTTGCTACTTAAAGTTTGCAAGCTTGTACCATTTAATTCAAGGGTACCTGCCGACACATCAATACTTCCATTATTGTTGATAGTGCCTGCAACAGCTAAAGTGCCGGTTACCATCAAGGTAGCACCTGTGGTAATGGTAATATTGTTCACATTGGCTGTGGTGGCAATAACGGGACTATTGTTACCCGGATACACAAATACGTTCGTTGTACTATTCGGCAATGTAGCATTACACCAATTGGCCGTATTGCTCCAAGATGCCCCAGCAGTACCTATCCAAACACCTGTATTACAACTGATGTTTATTGCCCCTGTTACAAAACTAAATTGGTAATTGCTAGCCGATAATGTGCCTTGTGTTATTTGAATTGCCACGGGGCTTGCCGCTACTGAGGTAGTATTGGTATAGGTGGTTGATAATGTGGGCGTTCCTGTAACAACAGAGGCATTTTCATTGTTTACAAATCCGGTGATTGTGTAGGTAAGCTCGGGCACTGCGTCGGCATAATTGACTGCTTTATTTTCTGCAGTTACTGTTAAAGTAGCTCTATTCACTGTACTACTAGTCAAAGCCAAGAATTGGCTTGTTGCATTGGCCGACTTTGCTTCTACATTGCCAGAATAAGTTCCTACAACGGTACTAGCTGGTATGCGAACGTACACTGTTGTACTTGATATATTACCACTACTAGGTAGTAGTATGAGCGAATCAGCAAATCCGGATGAGGGATTGGACGACACTTGAAAACCTGAAGGAAGAGCCACCGTAACATTGCTTGCGGTAATGCCCGAGGCACTTAAAGTAAAAGTTGCATTGGCCGATGCTGTACCATAGGTAGTACTTAGCGATGTTGGACTAATAGAGGACACTACAATAACAGGTGCTTGTGCCAAAACAAAAAAGCGATTGCTACCAATCGCATTAGACGCACTTACTCCAGTACTATTTGCTGTTCCAGACAAAGAAGTATACGTTCCGGTAAGGGTAGCACTACCCGCAATCACATTTAATGGACTAATGCTTGCTGTTCGGCTAAGTGTTAAACTAGCATTTACAAAATTGCCGGAAGTAGTCAACTGCCAATATTCCGCATTGCTATTGGCAAAAATTGTAGCGTTTCGGCTACCACCTGTTGCGCTAACAAAAGCATCTGCTTGAACAGCAATTGTTCCTGTAGTGGTGGTTGGATTTACTAAGCCTAACGGCAAATAACTACCCGATTTTCCAATTGGGAAACTATAGGTTGTACCGGAAGACAAATTGGTTGGCAAAAAACGCTTTAAACTACCACTCACATAGGCACTGCTACTTCCACCACTGATAGCAGCAGTATTGGTAGCCGTTACGGACAACACATTACTACCTGTAGTAATAATACCCGTTGTAAGGGTAAGCGTACCCGAAACCTCTACATTGGCCGATAACACAATACCACCTGTTCCGTTTAAAGTCAATCGGTTGACAATATTATTCGAAAAAAAACTAGATGGCAAGGTGGCGGAAGCTGTATTGCCCCAAACTACTTGCGCATTGGTATTGCTTGCAATTACATTGGCGCCGTTGGCTACACTTATGGTTGCAGTATTGATAGATAGTGTATTGGTATTGATATTCAAGTATCCAAAACTTAAAGCTAAGCTATTTGCTACCGTCAAATCGGTTGACAACACTACTCCGCCAGAATTATTTGTTTGAAGTCGAGAAATGGTGTTAGATGAAAATACGTTGCTAGCAATTGTTACCGGCCCAATTCCACCATCAGCAATGCTACTATTGGCAAATACAATGGTTGATGCACTATGACCACTTGCATTGATGGTGCCACTTGTTCGCGTGGGAGCTTTTGCAAGTTGTAAAGTATTGCCATTTACATTTAAAGTACCATTTGTTAATGTTGTGTTATTGGTAATTGTTAAGTTGGCCCACAAAACAACCCCACCCGTGCCATTCAGAACAATATTTCCAACTGTGTTGGCACTGAAAAAAGTAGATGGCATATTCCAAGTGGTTGAATTGGCAAAAACCACAACTGAAGAAAGATTGGTTGCTATCAATTGAGCGGCGTTTGCTACCGTTGGAACTGTATTGGAAAGCGTTAATGTATTTGCACCTACGGTTAAAGAGCCGGTATTGAGTTCCAACTTGGTGGTTATTGATAAGTCTCCTCCCATTTGTACACCTCCCGAAGCACCCGCAATTGTTGCAAAATAGTTAATGGTATTGGATACAAATAAATTTGCAGGTAACGTAATTAACGAGCTATTATCAAAAGAAACAATTGCACCACTATTACTTGCATGAATAAATCCTGCAGTTCGGGTAGGTGTTTGTTTTAGCCGTAAGAATTTATCTGTTGCAATAGTAAATGTGCCACTCAACAGCGACATGGTACCATTTACTATTAAATTACCAATTGGTGTTACACCGCCGGTTCCGTTGATGGTTAAATTGGTGGGAGCATTGCCATTAAAAAATAAATTTGGTAACGACAAAGGGCTTGTATTACCAAATACAACAGTGGCATTCGCATCCAAAGCGATTACGGTGGCAGCATTTGCTACAGTAAGGTTATTGGTATTAATAGTCAGCACATTCGCGCCAACCGTTAATGAACCAAAACTGAGCGACAAACTATTGTTGATGGTCAAATTAGCACCCATAACTAAGCCCCCCGAATTGGTAGTGGCTAAATTGGCAATACTATTGTTGTTAAACACGCCGTTCCCTATTGTTACTGGGCCTATGCCTCCAGCCGCTACAGACACATTGGTAAAAGTAACAGTTGCAGCAGTATTACTAGCATCTATTGTACCCGAGGTACGCGTAGGTGCCCTTCCTAAAGTTAAGTTGTAAACACCCAAAGTCAAAGTTCCGCTAGTTAAAGTTAATTGCCCGGTTACCGACAATCCAGAAAGTAGTGTTACAGTATTGCTTGCCGCTATTGTTAAGTTATTAAAAGTGGCAGGTACGGTGGTAGTTCTATAAATAGTTTGATTATTACCTGTAAATACAACGGTACTATTGGTATTGGTAAAAGTGCCGTAATTGTTCCAATTGCCTCCTGCTAAAGTGATGGTATTGCTACCGCCTATCAATACTGAATTACTACCAATCGTTATACCAGCATACACAGTTGGGTTAACTCCCGAAGCCAAACTGTACGTATTGCCACTAGTTAATACAGTTAATTGGCCAATTGCACCCATACTTCCTTGCAATTCGAAAGAACTAGTACATGTACCATTGATGAATAAGTTTATCCTATCCGTCGCTTGTGTTCCAAATACCGGTGCTGCATCAAAGCTGCCATTGCTCCGATAAATGGAAGCACCATTGGTCAACACTAACCTATTACTATTTACCAAGGTACCGGCTTGCAACTCTAAAATGCCGCTGATATTCACAATAGAATCTAAAGAAACGGTACTAGTAGAATTAATGGTCAATTTAGCCGCCACTGCATTGTTAAAAAACTGCGAACTCACAGTTATGGGCGTAGAATTGGTAAACACCACTTTGCTATTGGCATTCGTTGCCACTACCCTACCTGTATTGCTTACAGTAGGCGTTAACCCAGCTATCGTAAGTGTGGTAGAACCGATTGACAAATAGCCCCATTGTACATTTAATTGATTGGTAATAGTCAAGTTAGATGCAAGCGACACACCGCCGGAGTGATTTACAAAAAAATCGTAAATTGTTTCGTTGGTAAATATATTGGCCGGCAACGCTATGTTTCCCGCTAAGTATGTATTAGCAAAAGTAATCCTTGAGTTGGTTGCTGTGGCATCAATAAAGCCATTGGTTTTGGCAATATAAAAGTCAAGAGCAGATGCAATATTGCCAAGTGTAAGTGTATAGCCATTTACCACTAGTGTACCGTTAATAAAATCCGCCGAATCTATGATATTCAACTGATTATTAATGGTTACATTCCCAGTTCCATTTAGTTCTAAGAACCTAACTCCCCCCGTAAAAAAGTCGGATGGCAAACTGATGTTGCTAGTATGTAATAAGACAACTTTCCCTACAACCGTGTTTACCTTAGCACCATTGCTCAACGTTGGAGTGCCTCCAGAATAGGTTAAAATATACGAACCTACCGTAAGAGAACCGGTGTTTAGCGCTAAGCCATTGCTGATGATTAGATTGGAACCCATCACCACACCTCCTGTATTGTTGGTAGCAAGGTTGGCAATAGTACCATTTACAAATGTGGTAATGACTATGGTGGCTTCTCCTAGTCCTCCGTTAGCAATGGCAATATCTGTAAACAAAATAGTTGCTCCCGCATTTGTGGCATCAATAACGCCGTTGTCCGTTTTTATTTTGCGACCTACTACCGAAAGTGTAAATCCGTTTACAGTAAGTGTATCTATTGTTAATAGCAAGCTATCAGCTATTGTTAAGTTACCCACTAGATTTAACCCACCCGCACCATTCATGGTTATTTTGTTTGGGGTGCCCGAAAAACAATTGTTGGCTATATTGATACTGCTTGTGTTGTTAAATACCACACTTGCTGCGGCATTGGAGGCATTAATAGCACCCGACGAATACGTTAGCGTACCGGCAATTGTAAGTGTAAATGCACCTGTGGTGAGTACGCCCGAAGTCAGCGTTAAAGCATTGGAAACAGTTGTATGGTTTCCTAAAGTTACGCCACCGCTTCCGTTGATGGTACAATTATGGAAACTATAGACCGACAACAAACCGGATGGCAACACGATTGGGCTAGTATTGGCAAACACCATACTACCTCCATTGGGATTGATAAAACCACTCGAAATAACCGGCGAACTACCACTGATGGTTAATGCAAACCCGTTCAAATTCAGCGTACCCGAAGTTAAAGTAAGCAACCCTCCTACTCGCATATTGGCATCCAAGAGCATGTTACCACTACCCGAATTAAGGGTAAAATTGTTCACAACATTGGTAACGCCATCTGTATTTTGATTGAAAATCAGGCGATTGGTATTGCCTGTAATGGTTAAATTGGCCGTGCTATTGCCAATAATGGTTTTGCCGGTTCCGGTACCAATAAATCCCGGCAAACTAATATTTGCGCCCGCCAAAAGTGTAACAGTATGTAAATCTGTTCCCCCGGCCAATCCCACATTTTGGGCAAACGCCATCGATAAATTAATGGTGCCTTTAAAATTCACGTTGTTATTATTGCCCGAAACCATCCCTATTGCACCACTTCCCGTAAGCGTTGCATTTTCTATGGTACCCCCATTTGCTAACAAAACCCTTGAAGCGCCGGTACCTGAGGTAAGGCTTCCTGTTCCGGTTACATAACTTACTGTAATATTCACCGAATTGGCGGTACTAGTAGTACCTCCATTGTACACCAATGCCCTTACGGTAGTGGCACTACTAATGGTAAGGGTATGTATTATTTCGATGGTATCGTTAACAGTAAAAGAGGTTACGGTTGTATTGTCACTTACTTTAGTAAGGGTACCTGAAGTAACGCTTGTACCGCTGATAGTTGCGTTGCCATTGGTTCTATACCTAATTTGTCCTTGTGCGAAGGTGCAAAATAAAAGAATGGAAAATAACAAAAAGAGGCTTGCTTTCATGAAAGAGTACTTAAGTTGTTGTAATATTTAGCTAACTTGATATTGTCGGGGGTTTGATAAACAGACAGTACAAGAAAACTACAATACAAACTATTTTTTCATGAAATACGGCAAGCTGTTGTATAGTTGTTTTAGGTACCCATCTATCAATAGCCCAGAAACACCAAATTTATTATTTTATTGATAATCAGTATACAAAAATACATACAATACTGTTTTTTGCTATAGAAAGAGCCAACAAAAAGCACTTGGTATCGTTCCCAATAATTGGGAACGATACCAAGTGCAAAAAAGAAAAAAAAGATTTTGTAGTATTATCAGCCGATTTAAAAGCATGCCACGCTACTAATTGGCACACATAACAAGCGACTTTAGTGTATTGATATCCATTGATTTTACAATATACTTCGTTACAACATGATAACCGAGCGACTTATCAATGTCAGCCTGATTGACAGAAGAACTTGTTTGATAAATTTGGATTTTCTTAGCTATTTTAGAATGAATTTCGCTGTAGGCTTCTAAAAATTGCCAACCATTCATCACCGGCATATTGATATCTAAAAAAATGATATCCGGCAATACATTCGTGTCGTTTTCTGCGATACTTTTTTTGATAGACTCTAAAGCATCTAAGCCATTTGTGTAGTTGACAATCGTTTGACAAGTGCCAAGTTTTTGTATCATTTTTTTAAGCATGTAAGTATATACTTTGTCGTCATCAATGATACAAATAGATTTTTCAATATTCATAGTGGCTCGTATTATAAGATGATTCAATTACGCATGCACACATTTTGTGCAATTGCTTGAATAAAATTGCACAAAATGCAGTTGTTCTTCGTTTGCACTTCTGCCAACACCTACAAATGTTCTTCCAATTACCCATAATGGTAGTTGAACGATAGTGGTTGCCCTTTTGTTTTACGGCTCAATTTGGTTTCACAAAACGCTCGTACTGAATAGCATTGGCACCACACTCTATTTCCTAGTCTGTGCCAAGACAGCTTCTACCCCGCTTCGTGGTGGTGATAGTACTTGTTCGGCATTTTCCCGAACAGCTTCGACAATTTCCCGAAGGGCTTCGGCATTTTCCCGAACAAGGGTCGAACAATTGTCGAAGCAACCCCGAAGCAGTCTCGAAGCAATCTCGAACAAAAGTTGCGGCATTTGCCGGCAATTCATCATCCTACATGTTAATACATTACTAAAACAAATGGTACTTTGAAAATATTTACTGCCGTGGTACCAACTATTTTTTTATGTGTATATTGCAGTTATTATCAATTTAATTTACAGTATATGGAAAACAAATCGCTTTCAAAAACCGTCATTTTAGGCACTTCTCTTTTTTTGGGATTATTATTGTTGGGGTTCTTTATATTCAAAGGACTCAAAACCTTTAGCGATAAAGACCGCGTGGTAACCGTTAAAGGCCTTGCCGAAATGAATATGATGGCTACATCGGCATCTATCAACTTGAAATTTTCTTTTTCGGGCGATAATTTGCAGGATATTATTCGCCTTACAGATAACAAGAAAAAAAGTATCATTGCATATTTAACAAGCATCGGCTACAGCGAAAGCACCATACAAGTCAACAATATTGGCGTTACCGACCGTCAAAAATATTACGAAAACGAATGGCAAAACGGACAACAAGTAAAAACCAAAATTGACCGCTACACCACCGAACAAATCTTAACCGTTCAATCGAAAGAGGTAAAAGAAACCGAAAACAAATCGGCCAAAATAACCTTAGACCTTGTAAGCAACGATTTAACAGCCGAAATTACCACCAACTATTCCTTCCCCGAACTCAACTCCATTAAACCCAAATTAATAGCCGAAAGCACCAAAAATGCACGCATTTCGGGCGAACAATTTGCTAATGACTCACAAGCTAGTTTGGGCAAAATCAAAACCGCTTCGCAAGGCCAAATTACCATTGCCGGTAAATATTACAGCGATGCGGAAGGAGCCGAAGAAAACGAAAAACCTAAAGAACCCTATATTCAAAAAGCCCGTGTAGTAAGTACCATTGTTTTCTTTTTGGAATAATGGCTACTCACTATACTACACTTTTCATGTTGCTCTTAAAAAGTGGGCTATCCCATTAGGCATGCTAAAGCTATTTTCATCTGCTGCATGGATTTTCAACAGCTTTAAAAAAAGGTGTAGGCAATTATTACAATATGATACATTGGGCAAAAGAGCACGTAACCTACATGCAGTCAAACATGCCGTTTCTACTCTTTACTCACACCCTATTTTTTACACATTGTCAAGATTATTTCTACATCCTTAGCATAAGCAACAAAACGGCTGCACAAAACTATCTTGCCAAAAAATGAACCCTACCCATAATGGCTAAACAAAAAGCAACAACAGAAGAACCTTTAGAAAAGCAGCTCTGGAAAACAGCCGACAAACTCCGTAAAAACATTGATGCTGCCGAATACAAGCACATTGTGTTGGGGCTGATATTTCTGAAATACATTTCAGATGCTTTTGAAGAGCTGTATAATAAGCTACAAGCAGAAGCAGCAAACGGCGCCGACCCCGAAGACAAAGACGAATACAAAGCCGAAAATGTATTTTTTGTTCCACAAGATGCTCGTTGGAGCTACCTACAATCCAAAGCCAAACAACCAGAAATTGGCAAGTTTGTAGACGATGCCATGGATGCCATAGAAAAAGAAAATGCTTCATTGAAAGGCGTGTTACCCAAAGTATTTGCCCGCCAAAACCTCGACCCAACAAGCTTGGGCGAATTGATTGATTTGGTTGGTAACATTGCTTTAGGCGATGCCAAAGCACGAAGTGCCGATGTGTTAGGGCATGTGTTTGAATATTTTTTGGGCGAATTTGCATTGGCCGAAGGCAAGAAGGGCGGGCAGTTCTATACACCTAGAAGTGTGGTGGAATTATTGGTTGAAATGTTAGAACCTTATAAAGGCAGGGTGTTTGACCCTTGCTGTGGTAGTGGTGGCATGTTTGTACAAAGCCTGAAATTTGTGGATAGCCATGCAGGGCGTGTAAACGACATTTCCATTTATGGGCAAGAAAGTAACCAAACTACTTGGCGATTGGCTAAAATGAACTTGGCCATAAGAGGTATTGACAGTAGCCAACTGAAATGGAACAACGAAGGCAGCTTTTTAAATAATGCACACAAAGACTTAAAAGCCGATTACATAATAGCCAATCCACCGTTTAACGTGAGTGATTGGGGTGGCGACTTAATGCGCACTGATGGTAGATGGCAATATGGTGTACCACCTACAGGCAATGCCAACTTTGCTTGGATGCAGCATTTTATTTACCACTTAGCACCTAATGGACAAGCAGGTGTGGTATTGGCAAAAGGTGCTTTAACCTCTAAAACATCTGGTGAAGGAGATATAAGAAAAGCATTGGTTGAAAACGGTTTTATTGATTGCATTGTAAACCTGCCTGCCAAATTATTTTTAAATACACAAATACCTGCTGCCTTATGGTTTATGAGCCGCAACCGTAAGGGCAACGGCTCGTCCTTGCCCTTCAGAGACCGAAGCAAAGAGATTTTATTTATTGATGCCCGCAACCTAGGGCACTTAATCAACCGTAGAACCCGTGAATTGTCGCAGGAAGATATTGATAAAATTACTAGCACTTACCATAATTGGAGAAACCTGAACGGAACGTATGAAGACATAGCAGGCTTTTGTGCTTCTGCACCAATAAGCAAAGTGGCAGAGTTAGATTATGTATTAACCCCCGGCCGTTATGTGGGTTTGCCCGATGAAGAAGACGATTTCAATTTTGCGGAACGCTTTACCGCTTTGAAAGCTGAATTGGAGGAACAGTTGAAAGAAGAAGAAAAACTGAATAGCATGATTGCTGCCAACCTTTTAAAAATCAATATATAACCTATGTCAAAAGCAATTTCCCAACAGCATAACAACTTGTTTGAGCAAATCAAACAAACAGATGTTAATGGCAATGAGTTTTGGAGTGCTAGAGATTTATCCAAAGTGCTGGAATACTCAGAGTACAGGCATTTTATACCTGCTATAGAAAGGGCAAAAGAAGCCTGTGCAAACAGCGGACAACAAGTAAGCAATCATTTCGAGGACATCCTCGAAATGATAACCACAGGCAAAACTGCAAAACGTGAAGTAGAAAGCATCAAATTGTCCCGTTATGCCTGTTACCTAATTGTACAAAATGCCGACCCCAACAAAGAAGTAGTGGCATTAGGGCAAACTTATTTTGCTGTGCAAACTCGTTTGCAGGAAATACAGCAAATGGAGCAGTACAACCGTTTGTCTACCGAAGATGAAAAACGCTTGTTCCTGCGTAATGAAATGGCCAAGCACAATATACAGCTTGCAGCAGCAGCCAAAGATGCAGGCGTAATAGAGCCATTGGACTATGCCATTTTTCAGAACCACGGGTATATGGGTTTGTATGGCGGGCTAGATGCAAAGGGTATACATGCAAAAAAAGGATTGAAGAAAAGCCAACAGATACTAGACCATATGGGCAGCACCGAGTTGGCAGCCAACTTGTTTCGTGCCACACAAACCGAAGAGAAGTTGAAAAGGGAAAACATACAGGGCAAACAAAAAGCCAACAAAACCCATTTTGAGGTAGGAAAAAAAGTACGCCAAACCATTGAGGAACTGGGTGGCGAAATGCCTGAGAACCTGCCTGTGGCAAATAGCATTAAACAGCTTGAAAAAGCCAAAGAGCAGAAGCAGGTAAGCACCAAAAAGAAAAAATAATAGTTCATATTACATTTTAAAGAATATCAGTAATGAGTGAGATTATAGAAAAACCGCTTAACGAAATTGGTTGTAGCTTCCTGTCTGGTTTTGCTTTTAAAAGCTCTGATTATACGATTAATGGTATTCCTTTAATTAAAATAGGTAACATACAAAACCGAATAGTCACAGTTGATAAAAATGGGGATTATGTATCAGAAGAACTAATTAATGATAAGACAATAAAATTTCTTTTAAACAAAAGTGATATTCTTATTGCTATGACAGGACAAGGTAGTGTAGGCAGGGTTGGGAAATTAAAACTGAAGAATAAAGAAAAAGCCTTTCTTAATCAACGGGTAGGTAAGTTTATATGTGATGAAGTAGGCATAAACAAGGATTACCTCTATTACATATTAACAACTGACAAATATCAAGATTATCTTTTTAACACAGGTGCAGGGAGTGGCCAACCAAACCTGAGCCCTGAATTAATTTTACAAACTGAAATACCTTGGGTAGAATACAACGAACAAACCGCTATTGCCTCCATCCTCAGCAGTTTAGACGACAAAATAAACCTGCTGCACCGCCAAAACGCCACCTTAGAAAAAATGGCGGAGACGCTTTTTAGGCAGTGGTTTGTGGAAGAGGCGAAGGAGGAATGGGAATCTATGCCTTTGAGCAAGATGGCTGTTTTTTTGAATGGGTTAGCTTGTCAGAAGTTTCCCCCAAAAAATGAAATTGATAAGTTGCCAGTTCTAAAAATAAAAGAACTGAGTAGCGGGATTACTGAAAATTCGGATTGGGCAAGTACCGATGTAAAATCTGAATATATTGTAAGGAATGGAGATGTGATATTTGCGTGGTCAGCATCATTGATGGTGAAAATTTGGGATGGACAAGATTGTATTCTTAATCAACATTTATTTAAAGTAACATCTAAAGATTATCCAAAATGGTTTTACTATTTGTGGTGTAAACATCATTTGGCAGAGTTTATATCAATCGCTTCAAGTCATGCAACCACAATGGGACACATTAAACGTGGCGATTTGGATGAAGCAAAAGTTTTGATTCCAAGTCAAGAAGAATTGGAACCAATGACGGACATTGCCGAATCATTAATTGAAAAAATCATTGAAAATTCCAATCAAATCCGCACCCTCACAGCTTTGCGAGATACCTTGTTGCCCAAGTTGATGAGTGGGGAGGTAAGGGTAAAAATGTAAAAGACCAATGAGTCAATACAATCCAAATATCCATCATCGAAGGTCAATCCGCTTGAAAGGATATGATTATGCACAGGCAGGTTTGTATTTCATCACCATTTGTTGTCAGGATAGGATGTGCCGTTTTGGAACAGTTCAAAACGGAGAAATGGTTTTGAATGATCTCGGCATGATTGCCCATGAGGAATGGGTGAAATTGGCAGAACGGTTTCCAAATTTCGAATTGGATGTATTTCAAATCATGCCCAACCACATGCACGGCATTATCGTATTGAACCACGTAGGGGCAGGGTTCACCTCTGACCAAAATGATGAAATAACCCCAAATTTATCGGTTGCCGATATTGGGGCAGGGTTCACCCCTAACCAAAATGGTGAAACGCCCCAAAACCATGCGGTAAATAAAACCGGAAAAAACGTAGGGGCTGGGTTCACCCCTGCCCTAAATGATGAAATAACCCAAAATTTATCAATTGCCGATATTGGGGCAGGATTCACCCCTGACCAAAATGATGAAATAACCCAAAATTTATCGGTTGCCGATATTGGGGCAGGATTCACCTCTGCCCAAAATGATGAAATAACCCAAAATTTATCGGTTGCCGATATTGGGGCAGGGTTCACCCCTGACCAAAATGATGAAATAACCCCAAATTTATCGGTTGCCGATATTGGGGCAGGGGCGAGCCCTGCCCCTACGGTGTTCGACATTGTGGGGGCATATAAATCATTGGTTTCAAATCGTTGTTTGTCCATTTACAAATCAAAAAACGTAACGATGGGTAAATTGTGGCAACGGAATTATTGGGAACACATTATTCGTAACGAACAATCTTATCAAACCATTTCGCAATACATCATTCGTAATCCCGCAAAATGGCAGGAGGATAAATTTTATGTTTCATGACAAGAATTACCGAAAATACCATAGAAACCTTTGCTATTGACTTGCTCAATAAACTTGGTTATGCATATATCTATGCCCCTGATATAGCCCCAGATGGCGAAAATCCTGAAAGGGAAAACTATGGAGAAGTGCTATTGTTGAATCGGTTGCAGGATGCGGTAAAAAAAATCAACCCAACCATTCCTGCCACTGCGCAGGCAGAAGCCATTAAAGAAATTCAACGGATTGCTTCGCCCGAATTGCTAACCAATAACGAAACCTTTCACCGCCTATTAACGGAAGGCGTACCTGTAAATAAACGTGTGGATGGCGATGATAGAGGAGACAGGGTTTGGCTGATAGATTTCAACAATCCGTACAATAACGATTTTGTTGTTGCCAACCAGTTTACCATCATTGAAAACAATATCAATAAACGGCCGGATATTATCCTGTTTGTAAATGGTATTCCATGGGTGGTGATAGAACTAAAAAATGCAGCAGACGAAAACACCACCATTCATTCCGCCTTTAAGCAAATAGAAACCTATAAGGCTCTTATTCCAAGTTTATTCACATACAATGGGTTGGTAGTTGTTTCGGATGGTTTGGAAGCCAAAGCAGGTTCTATTTCCTCCGGCTTTAGTCGCTATATGAGCTGGAAAACGGCAGATGGTAAAGCGGAAGCATCGCATTTGGTAAGCCAGTTAGAAACGTTGATTCAAGGCATGTTGAACAAAGCCACCTTGATAGACTTAATCAGACATTTTATTGTTTTTGAAAAATCGAAAAAGGAAGATGCGGTAACAGGCATCACTACAATAACGACTGTTAAAAAATTAGCGGCTTATCACCAATACTACGCTGTCAATAGAGCAGTAGAATCAACACTTCGGGCAACAGGTTACACTTTAGAAAAAGAAACACCATTGAGCATGGTTAAGGAATCTCCTGAAAGTTATGGAGTGCCAGGAGTAAAAAATCAAACAATCGGCGACAAAAAAGGCGGCGTGGTTTGGCACACACAAGGCAGTGGTAAGTCGCTGTCTATGGTTTTTTATACGGGTAAAATTGTATTGGCTTTGGATAACCCCACCATTTTGGTGATTACAGACAGAAATGATTTAGACGATCAGTTATTTGACACTTTTGCAGCATCTAAACAATTGCTAAGACAAGATCCTGTTCAGGCAGAAGATAGAAGCCAACTGAAAGATTTATTAAAAGTGGCTTCGGGAGGTGTGGTATTTACCACCATTCAAAAGTTTCAACCCGAAGCAGGCAATGTGTATGAGCAATTGTCTGATAGAAAGAATATTGTGGTCATTGCAGACGAAGCCCACAGAACACAGTATGGCTTTCATGCCAAAACAATAGATGCTAAAGATGAACGAGGGAATGTAATTGGGAAAAAAATTGTTTATGGTTTTGCAAAATACATGCGCGATGCGTTACCCAACGCAACCTATTTAGGTTTTACAGGCACACCTATTGAAAATACAGACGTAAACACCCCGGCAGTTTTTGGAAACTATGTAGACATTTACGATATAGCCCAAGCGGTTGAAGATGGCGCAACTGTTCGCATTTATTATGAAAGCCGTTTGGCAAAAGTGAATTTAAGCGATGAAGGTAAACAATTGGTAGACGAACTGGATGATGAACTGGAACAAGAAGACTTAACCAATACACAAAAGGCAAAAGCCAAGTGGACGCAATTGGAGGCCTTGGTGGGTAGCGATAACCGGATTAAGAATATAGCCAACGACATTGTTGCACATTTTAGCCAACGTCAGGAAGTATTTGAAGGCAAGGGGATGATTGTTTCCATGAGCAGAAGAATTGCAGTTGATTTATACGAAGCAATTATTGCTATAAAACCCGAATGGCACTCAGACGATTTGAATAAAGGAGTGATAAAAGTGGTAATGACTGCGGCATCATCTGATGGGGCAAAAATTTCAAAGCACCATACCACCAAAGAGCAAAGAAGAACACTGGCCGAAAGAATGAAAAATCCGGATGATGAATTGCAATTGGTTATTGTAAGAGATATGTGGTTGACCGGATTTGATGCACCAAGTATGCATACCCTTTACATTGACAAACCCATGAAAGGTCATAATTTGATGCAAGCCATAGCACGGGTAAACCGTGTGTACAAAGACAAGCCTGGTGGTTTGATTGTAGATTATTTGGGTATAGCTGCCGACTTGAAAAAGGCATTGGCATTTTATGCGGATGCAGGCGGTAAAGGCGACCCTACAACCATACAAGAACAAGCCGTACAATTGATGTTGGAAAAGTTGGAAGTGGTTGCTCAGATGTATCATGGCTTTGAATATGAAACCTATTTTGATGCCGATACATCCAAGAAACTATCGTTAATCCTTGCCGCCGAAGAACACATTTTAGGTTTGGATGACGGGAAAAAGCGGTACATCAACGAAGTAACCGCCTTATCAAAAGCCTTTGCCATTGCCATTCCGCACGACCAAGCAATGGATGCCAAAGACGAAGTCTCCTTTTTTCAAGCGGTTAAAGCAAGGTTAGCAAAGTTTGATGGCACCGAATCAGGAAAAAAAGACGAAGAAATTGAAACAACTATTCGCCAAATTATAGACAAAGCATTGGTTTCCGAACAAGTGATAGATGTATTTGATGCAGCAGGTATCAAGAAGCCCGATATTTCTATTCTTAGCGAAGAGTTTTTAATGGAACTCAAAGGCATGGAGCATAAAAATGTTGCTTTGGAAGTTTTGAAAAAACTCTTGAATGATGAAATAAAGTCGAGAGCTAAAAAGAACCTTGTTCAGAGCCGAACATTTTTAGAAATGCTCGAAAACTCCATAAAGAAGTATCACAATAAAATACTTACCGCCGCCGAGGTAATGGATGAACTCATCAAACTAAGTAAGGATATTGTAGAAATGGACAATGAAGCCAAGCACATGGGCTTGACCGACTTTGAATATGCTTTTTATACCGCCGTAGCCAATAACGATAGTGCAAGAGAACTCATGCAACAAGATAAACTGCGGGAACTTGCTGTTGTGTTGACGGAAACGATAAGACAAAATGCATCAATTGATTGGACGATTAAAGAAAGTGTAAGAGCAAGGCTTAAAGTAGCTGTTAAAAGGATTCTCAGAAAGTTCGGTTATCCACCTGACATGCAAATGCTGGCTACTGAAACGGTGTTAAAACAAGCTGAGATGATAGCGAATGAGATAACGGCGTAGCAAATGATTTTTGCGAAGAACCCTCTTACCAATACCTATAAAATAATCAAGGAGTTATTACATATAATGATTTTTTAACAATAAATACAACGATTATCATTGGCAACACCCTACACTTATTCAAAAAAAACGCCCCCGACACATTTGCCGGAGGCGTATAGATAACTGTAGTAATTAATCAGCAATGCATTAAGCCAAGGTAGCCAATGCTTGCCCAATAATAGCCACACATTCCAAAATTTGAGCCTCTGTTATGGTCAAAGGTGGGGCAAAGCGTATTTTATCACCATGAGTGGGTTTGGCCAACAAACCTCGTTCCTTTAAAGCTAAGCAGAGATCCCAACTTGCATCCGGATTGCTGTGTTTGATTACGATTGCATTCAACAAGCCCTTACCGCGTATAGTGGTAATAAACGGCGATTGCAGTTTGGCCAATTCGCTACGCAGCAACTGTCCCATTGCCTCTGCATTGTTAGCCAATTGTTCCTCTTTCAACACTTCCAAGGCCGCAATAGCCACCGCGCAGGCCAAAGGATTGCCTCCATACGTACTACCGTGTTCACCGGGCAAAATATTCAGCATGATATCGTCGTCGGCCAAAATAGCCGCCACCGGCATGGTTCCGCCGCTTAATGCTTTACCTAAAATCAATATATCGGGACGAACATTTTCGTGGTCGCAAGCGAGCATTTTGCCCGTACGCGCCAACCCTGTTTGAATTTCATCGGCAATAAACAATACATTGTATTGGGTACATAGTGCCCTTACTGCCGTTAAATAGCCCTCATCAGGAATTACCACACCTGCTTCGCCCTGAATAGGTTCCACCATAAATGCGGCTACATTAGGGTCTTGCAAGGCTTGTTCTAATTCAGGCAAATTGTTATAAGGTACCAACGCAAAGCCCGGCATATAGGGTCCAAAACCTTTGTAGCTAGAAGGATCGGTTGAAGAAGAAATGGCTGCTAGTGTGCGTCCCCAAAAGTTGCCTTCCGCAAAAATGATTTTTGCCTGATTTTCGGGTACGCCCTTTTTTTCATAAGCCCAACGGCGCGCTAATTTGATGGCTGTTTCGCCCCCTTCTACCCCTGTGTTCATGGGCAATACTTTATCGTACCCAAAATATTGGGTAATAAATTGAGCATATGTACCCAACAAATTGCTGTGAAATGCTCGGCTTGTGAGGGTTAATTTTTGTGCTTGTGCTACCAAAGCTTGTATAATTTTAGGATGGCAGTGCCCTTGGTTTACTGCACTATAACCGCTTAAAAAGTCATAATACCGTTTGCCGTCTACATCGTATAAAAAAACGCCTTCGCCTCTCTCTAATACTACGGGCAAGGGATGGTAATTGTGCGCGCCAAATTGTTCTTCTAACTGCAAATAATAGCTGCTACGCTCAGACATAGCCTGGGTGTTGTGTGACATGGTAGTAAATTAAATAGTAAAATAAAAAATATTAAAAAAAGGACAAAAGGGTACTAAATACCATTAGGCGCAACATGGGTGATCGAGAAAATCAAGATTTTGAGATAAAAATACCATGTTTGAATTAGCTGAATGAATTGCGAAACTACATACTAAAGAGCAATTAACAAAGATAAATGTTTGTGATATGCAACAAAAGTACTTGCTACCCTACCCTTTTGCAGTATTGCGCTGTGTAATGAGTATGCAACTTTCTGGAATTATGCCCAAATGGAAATAACCTTTGCTGACGGCTAATATGGCAAAACGAGTGTATGGCATTCCACTAGCCACCGCAGGTTAGTAGGGTTACTTTTGCAGCAATATTCGGAAGGTAGTGCCTTTACCGGGCTCACTTTCATGAACAAAAATATGTCCGCGGTGGTACTGTTCTATAATTCGTTTGGTTAACGTAAGTCCCAAGCCCCACCCTCTTTTTTTAGTAGTAAATCCGGCTTTAAACACTTTGCTTACGTTTGCTTTATCGATGCCTTTGCCGGTATCGGCTACATCAATCACAATTTGCGAAGCAGTGTCCTGAATACTTACCTTAATAGCACCTTGTCCATCTAGGGCATCTAGGGCATTTTTGAGCAAATTTTCCATTACCCAATCGAACAAAGGAGGCGAAATGAGTGCGGGAATATAGGTTTCGTCGTGCGTATTTAACTGAAACTGTACTTTGCCGCTTGCCCGCTTTTGTACATAATCCATCATGTTTTGTACTTGTTCTATTAGGTTTTTTTCTTCCAACTTGGGAATGCTGCCAATTTTTCCAAACCTGTCGGTAATGAGCAATAGCCGCTGTACATCTTTTTCTATTTCCGGTACTATTTGTTCGTTGCCTTCTACTTCCTTTAGCACTTCAATCCAGCCCTGTAAACTACTTACCGGAGTACCTAATTGGTGTGCCGTTTCCTTGGCTAAGCCCGCCCATATTTGATTTTGGGTACTCAGCAAGCTAGTGCGCTGCGCAATTACCAATACAATGATGAACAAAAACACAATGACTAACTGAACAATAGGAAAAAATTTGACATCTTTCAAAATTTCGCTTTCGCCATAATAATATTTGTTGGCGATGTAGGGTTTTTTACTGATTTCAAGCACAATAGGTGGTGCGTAAGCTTTAAATTCTTCTAGCTTTTGCGGTAAATAGTGCTTATCGGTGGTGGCCAAACGCGTATTGAGGTTAATAAAATTATTGGTAATACTGTCTTTTTCGTTTGTTTCAATAATTGGGATATTCGTGTTTTCGCTCGATATTTTGGTGGCAAGGTTCAAGCTAGCCGTATCGCCCGAATTGAGGATGGTTTTTTGGGCTTGTACCCATATTTCTACAAACGCTTTTTCTTCGGCTGCTATTTTATTGGCTAAGTATTGCGAATACCAAACTGTACCCAATACAATCAACAAGGCAATTAATGCCATAATAGTTTTACCATTCATCCATTGTTTTATCATGTTATATATTTATCATACAAAATAGCCTCCACACTTAAAAAGGGGCAAATGTGCAACGA
>Ga0114938_1000793_pt1 | contig 22878 bp, 19 predicted proteins | sample AshMeaBigSpring_FD_88675 | JGI IMG/M metagenome (GOLD analysis project Ga0114938, IMG submission 88675) | Groundwater microbial communities from Big Spring, Nevada to study Microbial Dark Matter (Phase II) - Ash Meadows Big Spring | ecosystem: Environmental > Aquatic > Deep subsurface >...
ACACCGAGTGGCTCATCGGACGCCACGGGCACATGACCCCACGAGAGGCATTCGCCTCCGCCACCAGCGAGGTGGCAGCATGAAACAGACACGACCGCTGTCCAACGAACCGGGTGCTGTTCAACGGTTACGGCGCCTCCCAGAGGCAAGCGGAGGCGCTGAGGTCGATGGCTCCCATGATGTCTCTAACTCCCGGTCGCGGGTTGTCGCCCACAACACGGACCGGCCGCCCGTCGACGTCAGCCGCGCAGGGCCGAGGCGAACACGGACGGCAGTCTGCGGATCTTGCCGTCTGCGGCAAAGCGGGTCAGCGCCCGCCCCGTCTGCGCCGCCGTCGTGTTGGTGACGAACCACGGCGGCTTTGGCGCCAGGTGGAACTCGCCACCCCGCCATGCCCGGTGGAACGGCCGGAACGGTCCGGCGACCACGGTCTTCTCCGGCTTGTCGAAGAGCAGGGCGTTGTGGACCACCCCACGACCGCTCCCGATGTCGTTGAGGGGCGCCCCACCGAACCCACCCCACGCAGCTCGCGGTGACAGGAACCCGAGAGCGCTCCACACGTTGATGCCGACGCATCCGTACCGCAGATCGGCGATCGCCGTGTCGAACGTCTCCCCCAGCTCCCGGATCGTTGCCGGGTGGATCATCACGGTGGCGCCGAGCGTTCCGTGTAGCGAGTCGTTGGCGAACGCCACCGCCGCCGCCAGGAACGCACCAGGGTCGTCGGTCCCCGGAAGGTGCGTCGTCGCAAACACAGACGAGAAGAGCTCCTCGGTGAACACAAAGCTCCGGCTGTCTGGAGCCACGTTGCGCAGGTGCGCCCGCAAGCTCTTGGTGTCGAGATGGACGGTGTGGGCGTGGCGCTCGACGGCCCGCCCGTGCCGTTCGGCGGCACCCGGGTAGTAGGCGGGGCGGGGCAGGGCCGCGGCGATCGTCTCCTCGACGAGCTCGAGGTAGCGACCGGTGTGCCCCCACCCGTCCGGCATGACGAGCACCTGGGAGGCGATGCAGTTGAAGCCCGCGTTGTGCAGGCGCTGCGTCACGAAGTTCTCCGCCTGGTAGCGCAAATCGGCATCCGTCCACGGACCGGGTACGACGATGGCGGGGCTCACCCCGCCGAGCTCGCTCGTGATCGGCTTGCCGAGGATCGGCTCGTTGCGCTCCTTGCGCGCCCTCCCCTCCGCCCCCTCGCCGAACACGATGAGGTCATGGGTGCGCTGGCTCCCGGTGACGTGGATGGTGTCGATGCCTGGGTGGGCGGTGAGGTAGGCGCCGATCTCGGCGTCCCCGTAGGCGAAGCGCACGAAGCCGCGGCGCACGAACTCACCGAACACGTCCTCGAGGATCGGCCCGAGGTAGTCGTTGACCGGATTGAGCTTGAGGATCGCCACCTGACCCGCGGCGTACAGCCTGTACAGCACGTCGAGCGGTGCGATCGAGTTGATGTTGCCGGCGCCGAGCACGAGACACACCCCACCCTGCGGCGCCGGCTCCCGGTGCCACGAGGCGGTGTTGGCGGCGAGGTTGCCCGGGGTCACCTCGGGCTGCATCCACACCTCGCCGCGGTAGCCGCTGAGCAGCAGCCGGTCGTGCCATTCGGCAGGCAGGATGTCGACGACGGTGCGTCCGCCGGTACCGGTGCGCACCCACCCGGGGTCATACGTCGTCTGCCCGCGCCATATGCGTTCGAGCGCCTGGTGGTGAGCCGCGACCCACGTGATGATGGCGTACGGGCCGGACAGCCACTCCTCCCCGGCGAGCGGCGAGCCGGCGGACAGACCCTTGGCGGCGACAGACGCCGCCACCCACGCCTCGGCAGAGCGAGCGGTCCGCTGCTTGAGGTCGTGGAGAAGGGCCAGCCGGGTGGGGATGTCGAGCCTGGCCCACGTGCCTGAGGCGGCGTGGAGCGCATCGATGGCGTTGTCGATGTCGGTGTAGGTGCTGAGGCGGGACGTCACGGGCGTCAAGATAGGGCTCGGGAGGGGCTCCGTCGACAGGCGACGCACCCCGCTCTCACCCGGCAGCGAGATGGGGTCGGAGCGCATCAGAGAGATGCTCGGGGAGGCGGGTGGGGCGTCCCTCCACCGTGGTCGTCGCTACCGAGATCTCCTGAACGGCGAGCAAGTCAGCCTGGCGGTACATCCGCTGCCGCCACCGCGTCGACGCTCTGCGCAGCTCGGCGAGCTCGGTCTCGATGGTCAGCACGTCGTTCGGACCCGCCGACTGCCGGTAGGAGATGTGGAGATCGGTGACGACGAGGTGGTAACCGCGCTCCTTGAGCGCCGCCAGATCGACCCCGGCCGCCTGGAGCAGCTCGATGCGGGCCGACTCGAAGTACTGCACGTATGCGGCGTGGTTGACGTGGTTGTACGGGTCGAGCTCGTAGAAGCGCACCTTGAGCTTTGTGGTGAACGGCATGGCGGCACGCTAGCGGGGGCGGTGTCGGGCCCCGCGGAAGCCGAGCTGGCGCCACCCCTCGAAGACAACGACGGCAACGGCGTTGGCCAGGTTGAGGCTGCGGCCGCCCGGTGCGATCGGGATGTACGGGCGGGCGGTGACGGCGGGGTGGTCGAGCACCGCCGCCGGGAGCCCCACCGACTCCTTGCCGAACACCAGCACGTCGCCCTCCCGGTAGGCGATGTCCGTGTACCGCACCTCGCCCCGTGGGGTGAACGCATAGACCCGTGCCGGCCGCATCGCATCGACCACCGCAGCGAACGAGGCGTGCTGGGCGACGTCGGCATGCTCCCGGTAGTCGAGACCGGCCCGGCGCAGCTTGGCGTCGTCGAGGGCGAACCCCAACGGGTGAACCAGGTGGAGCCGGCACCCGGTATTGACCGTGAGCCGCATCAGGTTGCCGGTGTTGGGAGCGATCTCCGGCTCGTGGAGCACCACGTGGAACATCTCCGCAGAGACTAGGGGGAGGCCCGAAGGCCTCCCCCGCTCGTCGGTTGCTCCGCCCGCTTCGTTCAGGCAGCCGGCTCGACCAGGTGGAGAGTCCCGGTCGTGACGGTGCCGAGGTTCTGGACGACGCCGTTTGGCCACGTCACGCTCAGCGTGCCGCCGGTGGCGCCGCCCAGCCCGAAGAACGCCGCCTTCTGGCTGCCGCCGCCATGGTTCGACCCGCTGCTGATGAGCTGGAACTGCACGCCTTCGGCGGTGGTGAGCCGCAGCTCTGTGCCGATGCCGTCCCGGTTGGACACCGTCCCCTCGACCGTGATGACGAGGTGGTTGTTGGTGTTGCCACCGGCCTCGCTCTGGTTGTGCATCAGCACAGGCGCCTGCCCGTAGTTGCCGACGAACACGTCGACCCAGCCGTCGCCGTCGAAGTCGGCCAGGGCCACCGACCGACCACGACCGGTGTGGGCCATCCCGGTTGTAGGCGCAACATCGGTGAAGGTCCCGCCGTTGTTGGCGAGCAGCGAGTTGGCGTACGGCGCATCGGTGCCGATGCCGCCGTTGGCGAAGAACAGGTCCTGCCATCCGTCGTTGTCGTAGTCCAGGAAGGCGGTCCCCCAGCCGATCTGGCCGTTCGTTGCCGCATCGACACCAGACGAGACGCTGATGTCGGTGTAGGTGCCGTCGCCGTCGTTGCTCAGCAGGTGGCCGGGGTTCGCATCCGAGAAGGCGAGGTCGATCCAACCGTCGTTGTCGTAGTCGCCCATGCCGAGACCCATGCCGTTGACCGACAGGTCGGTCCCTGTGGCGGCGCCAACCTCGGTGAAGATCCACCCTCCTGTGCCGTTCGACCCGTCGTTTCTGATCATCTTGTTCGGCTGGTTCACGTCCCCGATGTTGTCGTTCACCAGGTAGATGTCGTTGTCACCATCCCTGTCGAAGTCGGCGATGCCAGCGGCGAACCCGAGACCGTCGACCGTCGAGCAGGGCACCGCGCCGCCGCCGCACAGCCAGGTCGTCCAGTCGGTGAACGTGCCGTCGCCGTCGCCGTGCCACAACCGGTCGGTGTTGTCACCCACGCACGACATGTGCTTGGCCAGGTACAGGTCGAGGACACCGTCTCCATCGACGTCGCCGAACGTTGCGGTCTCCACCTTCCCGGTGTCGGTCAGCCCAGACTGGGTCGACCGGTTGGTGAAGGCGAGGGTCCCTCCGTTGTTGGCGAACTCGTTGCGGTACAGCTTGTTGCCGTCGTCGCTGCTGAAGTACAGGTCCTGGTCGCCGTCGTTGTCCACGTCTGCGAAGACGGCGGCATAGCTGTCGAGGGACGCCGCATCGATCCCGAGCGACACTGCACTGTCCACGAAATCGGGGATCCCGTCACCGGACGTGTCCCCCGAGTTGAGGTACATGTGGTTGGGGCCGATCTGGTTCGTGGTGTACAGATCCTGGTCGCCGTCGTTGTCGACGTCCGCCCAGGCGGCGCCGATGCCGATGGGTCCACCGCAGTCGTTGATGACGTGGGTGTAGTTGATGCCGACTGCTGAGGCGACGTCAACGAAGGTCCCGCCGGTCGCACCCGGCATGTAGCCGACAGGTGTTGCCGCCGTCGAGCCGCCATCGGTGACGGTGAGCAACTGCACAGCGTTGCCCGTCGTAAGGGCCTGGCCTGGCGGGGTCGTGACCGTCAGCGTGCCCTGACCGATACCCACCGTCAGCGTGAAGTTGCCGGAGGCATCCGTTGTGCCGGGCCAGGCCGTGCCCGCCGCATCGAGGAACGACACCGAGACACCCGCCAGCGCTGTGTCCGAGCCGTTCTCGACACCGTTGCCGTCGAGGTCGCTGAACACGTGGCCGGTGACATCGCCAGACTCCACGGGGGCGCCCGCGTTCACGAAGAACGCATTGGCGAGCGAGCCGGAGAGGCTGTCCGGGTTCGTCACCGTGACCGTCCGCCACCCGGTGGCGGCCGTTGAGGTGGCGGTGATGCGAAGCCGCAGAGTGTTGCCCTTGACCGAAGAGACCGTTGCGGTGAGCCCCGTACCCGAGAACGTGACCGTGCCGCCGGTCTGGTAGTTGAGCACCTCGAGACGGCCGTTGCGCACCTCGCCCGGATCGATGTCCTTGTCGGCGTCGGTGAAGCCGACGACGACCGGTGCGGTACCGGAGGGTGGCTCGTAGCCGACATCCGCCGCCGTTGCCGTACCGCCGTCCGTGACCGTCAGCGTCTGGGAGGCGTTGGCGGTGGTGAGGGTGTAGCCGGCAGGGGTCGTGAAGGTCACGTCAGCCGACCCGGTCGGGAGCCCGGCGACGGTCCAGTTGCCGGAGGAGTCGGTGGCGACGCTGTGCGAGACGGCCGCCGAGTCGACAACGTCGACATCGACAGCTGCCAGACCGGTCTCCCCCGCATCCTCGACGCCATCGCCGTCGGTGTCGGAGTACACATGACCGGTGACGTCACCGGTCGCACCGCCGGTGCCCGTCACGGTGATGGCGTCTGTAAGCGTGTCGGAGAGACCGTCAGGGTTGACGGCGGTGAGCGATCGCACCCCTGGGGCCGCCGTGAGCGATGCCGTGATCGTGAGACGCACACCGTTTGTCTTTATCTGCACCGCGGTCACGGTGAGGCCGGTGCCGGAGAAGCTCCACGTCCCGCCGGTGTCGTAGCCGGTGACGGCTACGTTGTACGTCCGGGTCTCACCCGGATCGATGTCCTGGTCGGCGCTTGCGATCGATGTGATGTTCGGAGGCACGCCGGGTGTGGCGCTCGCCGGAATCGCTGCGAAGAGACCTGACAATACGAAAAGGACCGCCGCAAGCGCAAAGCTCCGCCGGCCCAGCACGAAAGTAGCCATCCCCCGGGACCCCCTTATTCCTGCACTTCCCTCACCGGTGACTGTAGCGACGACAGCGCACGGCTCAAGGGTTGGGACTAGGTCGATCGACCCTGTTTTCCACGCTCCACATGCCCTGCTTCATGCCCTGCTCCCAGCTCGGCGGCGGGTCCGGTGGGATCGCAGGCCCCACCCACCGACGCGCTTCCAGACGCCGTTTGGACGCAGCGGTGAGCCGCATGCAGGATCTGTACAACGTGACAACCGGCATTCGCCTCGGGATTCGGGCCAACCTCGCCCAGTTCGCCCTGCTCGTCGGTGTCAACGCCCTCGTCGGGGGCATGCTGGGACAAGAGCGCACGGTGCTCCCACTGCTGGCCGAGAGCGAGTTCGGGCTGACCGGGTTCACCACCGCCCTCACCTTCATCGTCGCCTTCGGGCTGGTGAAGGCCGCAACCAACTTCGTCGCAGGCGCCCTGGCGGACCGCTTCGGACGCAAGCCCGTCCTGGTGGCGGGCTGGCTGGCCGGTCTCCCCGTCCCCATGCTGCTCATATGGGCGCCGACGTGGGCCTGGGTGGTGGTCGCCAACGTCCTGCTCGGTGTCAACCAAGGTCTCACCTGGTCGACGACAGTCATCATGAAGATCGACCTCGCCGGACCACGACGCCGCGGTCTCGCCATGGGGCTGAACGAGGCAGCCGGCTACCTGGCCGTCTCGGCAACCGCACTCGCCACCGGGTACATCGCCTCCCGCTACGGGCTCCGACCCCATCCCTTCTATCTGGGCATCGTCTTCGCCGGGCTCGGGCTCGGTCTCACCACCCTGGCGGTCAGGGAGACGCACCAGCACGTCTCGCACGAGGCGGCCGGCCACCCGCCGGAGCACCCCGCCCCCGCCATGACCCCCCGCCAGGTGCTCATCGAGACCAGCCTCCGTAACCGGTCGCTGTCGGCGGTGAGCCAGGCCGGTCTCGTCAACAACCTCAACGACGGGATGGCCTGGGGGCTTCTCCCCATCGTCTACGCCGCCGCCGGTCTGTCCGTCTCCCAGATCGGGGTGCTCGCCGCCGCCTACCCGTCGGTGTGGGGACTTGGCCAGCTCGTCACGGGAGCGCTCTCCGACCGGCTGGGGCGGAAGTGGATGATCGCCTCGGGCATGTGGCTCCAGGCGGCCGCCATCGGTGTCATCGCCGTCGGGACATCCTTCGGAGTCTGGCTGGCCGCGGCGGTCCTGCTCGGCGCAGGCACCGCCATGGTCTATCCCACCCTGCTGGCCGCCGTCGGCGACGTCGCCCACCCCACATGGCGGGCATCGGCCGTCGGGGTCTACCGCCTGTGGCGGGACGCCGGGTTCGCCGTCGGCGCCGTTCTCGCCGGGCTCGTCGCCGACCTGGCCGGACCGACCACAGCCATCTGGTTGGTCGCCGTCCTCACGCTGACCTCGGGCATCATCGTCGCCATCCGCATGAGCGAGACCCACCCCACCCGACTCGCCGGGGACCGCTGACCGGCGGTCCCGACGCCCACTGACTTCTTCAGACCGTCGCCTCCGAACCCGACACCGCGTGCGCCACGGGTTCGCATCGTTTGACGGCGCTCTCGAACCTCGCCGAGCGAGTGCACAAGGACGTCGAGACGGCCGCGGTGCGATCCGATCTCCTCGGCATGCTTGCCGAGATCGCAGCGGCGATGGGCATCGACCCTTCGGCGTGAGACCCGGCGCGCTGCTCTCCGATCGCCGCCGTCACTCCGGCTGGATCAACGGCGGCGTGTGCGACGTCGGCGGCGCTTTCGTCTCCGGCGGCACGGTCGTCGACACCGGCTGTTGACCCTCCGGCAGCCGAGGGATGTCCACCTGGGGCGGCTCCCGGAGCACGAGGCCCCTGGCGCCGTCCTCCACGTACTGGACCACGGGATAGAGATTCCCGATCACCCGGCCCGCGGCGTCGATGCGGGGCTCGGTGCGGATGGCAAACCACTCATCGGTGTCAGGGCCGATCTCGACAGGACGCCCGCCGCCGTCGTACACGAACACGTCCCGGAGCAAGGTGCCCTCGGCGTCGTACACGTACAGGTTCGTGATGCCCTCCCCATCGGGATGAGTGAGCAACCCGTACGGGGCGCCCACATCACTGTACGTCTCGACGTAAACCGTCTCCAGCGGCGCAGCGGTCAGCCCGATCCACACGATGACGGCAAGGGCGAAGGCGGCGATACGATTGACGAGGCGCCAACCCCGGCCGTTGTCGGTCCCTGCCATGCCGGCTTTCACGCTGAAGGCAACCGCTGCCACCAACGCCAAGAGGCCGACCACGTTGCGGCCGGGGACGAGGATGTGGTGGGCCCAGACCTGGGTGCCGCCGCCCATCAGCAGCGCCAGGACGACGATCAGCGCCCAGGCGCGCACGACCCACCAGGCCGGCCGCAACATCGGCAGGAACTCGTGCAGCGGCGCCATCCGCGGGTGGTCGACGACGGCTTGCACCCGGTCCCTCACGGTGGTGGTGAGGCGAGCGATGCGGCCCGGCCGTGTGCTGCCGCCCTCGGTGAGGCCGGCGCCCGCCCTCAGCTCGGCGGCGTATGCGGCGGGGTCACCCAGTTCCGTCTCGAAGACGTCCGGCGCCTCGGCGGCGAGTTCGGTGAGGTGCTGTTCCAGATCGCCGAGCAACTCCTCCCTGTCGACATCGCGGAGATCGGTGAAGTGCTCGCCGACAGCGGCGACGAAGTCACGCACTCGGTCCGTGATGGCGGGGGTGGCGGTGGTCACGCTGTCATCTCCTTCGGGAGCAGGTGGTCGATGTCGGCGACGAAGCGCTGCCATTCCTTGACCCCGGTCTCGAGCTGATCGCGACCGGTGCTGTTGATGGCGTAGTACTTGCGGTTGGGTCCCTCGTCGGAGGGTTTCACATACGAGGAGAGGCACCCGGCCTGAAACAAGCGGCGCAGCGTGCCGTAAACCGAGGCGTCGCCGACGTCCTCGAGCCCTGACTCCCGCAGCTTGCGCACGATGTCGTAGCCGTAGGCATCGTCGCCATCCAGCACCGCCAGCACCGCCAGGTCAAGCACCCCTTTCAACAGCTGACTGGTCTCGACGCCTCGCATCCGTTCCTCCGTGGATCGCCGTCCGAGCTACTGCGAATGGCAGACTAATACGGATAACAGAGTAGTGCACGCACCGTCGAGCATGTGCCGGCTCAGTGCCGTCGTGGCATCTCATACCTACCTCGTCGACGACAACGGCGAGCGGCTGAACTCACCTCTGCGAACGTCGCCCTCCGTCGCCTCCGCACCCGACCTCACCCGCGCCGTAGCCTCGCATCGACCAACGGTGTGCGCCGTCGGGTCAACCTCGTGCCGCTCGCAGCAGCGTGAGCTCATCGAACGGGAAGGCGATCTTGAGACCACCGGTGACGGTCCACCCGATCCCGTACCACACCGAATCCGTGCCGGACCAGCGCCGTATCTTGATCGTGTACGTCGCTCCTGGCTGGCCGACGAACTCGGCGATCTCGTAGCTGTTGTCCCATGAGCCGCTGTAGCCGACCTGAGCACCGTTCACGTCGTAGATCTTGAGGTCGAGATCCACCGTCAGGCTCGAGGTGTAGAACAACCCAAGGAAGGACGCGACCGTTGAGGTCCATGCCAGCGCCACCTTGACGTTGCGGGGCCCGAAGATCCCGACAGGCACCGTCACCTGATACGAGAACGTCGACTGGGTGTCGCTACCGAAGTCCGACGAGGCCAGCAGCCCGACGTCCCATCCCCGTCTGGTGCCAGGAGCGCCGCGCCACCGCCGGTTCTGGGCGATCGACCTGGCCTCGCCCGCGTCGACGGCTCCTGAGCCATCGCGGCCGTCCACGGCGCCGGTCACGTCCTGCCACCAGGTGTCGTCCCGGACGTTGCGGGTCGCCGAGGAGAGCAGGATCGCCCGGCATCCCTCCGGCCAGTGCTGCAACGTGGCAGCCGTCCCCTGGATGAGCGCCGCCACCCCGGCGACGGCTGGCGACGCCTGGCTGGTGCCGGTCATCGTGATCCCGGTGGCGGTGACCGATGTCCCATTGGCGGAGATCTCGGGCAGCTCCCTGTCGCCGTGGGGTGAGGTCGGGTCGCGGAACACAGAAGACGTGGCCATGGCCGCTGCGCTGTCGTCGTGGTTGCCGACCGAGATCGTGTTGAAGCCCTTGTGGTTCACAAACTCGTCGCTGGGCGGGTTGATGTTGTCCGAGTCGCCGCTGAAGAAGTTGCCCGCCGCATGCACGATCAGCGGGTATGGCCAGTGCAGCGCCAGCCAGTCTCCGTACAGATCGTCGCTCGACAAGTCCCCCGAGCCAGGCTCGCTCGAGCGGTGGAAGCTCTGGTTGACGACGGTGCACTCCTGGTCCCTCACCGCCCACGTCAACGCATCGCGTCCCTTGTCGTTCGCCGAGTACAGGCTGCACCCAGGGGCGTGCCCGTTGGGCTCGCCGCTCTCGCTGTTCCGGATGATGGCGTGGACGTTCTGCGAGTGGTCGGAGGTCGAAGGGCTGGTGCTGAACCGGCCAGCGATGACAAGATCTGTCGTGCTGGTGGGGCCGCTCTCCCACACCGCGACCCGGATCCCCGACCCCGTCTCCCCCGCCCCGTGAACCACATCGGAGCGGGCGATGGCAATCGAGTCGCCCAGATCGTCGATCCCCTCGGTCTCGTGGAGGTAGAGACCGGCTACCTCGTCTCGTCCGGCCAACTCCTGGATGGCGGCGACAGGTACCCGCAGCGTGACGAGCGGCGCCGCCTCGTCGATGGCTACCACCTCGAACTCGGCGCCCAGCCGACCAGCGAGACCCTTGGTCTGCACGAGGATCCACTGGCGAAACTCCGCGGCGCGCTGCGTGGCCGCCTCGAAGTCGCAGTCGTGCAGCGGGCGGTCGGCGATCCCGGGGACGGGCTCCTTGGGATCGAACCAGACGTCAACCGTGACGGTCCCGCCCCGCTTGGTGGTGCGCACCGCCCGGTCAACTGCCGGATGGACCTTGCCCAGCTTGCCGGTGAGGGCTCGCTGATGCTCGGCCAGCAGCGCCTCGCCGTCCACGGCGTTGCCGTCCTGGTCGAAGGCGAGCGCAACAGGCTCGCCGCTGCGACGGTCGGCGGCCTTGGCAAAGTCGATGTAGCTGCCCCGAGGCCGGGTGTCGGTGGCGAGCCGCTCCGAGCCGTCAGGACCGAGCCGCACCCGGGTGAAGCTCTCGATGCGGAGCCTGTCGGGAATCTCGGCGGCGGTGGCGACGACCCTGAAGGGAACCTCGACCGCCCCGCTCACGAGCCGGCGGGCGCTCTCGTCTGTCAACGGCTCCACCACGAAGGTGTGGCGGCCGGGGGGGAGGTCGCCGTCCGGGGACCAGCGATAGCGGCCCTTGGTGCGAGTCGCCCCCACCTGCCCGTCGACACCCCTCACCCCTACGACGCGAGGGATCAGATCGCGGTCGGCCTCCTCGGGCACGTCGAAGGTGATCGTCGCCTGCGTGGTCAGGATCTCATCCCTTACCAGATCGATCCGTACAGGGTCTGCCATGAGGGACTCCTTCCGTGGTTCCCCGATCACAACCCCCACACCCGTTCCCCGCAGTCGACCCTACTCAAGCGAGGATGTGGTGGCGGTCCGTTCTCTGCACCGGGGCAGGTCGTCCACGCGCATCGTTGGGCCGGTGGACCATCGGAGGATCACCGAGTCTTGGTCACCTTGGTCAAGCCTCGTGGTGCATCCGGGTCGAGTCTGCGGGCCACTGCCAGGGCGTGGCTGAAGCGTTGAATCGCCGGGGCGGCCACGATCGGCGACAGCCACGGTTCCACCTGCGGGATCCGAATGGTCCGGTCGGCCTCGACACCCTCCCCATCGGTGATGACAACGACATGAGCCCCGGCCCGGCGCAGACGTGTGGCCAGGCTCGCCATCTCCTCGAAGGTGGGGCCGGTGGTCGCCACCATCAGGACAGGGATGCCTCGCTCCACAACCGCTACCGGGCCATGGAGGAAGTCAGCGGCCGAGAACGGCTGGGCGAGCAGATAGGTCAACTCCTGGAGCTTGAGCGCCCACTCGAACGCAGTGGCGTGGTGGAACCCACGGCCGAGCACGATGCAACGCTCAGAGGATGCCAGAACCGATGCTGGCTCCACCGCCGCCGATGCCGCCTCGAGCGCCTCCCCGAGCGGCAGGTCGGTCAGCTCGGAGGTGTCCCGCCCGGCAAAGGCGAGCGAGCAGGCGGCCACGGCGGCCAGTTGTGCGGAGTAGGTCTTTGTTGCGGCCACCGCCCGCTCCGGTCCGGCCGCCAGGTCGATCACGGTGTCCGCCGACTCTGCCAGCGGTGAGGTGGGGTCGTTGGTGATCGCCAGGGTCGGCCGGCCCTGGCGCGAGCCCTCGCCCATGACCTCCAACAGGTCGGGCGACTGACCGGATTGCGAGATACCCACCACGAGGGCGTTGCGCAAGGAGGGCGGTGATGCGTACGGGCCAAAGAGCGACGGTGCCGCCAGCCCGACCGCAAGCCGGTTCCGGCCACCCCACACATACTGGGCATATCGGGCGGCGTTGTCGGAGGTGCCCCGCGCTCCGATCATCGCATAGCTGACGTTGTCCGCCAGCCCTCTCAACGCGTCCCAGGCGGCTCGGTTGACATCCACCATCCGCCGGATGGCGGCGCCCTGCTGCGCCAGCTCGTCGAGCATCGTCACGCGTGGTCCCTCTCGTCGTGGACAACGACCCCGCCGACCACGGTCGCCCGCACCCGCATCGACCCGTCGAGAAGGACCACGTCTCCTCGCTGCCCCGGTTCGAGACCACCACGCTCCACGTCGCCGATCACGCCTGCGGGGGTGGTGCTGGCTGCGGAAAGCGCCTGGCTGAGGGGGCAGCCGGTGTAGGCGACCAGATTGCGGACGGCCTGATCCATGGTCAGCACGCTCCCGGCGAGAGCACCCCCATGATTCGTGGCGCGCCGCCCCCTGACCACGACCTCCACGCCCCCGAGGTCGTAACCCCCATCGCCGACACCCATCGCCGCCATGCAGTCGGTGACGAGGACGATCCCGTCTTGGCCTTTGGCCGCCCATGCCATCTCAACCGCACCAGGGTGGACGTGCTCGCCGTCGACGATCAGTCCGGTCGTGATGTTGTGCCGGGCCAGGATGGCGGTGGCCAGACCAGGACGGCGATGGTCGACACCGGACATCGCATTGAAGAGATGCGTTCCGTGCGTCGCCCCCCAGTCCATGGCGAGGAGCGCCGTCGCATAGTCACAGTCGGAGTGCCCCAACGCCACCACGACGCCTGCGTCCACGAGGGCCGCAACCATCTGCTCGGCGCCTGCGAGCTCTGGGGCAAGCGTGACCATCCTCAAGTCGCCGAGCGGGCCCCACTCGGCCAGCACGGCTGGCCCTGGCAGCCGCAGCGCCTCGATGGGGTGGGTGCCTCGCTTGGCCGGTGACAGCATCGGTCCCTCGGCATGCACACCAAGGGGGTGCGCCCCCCGCCAACCGGCTGGCGGTCCCGATGCGACCGCGTCGAGGGCGGCCCGCACGGCTCCGGCCGAGGAAGAGATCACCGTTGGCAGGAACGCCGTCACCCCGAACCTGGGAAGCCGGCGTCCGATCTCCCACATCGACGAGGGGTCCGAGGTCACGTCGAGGCCGAAACCACCATTGACCTGAAGATCGACGAAACCGCTCGCCACCGTGAGCCCTGCGGCGTCGAGGACCTCCCCTGCACCGACCTCGTCGACGATGACCCCGTCACTCATGGCAAGCTCGATGAGGGTGCCGTCTGCCAGGGTGGCGCCGGTGATGCGCAGCGCCGTCACCCGCCTGCTCCAAACGGCACGAGGTCCCCGATGGCCATGGGGAGCCGCCCGCCCGGCCGGTCCGCTCCAAAGAGAACCGACGCCAGGGCCTCCAACGACGGGGCGACAATCGAGTAGGTGCACAGATGCGTCTGCGATGACGGGTATGCGGCCAGATCCGTCGGCAGGCGAAGCGCCGCCGTCACGGTGGGAACCCCCGAGCCGATCAGGCCCTCGACAAGGGCGGCCTGTTCCGATCCGGCGTTGATCGTGCCGATCACGATCACATCATGGGACGGAGCCTGGTTGATGACAGCGGCCATCTCGTTCCCCGTCGGGATGGGGCTGATGACTGCCTCGGTGACGTTGGGATGGTGACGCCGCAACGCCGCCGCCAACTGTGGAGCCTCCCAGGACGACGTGTCTGCGGGTGTCAGGTCTGATGGCCGTGGCATGACCGCCAGGATGCGACCGCGTGGTTCCAGACGGAAGGGAAGCAGGTTGGCGCCGTTGCGAACGAGCGTGATCGACCGGTGCGCCACCTCCTGGGCGAGACGGCGATGATCGGCACACCCGACCACATCGAGCCCCGGTCGCGGAGTACCGAGCAGCGTGCGTCGGAGCCGCTCTATCCGAGCCCGACTGGCGGCGGCGGCCCCGGGGGCCAGGGTGCGATAGGCCTTCTCCAGGGATACCTGCGTCGACTTCAGTGATGCCTCGTCTGCGGAACAGAGAAGGAGGTCCACCCCGGCGGCGACGGTCTGGCCGACACGACCGCGTCGCCCATCGAGCGCCCCCATGTCGAGTGCATCGGTCACCGCCACACCATCGAACCCGAGCTCCCGGCGCAGGAGCCCGTTGACAACCTCGCCAGCCATGCTGGCTGGCAGGTCGGGCTGACCGGTGATGGCGGGGAGTCCGTAATGACCGATCATCACCATCGCCACACCGGCATCGATCACCCGGCGGAAAGGGACCAGCTCGACCTGATCGAGCCGGGTGCGATCCAGATCGAGGATCGGAAGCCGGTGGTGCGGATCGGCAGCCGCTGAGCCGCTCGTTTCTAGACTCGACCCGCGCTCGTGGGAACCTGGGAGGAGCCGTCGCCATGAACCTCACCCTCACCGCGGCCGATCGCCATATCCAGGCCGTGGCCGGTGCGTTTGTCGACCAGGAGCTGATCCCGTGGGAAGTCCATGCCGAGATGCACGACGGCGAGATCCCGCATGAGGTGAAGCGTCGTCACGAGCTGCTCGCCAGAGAGCGAGGGCTGACCGCCGTCAACCAGCCCGTCGACCTCGGTGGACACGGCTACACGGTCCTGCAGCAGGTGCTGATACAGGAGCAGACCGGCCGTGTCACCAATGCGCTTGGGTGGGTCGTCAGCACGCCGCCCTCCTGGCTGCCGAGCGTTGCCACGCCGTATCAGATGGAGCGCTACGTTCTGCCGACGATCGCAGGCGACAAGCACGAGTGCTATGCCATCACCGAGGAAGGCGCAGGGTCCGACGTTGCGGCGCTGACCGCAACGGCCGAGCGTGACGGCGAGGACTACGTCCTCAACGGGGTCAAATGGCATGTGACGTCGGCAAACCTCGCCGACTACGCGTTCTTCCAGGGCATACTGACTTCGGGTGCGCGGGCGGGGGCGCATGCGATGTTCATCGTCGACATGGATGCACCCGGCGTCCGCCACGTGCGCACACCGGCGTACACCCATACGTACGCCCACCACCACTGGGAGATGGCGTTCGAAGGGGTCCGGGTGCCTGCCACCCATCTGATCGGCGAGGAAGGCGACGGCATGGCCTTCGCCCACGAGTGGTTCCGCTACGAGCGCCTCATGATTGCCGCCCGATGCTGCGGAGCGGCCGAGAGGCTCATCGCAGAGGCCACGGCGTTTGCCGAGGAGCGGGTGGTTTCGGGCGCACCGCTGGCAGACCGCCAGGTGATCCAGTTCATGCTCGCCGACTCGCTGACGGAGCTGTGGGCGGCCCGGCTCATGACGTACGAGACGGCGCGGGAGATCGACGCAGGCGCCGATGTCAAGATGGTCCACGCCCACGGCTCGATGGCGAAGCTGTATGCGTCCGAGATGGCCGGCCGCGTCGCCGATCGGGCGGTGCAGATCTTCGGCGGACGCGGCTACATGCGCGAAAACGTCGCCGAGCGCTTCAGCCGCGAGCTGCGCGTCGACCGGATCTGGGAGGGCACATCGGAGATCCAGCGCATCATCATCGCCGACCAGCTCCGCAAGCGGGGAGTCGCAGCATTGGTCTGAGGAACCCGGACCGCGGCACCCGCCACATCAGGCGTCACCGGCCACGTCGACCAAGCGGCGGGAACCGACGGGGGTAGGGACGTGCAGCCCCTCGCCACGGTAGGCGCGGCCGAGCACGCTGTGGAACTGGTAGACGGTGCTCTCCCACGAGGACAACGGTCCTTGCCGGAAGCCTCGGTTCGCCGTAGCCCGCTGCACCCGCTCGCACGCACCCCAATCCTCACGGTTGGTGATGTCCCAGAAGTCGACGGCGTAGGCAGGGTCGAAGTCGGGCAGCGCAAGCGAGCGCTCGCCAAACAGCCAGTCGCACTGGATGAAGGTTCGACCAGGACCAAGCGGCACGAGCCGGTGGGTCATGACGTAGTCCGGATGGGCGCTGATGAGCAGGTTGGGGAGCACATGGACGTAGAGGACGGTCCGCTCTGCGCCGGGAGCGAGACCGGGGAAGTTGGCCCCACCCGAGGTGCCGTCGAGCGACATCGTCACCGCATGCGGTTTGAGTTCGAGGGTCCCGCCACACCAGAGGCCGTCGGGAACCAGATCGCGGCCGCTGTCCGGTGGACTCACCTCGCACAGCTCGGGGTGGATCGAGGAGCAGTGGTAGCACTCGTGGTAGTTCTCTGCGATCAGCTTCCAGTCTGCGGCGACGGTGTACTCGTGGCGTGCCGCCGTGGCGACCTTGGCAACCTCGTACGGCGCCAAGGCCTCGTGGAGCGTGCCGAACACGGTGTCGATCGGCGGCGCTGATGCGGAGAGGTCGACAAATAGCCAGCCCTGCCACTCGCCGCACCCGAGGGCCACGAGCGGCCAGTCGGCGGGGTCGAAGCGATCGGTCTGGGTGAGGGTCGGGGCGCTGCGCAGCGAACCGTCAAAGCGGTAGGACCATGAGTGGTACGGACACCTGATCTGCCGGACCGTGATCGGTCCGCCCACCTCGGCAAGCGGGTGACCGCGGTGCCGGCACACGTTGGAGAATGCCAGCGTGCGGCCATCAGGATCCCGTGTCAGGAGCACCTCTTCTCCGAGCAGCTCGATCGCCCGCAGCTGACCCGGTTGCACCAGCTCGTCGGTGCGGCCGACGCACATCCAGGTGCGGCTGAGGATCTCGGCCCGCTCCCACGCAAAGAGCTTGTCGGAGCGGTATGCCTCGGCTGGGAGCGTTCTGCTCGAACCGAATGGTTCGAGCAGAGCTGCAACAGCGGCGGGATCGATCGGTGCCGGTTGCCCCATTGGGTCCTCTTCCCTAGGCACTGGGGACTCCACCGATGTTAGGCTGAACAGGGGTTCAAGAGAGGACCGCCTCAATGGCCAGCACGATCACCCGGGCCGATGCGGTGGCCCTCGACGGGATCATCGACGAGGAGCGCAGTCGCTTCGGGGCCCGGATGCGAGGGTCGGCGAGCCTCACGCAGGACGCCGCATCGGTACTCGCCGGGGGTGTCACATCCAGCTGGCAGATCTCCGATCCGTACCCGATCTGGGCGATGCGCGGTGCCGGATCGCACTTCATCGACGTCGACGGCAACGACTACGTCGACCTCCACGGCGGCTACGGGGTGATGCTCGCCGGTCATGCCCACCCGGCCGTCGTGCGCGCCGTGACGGAGCGCATGGAGATGGGCACCCACTTCGCCCAGCCCGTACCCGACGCCGTCGTTGTTGCCCGCGAGCTCGGCTCACGGTACGGCCTGCCGCTGTGGCGCTTCGCCAACAGCGGCACCGAGGCGACCATGGACGCCGTGCACCTGATCCGGGCGTTCACCGGGCGTGACGTCATCGTGAAGTTCGAAGGCGGATACCACGGCCACCACGACTCGGTCCAGGTGTCGACCTGGGTCGAGGACGCGCTCGGACCGCAGGCGCGGCCCGCCAGCGTCGCCGGATCGACCGGCATCCCGGCAGCAATCGTCGAGTTGACGAGGGTGGCCCACTTCAACGACCTCGAGGTGGTCGAGCAGATCTTCCTCGCCGAGCCGGGAAGGGTTGCCGGCGTCATCGTCGAGCCGGTGCTCATGAACTGCGGTGTCGTCGCACCCGAGCCCGGATTCCTCGAGGGGCTGCGCGAGATCACGAGACGCCACGGTTCGCTGCTCGTGTACGACGAGGTGAAGACGGGCCTCACGGTCGGTCGAGGCGGTGCGACGAGGAGGTTCGGCGTAACTCCTGACATCGTGTGTCTCGCCAAGGCGCTGGGTGGTGGATTGCCCGTTGCCGCCGTCGGCGGGAGCGCCGAGGTCATGCGGCTCATCGAGGACGGCACGTACCAGCAGGTGGGCACGTTCAACGGAAACCCGCTCGGGATGGCTGCGGCGCGGGCGATGCTGACGGAGGTCATGGTCGACGATGCGTACGTCCGTCTCGACGAGTTGCAGCGTCGGATGGGCGACGGGGCGAGGCGCATCATCGAGGAGTACGAGCTGCCGGCCTACGTCGCCGACGTCGGCGCCAAAGGGTGCGTCACATACTCGCCGACTCGCATCCGCAACTACCGCCAGTTCCTCGAGATCGACGGCCGATATGCGCTGGCAGCGTGGCTCACGCAGTTCAATCGAGGCGTCTTCCTGCCGCCGTGGTCGAAGGGTGAGCAGTGGCTGATCTCGGTTCAGCACACCGAGGACGACATCGATCGCTACCTGGAGACCCTCGACGCATTCGCCCGAGCGCTGCGCCGCGGCGAGCGGTAGTGTCGCGGCGATGTCAGGGGGTGCCGTTCGCCTCGCCGGTCTCACCAAGCAATACGGCGACGTCGCCGCAGTTGACGGCATCGACCTCGACGTCGCAGAGGGTGAGTTCTTCTCACTCCTCGGCCCGTCTGGCTGTGGCAAGACCACGACGCTGCGGCTGATCGCCGGCTTCGAGCGCCCCACCGCGGGTGCGATCTTCATCGACAACGTGCACATGGAGACCACGCCGCCGCACCGCCGTCCGGTTTCGACCGTCTTCCAGAGCTACGCCCTGTTTCCCCACATGAGCGTCGGCCAGAACATCGCCTTCGGCTTGCGGTACCTGGACCTCCCCAAGACGGAGATGGACCGGCGCACGGGCCGCGTCCTCGAGCTGACACAGCTCACAGGGCTCGAGGACCGCAAACCGACACAGCTGTCGGGTGGCCAGCAGCAGCGGGTCGCCCTGGCGCGGTCGCTGATCCTCAACCCGTCGGTGCTACTGCTGGATGAGCCGCTCGGGGCGCTCGACGCCAAGCTGCGCAAGGCGCTCCAGGTCGAGCTGAAGGCGCTCCAGGAGGAGGTGGGTGTCACCTTCATCTACGTGACGCACGATCAGGAAGAGGCGCTGACGATGAGCGACCGGCTGGCGGTGATGTCGGAGGGGCACATCGAACAGGTCGGAACGCCTGAGGAGTTGTACGAGGAGCCGGCCAACACCTACATCGCGGACTTCCTCGGCCTCTCGAACCTGCTGCCGGCGACGGTGGTCGGCTCGGCCGGCAACGGCTGCCTGGTCCGCATCGGTCCCCACGTGTTGCGAGCCGCTGCGGGCGCAACATCAAGTGTCGGCGATGTGAACCTGTGTGTCCGCCCCGAGCGCGTCGTGCTGGGAGGAGGCGCCGACAACGAGCTTCCCGGTGTCATCGACCGCGTCGTGTACGTTGGACCTTTCCTGCACGTACTGGTGCACGTCGCCGGGGTGGGCGAGATCCAGGCCGTGATGCAGAACCAGGGTAACCGCGTCGCCCTGGCCCGCGGTCAGGCCATCCACGTCGGCCTGCCCCCCGAGGCGTTGCGGGTCCTGGCGCACTCCCCGCTCGCCGATGTCGGCGCCTGACCACGGCGACTCACATCTCGAGCTGGGTCAAGGCGTCTGCGGTCGAGCCCCCGGTGCCCTCCCGCTTGCCGTAGCGGCGCAGGATCAGCGTTGCGATCGCCACTGCGAGCAGCGTGGCGACGAGGAGGATGGTGGCGAGCGCATTTAGCGACGGCGGAGGAGCAAGCCGTGCTCCCGAGTACAAGCGGACGGGAATCGTTACCGAGGAGGCACCGCCCGCGAGGAACTGGCTGATCACGAAGTCGTCGATCGACAGGGCGAACACGATGGCGAACGAGGCGAAGATGGCGGGGGCGAGCAGAGGCAACAGCACGCGTCGCATCGCCTCCCATGGCGACGCTCCGAGATCCATGGCCGCCTCCTCGTAGTCGCGCCCGATGGCGAACAGTCGCCCCCGGACGATGATGACCACGAAGGAGATCGAGAACGTGACGTGCCCGAGGAACTGCGCCCATGTGCCGAACGGCACGAAGTCGTACAGGTTGGCGAACACGAGGAAGAGGGCGACACCCATCACGATCTCCGGCGTCACCAGGGGGATCAGCATCAGGAAGCCGGCGGGTCTGGCCCCTCTCCCCCGCCACCGGGCAAGCCCGATGGCCAGCGCCACGCCGATCGGTGTCGCCACGAGCATGGTGAGCACCGCCAGGCGAATGCTCTGGTTGAGAGCCAGTCGCAGCGAGGGGTCGCGTAGCACTGAGCCGGCGTCGTCGAGGTACCAGCGGAGCGAGAACCCCTGCCAGGTGCTGCGCGAGCGTCCTGCGTTGAAGGAGAACTGGATGGCGATGAGCACGGGCACAAGGGCCCAGACGATGTACCCGATGGTGAACAGTCTGAGGTAGCGCGGTTTGCCCCACGGGTTGGCCAGCAGCCGTGGGATCGTCATCGCCGCGCCTCCTCGGTGATCCGCTGGACGTTGGCCAGATAGGACACCATCAGCACGGCAACGACGGCCATCAGCACGATGGTGAGCGCAGCGCCCTGGCCGCCCTGGCTGCTCGTCTGGTTGACGAACTGGTCGATCTGGTTGCCGATCAGCCTCGTCCGTGGCGAGCCGGAGAGAAGGTTTGGTGTGTAGTAGTCGCCGAACATGGGCAGCATGATCAGGACGAGTCCTGCCAGGATCCCCTGCTTCGACAGCGGGAGGGTCACCCTGCGAAACGCCTCGGATGGCCGCGCCCCCAAATCCCTCGCCGCCTCGAGGACTCTGGTGTCGATCCGGTCCAGGGCGGCATAGAGGGGCAAGATGAAGAACGGCAGATATCCGTAGACAAGCCCGAGGATGACCGTCAGCGGTCTACCGCCAAGCCAGTCCTGGGGGGCGAACCCGAGCCAACCGAGGCTGCGGTTGACCAGCCCGTCCGGACTCAGCAGGTTGACCCAGGCCAGCATCCGCATCAGGTAGTTGATCCAGAAGGGCGCCAACAGCGCCAGCAACCATGCCGTCTTGTGTTTGTCGACCCTGCGAGCCACGAAGTAGGCGACCGGGTAGCCGACGAGCACGCACAACAGCGAGGCGGACGCCACGTAGATGATCGTTCGGACAAAGATCACCCCGAGCGTGCCGCCGAAGATGTCGCCGAATACCTCGCCGAACGCAGTCGAGTCCCACTGCAGCGGATTCCACTCTGGCTGGGGCTTGAGGAAGATCGGGTCGACGCTCCCCATGGAGACGGCGATCACGCCATAGAACGGGACAACGAACAGCAACATCAGCCAGACGAGGCCGGGCATGGCGAAGGCGGGCCACACGAACCGCCGCTGCCCGACGGCCTCGATCTCCGCACCCTGCAGGTTGGTGGGCACCTACACCTCGCTCACCGGGGAATCAGCCGCCTGCCTGCACCTTGCCCCACGCATCGAGCAGCAGCTTTTCCTGCTCGGCGCTCAGCTGGACGGGCACGACACCGCGAGCGTCCTCGAAGTCGGACGGCAGCACGACCGCCGAATCGAGATAGTCGGGCACCCACTCGTCCTGCACCAGCAGGCTCACGTCGAGGCCGTTCTGCGGAGGCTGGTAGCCGTTCCAGCCGAAGTTCTCGAGCGCATTGCCCTCGTCAAGCATGAAGTTGATGAACTGGTGGGCCAGTACGGGGTTGGATGCGCCGCGCAGGACCGCCATCGTGTCGTTGGCGATGTGCGCCTTCGCCGACCCGGGCGCCCGTGCCGGCCACAGGTACCGCGTGACACTGGGATCGCCGTCCTCGGGGTAGTAGAGCGGCGCCGCCACGATGTCGCCCGACCAGGCCATGTGCAGCCCGAAGCGACCCTCCGGCAGACCCGCGTACGCTCCATCGATGGTGTAGCGGATGTCCATGAGATCGACCAGTTCGCCGAGCCCGGCAGCGGCTGCGTCGATCTCGTCGGCGGATGCTCGTGACCCGTCGCTTGCCCCGTTGCGGAACAGGCTCATGCCCATGGTCTCCCGGAAGTCGTCGTAGAGACCGGTGATGCCCTTGTACTTCGGGTTCCAGAAGACGTCCCACGGGTTGTCGATGCCCTCGACATCGGCCGAGTCGACCATGTCGGTCCGCCATGCGATCCCCGTCTGGTAGACGGTGTACGGCACGGTGTACCGCGAGCCCATGTCGTAGAACGGGTCGGCGAGCTGCGGCCAGACGTTGGTGAGGTTTGGCACGTATCCGTGGTTCAGCGGCTGAATGAGCCTGCCGGCGACGGCCTTCGCCACGGTGGAGGCAACCGGGAACCACACGTCGAAGCGCACCTCACCAGACACGAGCTTCTGTATCGCCTCTTCCTCGTTGAAGAACGTCGTGAGCTCGATGTCGACGCCGAGTGCCTCGGCGGCAGCCGGGATGATGTCAGGGTTGATGTAGTCCGCCCAGTTGTACACCCGCAGCGGTCCCGCCTCGGGGGCGAGGCCCGACGCGATCGCCGGGTTGTCGTCGAAGATCGCCTGCTCCACCGGGTCGGATGGGGTGCCGATGCGCACCTCGGCGCCATCGCCGCCCCCGCCACCGTCCCCGCATGCCGCCAGGATCGCCGAGATCGCCGGAAGGCTGATTCCAAGGGCCCCGGTCCCCACAAGGAACTCCCGCCTGGTCAACCTCCTCCGCCCCGTCTGACGGTTCCAGTTCTCACGAGGATGGAACGCCATTTTCCGATCTCCCTTTGACTAGTCGACCGCATCGAGCGGCCGCTTGCGCAAAGATAGCCAGACGCACCGACCGAAGCCGAGGAGCCAGACGCAGCCCGAGCGGTCCGGCCGGTCCCGGAGCCCACGGCCCTATCCCACGCCTCCTCAGCCGCCGCTCC
>Ga0114938_1000795_pt1 | contig 22869 bp, 38 predicted proteins | sample AshMeaBigSpring_FD_88675 | JGI IMG/M metagenome (GOLD analysis project Ga0114938, IMG submission 88675) | Groundwater microbial communities from Big Spring, Nevada to study Microbial Dark Matter (Phase II) - Ash Meadows Big Spring | ecosystem: Environmental > Aquatic > Deep subsurface >...
CTCGACTCTTTTCGCTCATTTTTAATGCCACCGGCTAATGGTGTCTTTTTCATTGAGGCAACGTATCGTTTTTCCTCCTCCTGCTTTTCCCGCCCCGGTGTCTTTTCATTTGAGTCAATTCGGGCCTTCAGCGGCTGGCCGGCTTACCGTGTGGAACACAGATTTCAGCGTCGGCGCAGTCGCTGTGCCATCCGCCTCCACCGAGAATTTTGGAGAGTAGTCGTTATCAGCACCCGAGAGCCACACCTCAAACTTGCCACGCACATAGTTCCCACCGGTGTAAGCAGCGGTTTGCGTCCAGTACACCGAGCCCAGCCCCCTGTCACCCGAGGCCGTTTGGCAGTGAACCGCAATTTTCCCGATCCTGTCATTAACCTGCGTCGGCGTCGGATTTTCCTTCGTGCCCCTCGAGCGAAAGAAAATGAGATACGGCCGCGTATCAGGATCGTCGGCATACCCCGAGAGCCTGTTCATCGGTTCCGTTGCTTCGATCTCAATCCAGCCACTCAGCGTCCCGCCAGCAGTCGAGAACGCCCCGATAGCCGCCCGCGCCGCAGCCGCATCCGCCGCAGTCAGCACTCCCCGGCCCACCGCCGAGCTATCCTGCACATCCGCCGCCTGGATCGGCAGCCCGCTATCCAGCAGCTGCCGCGTGCTCGGGTTGTCAAACCCGCCCGTAAAAGGATTAAATTTCAGACCCATAGCAGTTAGGCAGTTTTCGTGATCGACGACACCAGCGCATCATTCGCGCTCGGCGTCCCCCCCACGTAGACCAGAGTCAGCACAGCCACCGTTGTTCCGCTCGCGCCACCCACCTTGTAAGTCGCCGTATTGATATTGTTCGTGCTGCCATGGTAGGTCAGCGCCACATAGTCATGCGACGGGATGTCAAACCCCGGCAGATTCGTTTGTCTCGTATTCGCCATATCCTTTGCTCCTTCGCTCCTTCGTTACTGCGTCACCACGGCAAACCGTGGAATTTGGTTTTGTTTAGAAATCAGCTTTTCCAGCTCATCCAGCAGCCGCTCCTCCGCCAGATCCTCCATCCGCTTCCCCTTGTCATGCTGGTTGCTCTCATTCAGGCAATCCGCCACAGCCCCCAGCTCCGCATACCGCGCCAGCTGGTGCGGCATCTCCTGCAGCGCCCAGTTCGCATTTCCCTCCGCCGGCACGCTCCCCGTGCTCACCGCCAGCGCCAGCCAGCAATCCCCCTCATGGAACACCACATCCCCCGCCGCGTACGCCACCTCCGGCAGCCACGCCACACTCGAGAACCGCGGGCAGTAGCGCGAAAACTCCACCCACACCACATCCGGCGCATCATCCGCCACCTCGATCCCATTCGGCCCGATCTGAAACGGCACGCGCCCCGGGCACTTCACGATCGTCGGATCCGCATCCCACACCACCAGCACCTCTGCCATCGGCGTCAGGCCCGGCTGCTCCAGCAAAATGAACCGGTCGAAATCCGGATTCGCCAGCCACTCAATCACCGCATTGAAATCTTCATCCACCCCCACCATCGCAGACCAGTAGGCCCCATCCTTGTAGACCACATCCCCCGTCGCGATCAGGCCCCCATCCTCATAGCGCGGGGCAAACACCCGCTCCTCCACCGCCCGCGAGAACGGCCAGTTGTACAGCTCCCACACATCCCGCACACGATCCTCCAGGTACTTCGCCAGCGCCGCCGCCTGGTCCGCCTGCAGCGCCGCAGGGCTCAGCCCCAGCCGCGTCGCGCACCCATCCAGCATCCGCTTGAAAGTCACCCTCCTCATCCCCTCAGCCCATCCACATGCAGCATCGTCTTGCGCGCCACATTGCGCACACGGCAAGCCGGGTTATCCCTCCGGAACTCCTCCCGGAACTTCTTATCCTTCCAGCAATCATACCCCAGCCGCTGGCCCCAGAAATGGTACGCCTCCGGCGTGATCCGCATCGTCACCTGGCCGATCCCATCCGCCCACGTCTGCTCCTTCGGCGCAGCCGCAGCAGCCGCCTGCTGGTTCGCCTCAGCCATCACCTCCTGCATCCGCCAGCCACGCACAAACTCATTCATCACCTGCCGGGGGAGATCCCCCGGCAGGGTCAGAATAGCCTCAGCAAAGTTCTCCTGACCGAGAACCATAGCCATCAGCCCAGCTTCGAGAGATCCACCACATCCAGCGCCACCCACACCTCGCCAGCAGTCAGCGCAGTCAGGTTCGCCCCCGTCGCCGTGAACAGCGCCTCGATCGCCGAAGACTCCTGCGGGGCAAACCCCGTCCGCTTCGTCGCAAACGCCACACCCGTCGCATCCCCCGCAAGGATCTCCGTCCCGGCCGTCGCCAGCTCCGCAGCCTCGATCAGCCCGTTCGGGTCATCCACAGAAGCGCCATTCCATCCCACCTCCAGGGTCAGGTTCGTCACAGACGCACCCACAAACCCCGACTTCAGGAAGAAAGCCGCATTCCGCACCAGCGAGCCCACCGGCAGCGTCACCAGCCCCTGCGTCTTCGTCGTCGCCGCGGTTCCCGAGAGATCCGCAAACGTGATTTTGAACAAATGCGAGAACCCCCGCACCCGCTCCTCGATTGCATCCAACACAATAGTTTTCATCTTCTTATTCTTCTTTCGTTGCGCCCCCAGTCCCGGCCTCCAGTCCCCGGCTCCCGCCGAAAACTGAAAACCGAAAACTGAAAACTAATTTTGACTAGCTCGTCGCCTTGAACGCCCCCAGCGCCAGCGGGTTCTTCACCAGCAGCGCCGCGATCGCGTAGACGATCTCCCGCGGCCCGCCACCCCCATCCTGAAGCGGCTTGCGCTTCGGCGCCGTGTGGAACGCGATCTCCACCAGATCCCGGTCGATGATGTAACCACGCGCCCGCTGCACCGCAGAGCTCGCGTTATCCTTCGCCAGCCAGTGGCTCGGCATCAGCTCCAGCGTCCCGAAGTCCCCCTCCCAGATGTCGATCGTGTTCACGATCTTCCGCGCATCGTTCTGCATGAACATCCGCACCGCGCTCATCACATTCGTCGACGCCGTTTGGATCGCCGTGAACGTAGTGAACCGCGAACGCAGCGAGCGACCGCAGAGCAGCGTGAACGTCTTGTCCGCGCCCGTCTCATCCCACATCGACTGCAGCACCGCATTCACATTCGACTCCGCCAGGCTCCCCGTCGCAGTCGTGTCAATGCTCGCCGCCGGCGTCCGGTAGCCATCCGTCACCGGAAGGTCCGACTGCGCCGAATTGTTGATCCAGTTGCCCAGACCACGCGTCCGGTAAGGATTCGGCTTCGACTCCGACTGCGACTCGCGGTCAGAGCAGAACGCGCACTCCATGTCACGCTTCAGCATCTCCAGCGACTTCGCCACCGCGCGCGCCATCTCCCCACCGCTGCCCACGCCAGCCGGATCGCTCACCTCCTGCGACAGCAGGCTCACCATCGGCGAGCGGCGGAAGATCTGGATACGAGCCGCAAGCTTCGCCCGGTTCTCCGCCATGTTCTCATGCGCCGTCACATCCTCGCCATCCAGCACACCGTCAAACGACGGGTCCGCATAGCTGTCCACCTGGTACTCAATCGTGGTGTTCTTCGGCACCACCGACTTCTTCGCCATCGAGGTCAGCGGATACTTCTTCGCATCGACGAGACTGATCACGTCCAGCAAATGTTCCCGCTTTCCCACCTGGCCCGTTTCAAGCAATTTTGCCATAATTTGGTCCTTTCTTGGTATTTGATTTTTGGTTTCGGCCAGCCGCGCAACGCAGCCAGCCACTTCTTCACACGGCCCCCTCCGCGATCGCCGCAGCCAGGTCATCCGTGCTGCCGCTCTCGTAGAATTTCGCCCGCGACTTTGCAGCCACCACCCGTTTAGCCGGCGCCGGCCTGGCAGCCGCAGGCTTCACCGCCGCACGCGCAGCAGGCTTCACCGCCTGCTCCCGCTTCACCGGTTTCGCCGCACTGCTCTTCAGCCTCATCGCGCCACCCACCAGGGCATCGCCCACAATAATCCGCCAGTTCGGCAGCTTCGTGATCTCCGGACACCGCGACAGGAACTCCTCCACCGCACGGCTCTCATTCGAGCCACTTTGGAACAACCCAGGGAACGCCTTCCGCGCATACGCATCAAACTTCGCAGCCTCCCGCAGATACTCGATCCGCGCCGGCCCGAAGTCCGACAGCACATCCTCCGCGTAAGCCAGCCGCTCACGCACCTGCGCCGCCGTCAGCTCGATCTTACCATTCGAGCCCTCCACCTCGCCCCCGTCAGCATTCGCCAGGCACCACCGCTTCAGCGCCTTCATCTGCTGCAGCCGCTCATTCACAGCCGCCTCAGTAGACAGGTTCGAGAGCGGATTCGCCTCCGTCGGAGCGATCACCGGCGCCTTCGCCGATCCCAGCTCCTCCTGCAAGCGCTGCACCTCAGGCTCCAGAGCCTGCACCCTCTCCTCCGCGCTCTTCGCCCGCAGCGTCAGCTTCCGCACACGCTTCTGCAGCTTCTGCACACTCCGTGGCAGCCGCTCCTGTTCCTCCTCCGCGTCCTCGTCAGACTCCTCGTCCTCCTCCTCCGCGTCATCCTGTTCCTCCCCCTCAGACTCCGCATCGCCATCCTCAGACTCCTCGTCCTCCGGCTCCCCGTCATCATCAGGTTCATCCCCATCGCCGTCTCCGGAGACCTCCTCAGTCCCCTCATCGTCGGTTTCGCCGCCGTTATCGCCGCCGGCATCCTCATCAGCATCCGTCCCGTCCTGCCCGAGCTCAGCGCTCAGGCCCAGTTCCGCGATCAACGCGTCATCAGTCAGCACACCAGCGTCACCGCCAGTCTGCTCGGAACCTCCGCCATTCGGTTTCACATTTCCCTTCGCCATGGATCCTCCATCCAAGAGTTACATCCCATGTTGTTCCCACTTGATGCGGCCCCCATGGAAAGCAAAGACCGCGTGGCGGATTCACATCTGCCACGCGGTCCATAAAAATTGCTAGGCCCCCCCGCCAAAGCGCACCCGACCTAACCCGAGTTAACCCAAAATAGGCCCGATCAGGAAAATCTCACAGCAGCGAAACCCCCTTGCGCGCCGCATCCCTCCGGCCATTGAGCTCCGCCAGCACATAGCCCAGCCACTCCATACCCCCCGCGCAATGCGCCAGCGCCCCATGCTCCCGCGCCGTATCAGCATGCGCCACCTGCGAGCGCACACCCTCCAGATTCGACATCAGGATCTGGTTCACAGCCAGCCACAGCGGATTATCATCATCCACCAGCAACGCCGCCCCCAGCTCCGCCTCCGTCAGCACCCGCGCCCCCGCCGCCACCGGCACCAGCCGCACATCCTCACGCCCCCGCACAGGCAGCCTCACAGCAGCCCGCTTCACATTCGATTTCGGATTCACACTCGCCATAATTATTGTTCCCCGGGCGCCCCCAGCGCCGGCACCGCGCCGATCCGTCCGATCGTCGCATTTTGAAGTTGCTGCACCTGGAACTTCAGATGCTCCATCCGCTTCTGCAGCATCGCCGCGCTCGACGGTTTATTTTGCAGCTCCCGGCCGATATCCTCCTGGTTCGCCCGCAAGATCCCCTCCAGCACCCGCAGCCGCAGGCCAAAGTTCTGGCCATTCTCCTTCATCGCCGGCTCCGTCCCCGCCATGATCAGAGCAAAGTTTTTCTGCTCATCCTCCGCCTCCGAATCCCGCACCGACTCCACATCCCGCACCACGATCGAAGCCATCAGCGGATCGATCGAACGCGTCAGCCAGTTCGTGTAAGCCGCCCGGTCGATCACATTCTCGCTATCCGTCGGGATGATCGCCCGGTTCATCACCTCCGCCTTCTTCAGCGCATACTCCATATTCAGATCCGCCGCATTGAAATCAAACAGCAGATCCACCTCACCCCGGATCGACTCACCCTCCCCCAGCGCCAGGCCCGTCACCTGCTCAAAAAGCCCCGGGTCAAACTCATCCACCAGCGCCAGCGTCTGGTCCACCGCCCGGATCAGCCCCGTCAGCCAATCATCCACCATGCTCTGCTGGTAGAGCATCTGGCGCGAAGGATGCACCCCCTCCGCAATCCGGCCGAAATACTCATCCACATCATCCCGCACCTGCCGCTCAATGTTCAGCGTATCCCCGTCAAACTGCGGCGGCTTCAGCCACTGGTTCTCACCCAGCTTCCGGTAAGGCAGCTTCCGGCCCGGCCCGATCGTCAGCGGCTTATCCGCCCGCCATAGCGGCACCTCCAGCGGCGGGTTGATCGTCATGCTCGTCCGGTCCGTCCGGAAATCCCGCTGCGTCTTGATCTCCGCCTGGTGCGTCGAGATCAGCGACGGCACGCTCCGGTTCGCCAGCAGCACCCGCTCCGTCCGATCCCGCACAAAATCGATAAACGGGTACTGCTCATGCGCATAGTCCAGCTCCTCCTCCAGAAACGGCACCTCGCAGCCCGGGCAGAAATGCACCACCCTTATCGTCGTAAACCCATCCGCATCCACCACCCGCCGATACATGTGGATCACCTCGATCAGCTCATCCATGTCATCCACAAACGTATTATCCGCCGGCGGCGTCGTGAACTGCACGCGCCCCAGCACCGTCTGGCCCTCACGCTTCTCGCAAGCCTCCTCCACCGCCCCCTCATCATAATCATCCGTCAGCACCCGCGCCCGCAGATCCACCTCACTCAGCGGCTCCCGCCACGCGATCCAGCGAGCCGTCGCCAGCTCCATCGTATTCACAGGGAAAAACACATCATGGAACACCCGCAGCGCCGTCCACTGCGGCTGCGATTTCACCACCCGCCGCACCGGGATGTTGCACTCCCCATCCATGCGCAGCGCCCGCACACACCGCCGCGCCACACCCGGCCGCAGATCCGCAAACATCCCCGCCAGCCACCTGGCCACCTCCTCCTCACGCGCCTCATCCCACAGCGCCTCCAGCATCAGCATCCCCTCCTCAGCCTCCGCCGGGTTCACCTGCTGCGCCTCAGCCACCGCCAGCGACAGCTCATCCAGAGTCAGCAGCCGCTTCCGCATCCGCACCTCCTCATCATACGAGATCGCCAGCACCGCCACACCGCACTGCTCCTGCCAATTCGCCAGCAGCGGGATCTCCCGCCGCAGATTCTGCGCCATCCGCTTCCCGAATAGCACCTTCATAAACGTCGTCACCGCCGTCGCCTTCGCCGCATCCCGCGACTCCACCGGAGACGCCTGCAGCATCCCCCGCTTCATCGCCAGCCGCAGGATCCGCGCATTGTCATTGATCACCTGATCCGCCAGGCGGATCCGCACATCGCTCGCCGCCTCCCACGGGAACGCCTCCGCCCCCTCGCTCCCATGCTTCTTGCCATCCTCATGCTGGCCCGCCCACAAGCAATTCCGCACCTCATACGCCCGCACGCAAGCCTCCACAAAGAAGCTGCCATCCGTCACCGCCTCCTCCAGCTCCCTTTGCAAACCAGCCACCGTCACCACCTCATCCACATCATCCGCCATAATCGATCCTCCAAAGATTGTTTAATTTTGCACCGCCTCCATCAACACCGAGCGGATATGCTCCCGCGCAAAGAACATCCGTCCCCCCGGCCGCAGCGCCCGGCCACGCACGATCCCCGCCTGCACCAGCTTCTTGAACTCACTCGCCGGGATCCCCGTCCACTTCAGCACATCCCCGCGCCGCAACAGCAAAGCCTTCGGTTCATTCATATCGCACCCCCCAGTATAAGGCACCCCTGTCAAGCCCGTATTCATCATTAGTAGCTCCCCCCTCCAAACGAACCCATCCGCCCCGCATCCACATAGTCACTCTCATCCGTCACCGCATAGCGCAGGCAATCGATCGGATCCTTGCACGCCGCCTTCTCCCCATCGTGCCGCGTATACGTCTGCAGCGCCCAGATCAGGTTCTGGCACTCCTCACTCACATAAAGTTTCGGTTCATTAAGCAACGCGCACAGCGGCTGCTCCGCATTCCACGCCAGCAGATCATTGATCCGCATGATCCCCTGGTCCTCCGAGAGCCCCGGCGCCTGTTCAAACTGCATCGACGGCCCCACCAGCCGCCCATCCCCATCCACCTGATCCTCCAGGAACACATCCATCAGCGACACCCCGCCCTCCTCCTCCGTCATCGCCCCCGCCTTCCCCGAGCGCGGGTCAAACCTCCGCTCAAAGATCTCCTCCCCGCACAAGCTCCACGCCCCATCCACCCATTTGTTTCCCTCCGCCTCCAGCATGATCCGCTTGTAATCAATCACCCCATAGCCCAGCGACGGCTGCGCCGGCCCAGCATCCCCATCCCATCTCCGGCTATCCTCACTCGTCACCGCCCACTCCCCATACGACGGCACATCCGGCCACTCCCGGTACACCACCCGCCGCCCATCCACATCCGTCGCCATCCAGATCTGGAACATATTCCGCGCACCCGCCGGATCCGCATAGTGCCGCCGCGTCACCGGTCCAGCCAGCATCCGCTCCACCCGCGCCCGCGACAGCACATGCACCGCGCCAAACTTAGGAAACGCACTCCCCACCGTATTCCGCGCATACCCATAGCACCGCTGCTCAATCTCAGCCACCGGCCGGCCCACCAGCAGCTTCTTGAAATCCTCATACCCCGCAAACGGATTCATCGACGGCTGGAAATAAATCATCCTCGTATCCGGCCACACCGCCCGCTGCACATACGGCATGTGGCCCGGCGGGCAATCCGGCACATGCACCCGATCCGCCGCCAGCAGCTGCGGATCCGCAGCAATCGAGCGCACCGTCTGCGCCCCGCTCACCAGATGCTTCACCGCCGGCGTTATCCCCTTGATCGGCGTGAACCCCCACAGCATCTTCCCCTTGCACCGCGGCAGACGGAACATCAGCGTCTTCAGCCACCCAAGCGGCAAGTTCTCATCCGCGCAGATCAGCTTCCACCCCGTCCCCTCATAGTCATTGATATCCTGCTTGTAAGCCCCAAAGACCCCGATCGAGCCATTAGGCAGCACAAACTTTCCATCCGAGAACCCCGTCGCCACCGTATAGCGGATCTTCGTCACCATCGTCCGCCGCGTCGTCATCGCCGCCGCCTTCAGCTCCTTCGGCAGGAAATGCCACACAAACGCCTGGTGCACCAGGATCGACGGCTTCTCCGCCTCATGCAGCCACAGCACCTTCGCCCCCGGGTTCTCCAGCATCACCTCCACACCCTTCCGGCACATGTACCAAGTCTTCGCGCTCCCGTTACCACCGAAAAGCGCCAGCAGCATCGTCTCCTGCAGCTCCGCATCCGCATCCCGCCAGCAATCCAGGTAGAACCCATGCCGGTAAGGATCCTCCCTCTCCAGTTCAATCAGCCGCTCCCGCTCCGCCAGGATCTCCCGCAGCCGCTCCGGCCCCATCGCCAGCGCCTGCTCCCGCGTCGGCAGCTTCAGCACCGCATGCGGCGTCGGCACAATCATCTCACCCATTTTTCCCCCTCACTACTTTCCCCTTCGCCGTTTTCGTCCCCTTGGTCCCTTTCTTCGGATTCCCAAAGATCCGTTCCCACCCATCACGAAACTTCCCCCCATCCACCGGCCGCGGAGAGTCACCTTTTCCAGCACTCATATCATTCCATCCATGCAATGCAGTCCGGCGTCTCGCAATGAGCGTGGACGTGGGCGTTGCAAGCGGCGTGTCTGACGTGGAGTTTTCCTTTGCAGACCGGGCATTCAATGACTCCGCGAAAGTGTCTTCCCTTATACTCCTCGCGGATGTGCTTCACGGCATTCAGTCCAGCCTCGACCTTAGCGAACGCATCGTCATGCTCCTTCAGTTCGTTCTGGATGTATTCCTCGGACGGCCATTCCAGCTTGTCGCAACCGATTTGAGTTTCGGTCGTTTTGAGCTTGTAAGCCATACCTCCACGGAAGCAAGGGAACCCGCGTCCTTTCAACTCCGTGTATTTGATGCCTGCCTTGCATGTGTCGTTCTGGACTCCGTTGAAGTGGATGCACTTCTCCTCGATTTGTTGGCGTAGTGATCTCATAAAATCAGGCAATCACTGGACGGAATCCTTCGCCCCGGTCACTTCTGCGTTCTCAGGAATATCGTCGTGCGTCCGTCCGTCCAGTTCTCGGCCAGTTGCTTTTTTGTCCAATCCACCCCATTGCTTGAATAGGAAGGCAACATCCGCTCGCTCGCAATCGTCGCGGAGTTGCCGAGCCCATTCCGGCTGCATCGGGCGTGATCCGGGTCCGCTCTCGCCGCCGCAGATTACCCAATGGATTTCAGCGTTCCCACCTCCTATTACCCACGGAACTTTATTGATGGCTGCCTGAATATCCACAGGTCCAAGAAGCGGCTCGCAGGAAAGAAAGCGGATGCGGGCCGGGATATTCAGCAGCTTCGGAATCCGTTCATCCGCACGCTTCTGGTCCTCAACACTGGTTCCGATCCAGACATTTCCCGGAGGCTTTCCAGCGTGCCAATCGTCGATCATCTCGCGGGCGGCAGGAAACGAATAACCATCGACCCTGATGGATTGCGCCTTGGCCATTCGCATATTCCAGTTTTCCGGCCTCTTTGTGAGAAGCAGCCAGTCGAGATTCTGGGTGGCGGAAATCAGCTCAAGAAGCCTCGCCAGCCAGTCAGCAGGAACCTCATCATCGAGCCAGTCAGCAAGCGACGCGCAGAACACGCGGGGGCGAATGGGGAATCCTTCAATTTCACAGGTTTCACAAAAACCGTCAGCGTTGAGTCCGAAGCTATTGCTCGAGCCACAAACCAGGCATTCGAGATTTTCTGGCAGCAAGGCATCCCTGTTCCATTTTAGCGGTAGCTTCCAGTTCGCGGCGCTCGTGAGCATCCGGGCATTTCTCGCACCCCATTTCACGCGCCCGAGTCGCGTATCCATCAGGGTCTCCGCGTAGCAATGCGTGCATCCTGGGCTTACTTTAGTGCAGCCGATCCACGGGTTAAACGTGTGATCGGTCCATTCGATTTTCGAGTTTTCCATAAAATAAAATCCTGAGAACAAGTCAGTGGGCCGAATCCTTCGGATCGGCCACTTTTGCGTTAGGCCCCCCGCAAAGCGGCCTCCAATGCGTCACCTCGATTTTCTCCCCACTCACATCCCGCCATTCATATCCATCGTGGTATCCCAGCCACACCGGCTCATCAGCCACAGGGGCAAACACAATCACCGTTTCATCCGAATCCGGCATCGCGCTGTCCACAGCGCGCCAAGCCATCTCATCGACAACCAGGCAGATTTCGTGCAGCTCCGAGTCCAGCAGGGTCAATCCATGTTCCCGGCTCAAGTGTTCAAACAGCGGGTAGTTCACAGGCGTCCACCCCTCAGCGGAGACCTTCCGCTCGCGCTCGGCTTTTATTAGTTCGATTGGCGTTTGCATAACGGGTTTAAAAATGCCTGCCAGCTCAGCGTCATAAACGCTGTCATCTCGAAAGACGCCGCTGCCATCTGTTCGGATTCAACGATGATCGTCCTGCTCCCGTAGATTCTGAATGTGTGGCAGCCCTTCCATTCAGTCGGCTCAGAAAATTCCGGGATTCCCACAGCGCGGCACCACGCCCTCCACATCGGGCGAGACACAAGCGTGATCACATCGGTTTCATTTCCACCTTTGGGCACAGCCTTAGAAACCTGCTCAATCATCGCGCTAATAATCGCGGCATCATCAATCATGGCCCGCCTCCTGTTCTGGATGTGCATTCGCTTTCGCGCGCTCACGCCTCGCTGCCGCAGTCGCTGCGTCATCCCGCCAGGCGCGGAATTGAACTTTTCCGCCACTAGTCGGAAGAACCATGTCTTTGCGAACCTTAATCACATGCCTGAAGTCCATTTTATGAACCAGGCCGCAATCGCAGCACATCATCTTGTATCCAGACCTCACCGGCTGGATCCATTCACCCGCTTTCGCATTTTGGTATTTGGCCATAGTGATTTAGCCGGCTTACTGCAGAACCACATCTTGGGGGTGGACATTGAGCGTCATCCCCGCATATCTCTCCGCATCGTCATCGAAGAGCACATTGAAGTTCGCGCTTTCATTGTGTCCCACGATGGTTCCAGGCAGGCCGCTGACATTCACCCGCCGCCCGCATTCAACATCCGGCATCCCGCGATACCGTGCATTGTGTCGGAATTGCTCCGAAGTGTGCGGACCCCCGATCTTCCGGCAGCGCATATCCGTGAAAGGCACATCCGGCCACGCGTCCGTCACCTGGAGATGGTATATTCGCTTCGCCTTTCCATGCGTTCGCGCGTTCACGATCTCCTTCCACTCAGTCCCCTTCACACTCACCACGAAAGAGAAAATCCCCCGGCAGCGGATCGCGTCCGCTCCACCAGCACTCTTATTTCTCATGCGTCCCCTCCACGCCTCGCGCAAGGCGGTCCCGAGTCCGTTTTTGGAGCCACATTTGCGCCTCTTGCAGCTTTGTCAGCGCCAGTGCATTTTCACGGCAGGCATACGGCCCTGATTGAAACGACTCCAGCCGGTCAATGCAGATGGCAAGCAGCGCCTCCTGCGTGATGCCGTTCACCCCGGCCTCATTGATCGGTCCATTCTGGAACATGATGAACGTCGCCGTCCCATACTGATCGTCAAATTTATCCAGAGCCGGGTTGCGGCTGGCGTCGTATCCACCGATTTTGTAGCAGTGGCATGCACCTCCAGATCCCGGCTCGTCCCTTACCGTGATTTCCAATTTATCGTTCGCCAGGTTGACCTTGTGTGATGTGATCTCTCTCATTTTATTTTGTTAAGTCACGCGGACCATCTCGCCACTCAGAGGCAGGCGACGCCTGAAATTTTTCCCGAACAACCCCAGCGATCCAGCGCACCGCCCATTCGATCACCGTTTTCAAAACGCAATTTGCGGCGCTTCTGCCCGTCAGAATATCCTCAGCCTCCTCCACGATTTCCCGGCAGTCCGATGCGGTATTTTCCTCCCTCACGCCACCCCCCTTTCACCATCCGTAAACCTCCACAGCCAATGCTTCGGGTTTCCACACGGGCACGGCACATCCTTATCCGGCAACGGCTGGCCCGGCCACAGCTCCACCCGCGCCCCGCAAGGCAACGTCGTCAGCACAATGCAGCGCGCCACCCGAATCTCCACACCCACCACCTCATCAATCTTAGCAACCCACGGCATGTAGCTGAAAGATCCAGCACCCTTGCGATCAGGGTGGTATCTCTTCACCAGCAAATCCTCGTGATCGCTACACTTCACCGTCTCAACCTCACACCCGCACCGCGTGCATGAGAATTTTCCAACGCCCACACACGCATTTACAACCTTGCACACCGGGCACGTCCAGCAGTTGTAAGAGATCAATTTGCTCATTTTTTCTTTTGCCTTTCCGCTTTATTGTTCGAGAACGCTTTCTTCGTCGTTCCCTCAAACCTGGTAAACGCGCCGAAGAACCGCAGATCCACCGGACCGATCGGCCCGTTCCTCTGCTTCGCCACGATCAGCTCAGCCGGCTCACCCTCCGCCGCAAACTCCGATCTCTGCTCATCCTCCAGATCCTTTCCGAACCACGGCCGGTGAATCAGCGCCGCCACATCCGCATCCTGCTCGATCTGGCCGCTCTCCCGCAGGTTCGACAGCGCCGGCCGCTTGCCATCATTTTCGCGATTGAGCTGCGCGCACACGATCACCGGCACCTTCAGCTCCTTAGCCATCGCCTTCAGGTTCATGCTAATGTCCGCCACCTCCGCCGCGCGGCTGAACTCCGCCCGCTTGCTCGGCGCCCGCAGCAGCTGCAGGTAATCGATCACGATCAGCCGGGCCCCCCGCTTCGTCACCGCCCGTCGCGCCCTGGCGCGCAGATCCATGATCGTCAGCGACGCCGTCTCATCGATCCACATGCTGCTCCGCGCAATCTCATCCGCCACCGCCCCGATCCGCGGCATGTCACCCTTTTCCAGAAACCCATCCCGCCACCGCTGCAGATTGATCGACGCCTGCGTTCCCAGCATCCGCTCCGCCAGCTCCGCGCCCGACATCTCCAGCGAGTAGACCGCCACCGGCACCCCCTGCAGCGCATTATGGGTCGCGATCTGCATCCCCAGCACCGTCTTCCCCATGCTCGGCCGGCCCGCGATCACGTAGAGCAGCGTGTTTTTCAGCCCCCCAGTCATCCGGTCCAGATCCACCAGGCCCGTCGTCAACCCGATCGGCTTCCCACGGTTCTTGAAAACAGATTCCAGGCTGTCCACCGCATCATTCACAAACGTCTTCACCGGCTTCAGCGCATCATCGCTCCGGCCACCGCCCCGCATCTCCATGAACTTCTGCTCCACCTCATTCATCAGCTCATCCAGCTGGCCCCGGTGCCCCCGCGCAAACCGGTCCATCCACGTCCCCACCGCGATCACCTTCCGCCGTCCATGCGCCTCCAGCACCAGATCCGCATAGTGGTCCCAATTCGCCGCGCTCGGGACAAACGTGAACAAATCCATCAGGAAGAACTCCGCATTCTCCACCTCCAGCGGCACCTCCCGCTTCTCCAGCGCAGCCCCCACCGTGATCGGATCCACCGGCACCATCCGCGCCCGCATCTCCCGGATCGTCTCAAACACCACCGCATGCGCCGGCACGATAAACGCCTCCGGCTCCATGTTCGCGCACCCGTCGATCGCATCCCCGCTCTGCAGCATCGAGCCCAGCAGCCCCTTCTCCGCATCGATGTTCTGCGGCAGTTGCACCTCAGCCCTATTCATCGCCGCCCCCGTTCTTTTTTTTCAGAAGCTCCTCCACAGCCGCCCTCACATCCGCGCTCAGCTGCGTCCATTCCAATCCATCGCAATCCGAGTCCGGATAGATCTCGATCACCGCCCCCCGCCAGCCCTTCGGCTCAGCCGCCCGCTCACCGCCCGCCTTCGCCGCAGCCTGCACCTGCCAGCGCCACTGCGGCCCCGCCTTTTTTTTCCAATCCGCCGCCCGCGTGATCTCCCCGCACCAGTTGTTGAGCAGCTGCGCCAGATCCTTACGCCGGAACCGCGCCGCATCCCCCTCGCTCTGGGCGTACGCCTCCTCCAGCAGCACCCACTCCTCCTCCGTCGTCTGCTCCACCGCCCCCTTGTTTTTTTTCCAGGCAGCAAGTTGCGAGCGATCAAGCCGAAGCGGAAGGCGCGGAGCAGTCGCGAGAAAAAGCGACTTAGCACGGATCAGCAAAGCCTCGTCGGCTTCCTTCACGTCCCCGTTTACGGGGACTATAGGGGATATACTCTTCTCTTCTCTTCTCTGTTGACGCTTTTGTTCGCTAAAAGTGACGCTCTCAGCGTCACATTCCGGTAACAATTCCGCTTGTGCAGCGTCACGATTGCGCTTCCGCAAACGCCCCATACGCTCCTGAGTCAGGCACCGTTTTTTTGCACTGTCCCCATTGTGCCGGTCCCACTTCGGAATGCACACGCCATCATTCCCGTTGTCGATAAGCCATCCCACACGAACCATTTCCGCAGCGAAACCACGCTTCTGGGCAACCTCATCGATATCATCCAGCACCGTCAGCGGCAGCTCACCATCATCCGTGTGCTGGTCCGCCCACGACCAAAATTCATGCAGCCGCCCCACCACGCTGAACGTGTCCAGCTTCAGCCCGCGCGAGATAGCCTTCACAGCCGGGTCACCGCTCAAATTCGTCCGGGTTTTTATCCAATCTCCTGCCATTTTTTGTTTTTCCGTTGTTGCCGCGTCCAGATTCCGAGCCCGCTTCATCGATCCAATGCATCACCGGAGCGGCCGGCTCACAGCCGCCCCGGTGGCATCGTTTGGCCTAGATGTAGCCCGGCAGATCCACCTCATCAGCGATCGCCGCCACCTGCACCCGCAGCGTCTCCAGCAGCCGCTCCTTGTAGTCCTTCAGCTCGTAGACGAACGTCGGCTTCCCGCTGCTCATGCTCACCCGCAGCCGCGCCGCCAGCTCGATCGTCACATCCGATCCCAGGAACGGCCGCAGCCTCAGCTCGAATCGCGACGGGATATCCGCGTCATTCCCCGCCTTCACCTTCTGCTCATCGCTGAACGTGATGTGGTGGTTCACCCCCTGCCTGGTCACGCTCGTCACCGCGCTGTTCTTCGTGATGTGGAGCGCCTGCGCGATCTCGATCATCTCGGCCGAGTCCGGATGCACGATATCCACCGCCCGCTCCTCCAGCAGATCCGCAAACTCCTGCTGCGAGAGATGCTTCCCATTGTTCTGGATCCAGCCCTTCATCGCCGTCGTGTGCTCATAGGCGATCTGCGCCGTGTGGCCCCCCAGCGCCAGCACGCCCGTCTTCTCGTTCGCGTGGTCGATCTCAGCAATCACCACCTGCCCCTTCAGATACAGGCTCGACTCCGGCTCCTTGAACCTCGCCACGTAGGCCACAAACCCTGCCGTCGTCTGGAACGTCCGGTGCGTATTCACCCGCACCGGCTCAAGCAGCAAGCCCTCCAGGCTCTCCGGCTTCCCCGTCAGAGGATTCACCAGGTAAGGCACACCCTCAATCCACCGCTCAGGCCCGGCCGCAACGCCGCGCTCAAACGCCGTCTCAATCATATTTTTCTCGCTCATGGTTTTTTACTTCGCTGCTGCTTTGAATGTTTCTGTCTTCACCTCGGCAGCCGCCTGGCCACCATCCACCTCCCGCAAATGCGGCAGATCCGGCTGGTTCGGATCATTCCGGCACAGCTGGCCGGTATCCGTCGCGTAGAAGAGCGCCGCCTTCCGCGGCATCTCCGGCTTCGAAACCGCGATCGCATCCGAGATCTCCATCATGTCTCCCGAAGCATCCACCGGCTTCATTTTGAGTTTCAGCGTCAGCACCCCCGGTTTCCCCGTCATCCGGCACTGCTGCGTGAGTTTCGCCAGCGCATCATCCAGCTCATTGATGCACGAGCCCCTGTTCAAACGGGTCAGCGTATTTATGAACATTTCTATCCTTTCGTATTGTTGGTTGTTTTCCCCGGGCGTCATTGCCCGGAAATCTGAATCCGCGCATCGAAGCGCGCCTTGATCTTCCTGTAGGCCCCCAGCGTCAGCCGCGCGTCCTCCAGCGCATCATGCCGCGCCGAGCTCCTGGCCAGCCCCACAGCCTCAAGAATCGCGTCCAGAGAACGCTTCGGCATCCCATTGCTCCCGACCGGCAGCGAGATCAGCCCCCGATCCGCAGCCAGCCACGCCAGCGTCTGCAGGCACACCGGCCGGCGCGGCAGCCGCTTCTCGATCCCGTGCCGCGCAAACCCCGCATCCAGAAACCCGCGGTCAAACTCCGGATTGCACCCGCACCACTCCTGCAGCCCAAACACATGCAGCCACATTGCAAACATCCGCAGCGCATCCCCCTCATCCGTTCCATGCTCCTCCAGGTGCGCCCGCTCGAGTCCCGTCACCTCCATCGCCCCCGCATCCAGATCCAGCCCCTCATGCGGCCGGATCAGCATCGAAAACTCCGCACCGCTCTCCGCATGGATCGCCCCCACGCTCACCAGCGCGCACCGCCGCCAGTCCAGCCCACCCGTCTCCGTGTCGATCACAAGCATGGCTGCTCCTTCTGGCCGGCCTCGTGCAGCGCCTCGTTGCAATTGCTCACAGCCACCCGCAGATACGCCACCGCCCGCAGATACGACGACTTGTCATCCCTCGGGATCATTCCCCAGCACCGGCTGCACCACTGCACCCGGCGCTCCTTTTTTTCTCCGCACAGGCACATCTCCGTCGTGTTCATCATTTCTTCTTCCTCCTCATGTCCTCGTTGATCTTTTCTTTCAGCGTCGCCGCCTCGTCCGGTAACCTCCTCCTCAGCCAATCCGTGCACGCCCGGTTCACATCCCGGAAACTCCCCGAGTAGCCCGCACGCGCATCCCCCCTCGTGATCGCCTCCTCGATCGACATCCCGTTGTGCGTCTTCATCGCCCATCGCCCCCCAAAGCATTGCAGCCGGCCCCGGCCATATTCCCTGCCGCAGCCAGCGGGGAGCCCGGACACCCCGCCGCCGCTGTCTTTTCACCTCCATTCCCGGCAGATCCTTTCCGCCGGCTGCAAAATCCAAATCGCGCCGCCATCCTCCGCGCCATCTCCAGCCCCGTCCCCGGGTCCGAGAACAGCACCACCGGCGCCGCCCCACTTTTTTTTCCGATCCACCTCATGGCTACCATCTCCCACGAAACCGCGGGCAGCGGCCCTCCAGCGTCATCACATCCCCATACGGCCCCTCCGCCCGCGCGCGGATCTCCATCCCAACCACAAAATTCACATTGCTGCTCACCCGCACCCGCACCACCCGCCCGTCTTTTTTTTCCGCCTCCAGAATCCGCGTGTTGCGTGGCATCCTCAGCACCCTCAGCGTCTCACCCGCCACCTCGCTCCGCTTCTCCATCACCGGCTCCGGCCGCACACCCACCGCACCCTTGATCAGCCGCACCCCTTCCGCCGTCAGGAAAAGCCGCTTGTTTTTTCGAAGCCACGTCTCGCCCTCCACAAGGTGCGATCGCCGCAGCGCCCTCATCTCATCCCGATTCAGCCCAAGCTCCGCAGCCAGGTCATCCTCAAGCGTCATCTCCTCCGCCAGATCAACCGGTTCCGGCGTCTGGCCCATCGTCGTCGTTTGTTCTCGTTCAGTTTCCATGGAATCAATTAGGATTGATGGCCCCCCCCGCCTTCGGCGGACCCCCTCCCCCCCTGGTCATCGCCACCACCGGCACGCGGCCCCACATCCCCCACAGATCCGCATCCCGTATCACAACCCGTAGCAGCCGCCTCACTATCTATCGCAGCCCCCTCAAAAACATCTGATCTGGAATCAGAATCGCCCCCAGATCCCCCAGAAATCGCCCCCGAACCCTCACCACCCGCGCCCGCCCTTTGTCCCGAAATTCCCCCCGATGAACCCATTTCGATAACGTCAGCCTGCGGGAGCGCGGCCAGCATCTCATTGAAGTCGGCATGCTTCATTTTGTCTGATGCCGTGCCGACTATGGTGGTGGCATCGCCACCCAGCAGAAGCATCTTTTCAGTGACGATCCCGAACGCCACGCTTGCTTCGCCTGGCTTCATTGTCGGAGCAGTCTCGATCACTCGCTCCAGAGTCAGCCGCGCCGCACCGCGCGTCAGGGCCAAGAGCTCCTGTTTATGGTCGTCTATAGATTTCTGCTCGAGCCGGCGGACTGCCAGGACTGTGTTCGGGCTCACCCTGCATGCCCGGGCGATCGCCAGATTCGAAAGGCCCTCCGCAATCATTCGGCAGACAAGCGTCAGGATCTCAGGCCGGCGGACTCTCAGCCGCTCCAGCGTCCAGTCGCCCCGCCGCTCAGCCTCCTCGTAAGCCTGCTCATCCGGGAACAGAGCCGGCTGAACAACCTGATTATCTTCAGACTCCTGATTCCCAGAAAAAAAAGAAACGGCGGCGGGGGCAGGGGACTCCGCTGGAAGCTGGGGGGATGGCTTCATAGCGCGGCAGCCCCTCTCTTGAGCGTGCGATGGTCAAGGAACCGCTGCAGCGCCGTGGCCGGGATCCGGACATCACGCCGGCCCAGCTGGATTACTGGCGAAATATCACCGGATCGCACCCATTGCTGGACAGTCCGCATGTGGACGCCGAGCAGTCCAGCGGCCTCGCGGGTGCGGTAGTGCTTTTCGACCTCTACCATTTGAAAACCCTCCAAGCTGCAATACACAGCGCTGCGGCCGGACCGACGTGGAATGCATATTCCAGAAAAAAAGAAACGGCGCGGCAGAATGAAGCGGGATCCATGTCAGGCAGCCCTCACCAGGTAAGGCGTCACATGATGCCGTTGTTGAAAAAGCCTGGTCGCCGCAGCGCGCGAGTCCGCAAACACATAGTCACCGAAAGGGGATGGCCAGGCAGATGCCATACAATACCACTTTCGAACCCGCGAAACCTTCAGAGCCCTCATGAGATCGTCAGCAGCCTCCTCTGCAGCTTCGAATAATCATTCTCCATGACGTTCTGGATGCGCAGATCCTCCGCCATGCCGCTGAACCACTCTTCGCCCGATCCGATGATCATTTCTTGGATCTGCCACTTGAGATTCAGCAGCATGAGCATCGCCACCCGCAGCTGTTTTACATCCTGCACATTGTCCATCAGGCGCTCTACTTGAGCCACCTGTGCGCTCCAGATAGTCAGGAACGTCGGCTTGAGATCCGCGATCGATGGCGCCTTGCGGGCCGGCAGTCTGATCGGCCGGTTAGAAAGCAGCGTGCTCATTCGGTCACCTCCACGCGGATTCTCGGGCACCCCAGAAGAGTAGCCAGCACCAGCTTCCGGATAGACTTGTGGTGCCCATTTATCCCGGAAGATCCAGTGTTTGAGCGGAAAATATATCCTTCCGGCTCCTTGCAGATTCTATACTCCCGAAACAATCCAGGGTGGTTTTTGAACCTTTCAATAGGCGAGGGGATGGAGTTGCCCCACGGATCAGTTAGAACCGTCGATTTCGCGACAATGTTCGCCATGTTCGCCCTGGTAAGAAGGCGCCCATTGATAATTTTGACTTTGGCGCTGATCGTAGCGCTCATTTTCCGGGCTCCTCCAGAGGTGCGCAGAGGCTTACAAGCTGAGCTGATTCAATCGCCTCAGGCTTACGTGCAAGCGGACGCTGCTCACACCTGGCATCGAATCGGAGCAACAGTTCCCTGCACATTATTTCGATTCTCGCAGCTGTTCCGGAAGACTTTGGCTCCCCACATCTGCGAATGATGGTCGCTGTGTTGATCATGGCGACGAATACCGCCCTCTCATCCATCAATGGGTCTGGAAACACATCCCCATCGATCATTGGGAACATGATGGACTTGCTCATGCCGCCACCTCCTCGTCTCCAGTTACAGATTTCAAGAATCCCTCCTCCCGCAGCTTCAGGCGGAGAAGGTCCGCGATGACGTTGGCGCGCTTGCGCTCCGTGTGCAGGCAGAACCGATCCAGACCAGCCCGGACGCGCGGAGGAAGCGTGATGTTTAGCGGCTTGTTGTTTCTCATGCCGCCGCCTCCTCTTGGGTATTTGACCGGCCTGCATCTTCACAGATCAGGATCTCGATATAGTTTGAGAACGTCCGAATGCGCCGCTTTTCCATTTGCTGGCGGGCCGTGTCTTCCACCTGCTTTGGCATCGAGACACCCTTGATGACTCTGTCTGCAGCTTTATTCACTCTCATTCTCCTAGAAATAACTGGTTCCAGTTGGAAGTCAATGGAAAATTTAACTGTTTGTTAAATTTTGACAATTAACGCATGTTTTCTCGTATGAAGACCGGACATGGACCAGGAAAAGGCGCTGTCTCGATCAGCACAACGCTTACACGCGAAGAGGAACAGGCAATGGATCAGCTTGCTAAAACCGGGGGGCACTCAAGAAGTGCGTGGGCTCGCCATGCGCTAAAGTTTGCGATTTCACACGGTTTTCTCTTTCGAGTATCCGTTGAAAATCCTCTTTCACAACTAGGTCAATTACCCCCTGATTGGCAGGAAAAGTCGGAGCCCCAGAGCCCCGCTGCAGCGGGCTCAGGAGGTGGTGGTGCGCAGCGGCCGGTGGACCCGAGGACTTCCGCGACGCAGAGGAAATCCCCGCCCCAGCCGAGGAGAAAATCCATTGGCTAGAACGCTCATGAGAATCACATTTTCGCTTAGAATACTGGCATTTCTACTGGCATTTATCGCAGTAGATCTTGCCGCTGCTCCGATTCCAGGCCGCTATCTTGGGACACTCAAACAAACCACGGAACTTCCCGACGCGTCTATATCACAGGCCGATCCCGTCCAGAAGATCACCGCCCGGGTCACAGCCGAGGGGCGCATTTTCATCATTGCTCCGGCCATGTATACCAGCGCCGGAGCACTCGGGTCCGATGGCGCTTTCGATATCAATTTTGGTGGATTGGGCCGCGTCACCGGAACAGCAACGATTCTCCGAAACACCATCAAAATGACATTTTCCAAACCTCTTGTGGGTTATGACGAGGCTGGAGCAACCCACACAGTGAACCGAACTGTCACGATTCTGCTTGTCCGCTCTTCACAGTGACCCCGCGCATCAGGCCCCGGCCAGAATTCTGTGATGAAACACCCCGCGGGAATGAAGCGCCGGCGGCTGTTTGCGGAAATACTTTCCCTCGAGATTTCGAGCGATTTTTGGCACGAGATCTTCCAAAATGTCAGAGACAGCCGTTTTGACAGCCTCCTCGAAAGCCTGAGCCGCCGCCCGCTGCTGCTCTGCCGTAGCAGCCTCCAGATCCTCCTGCGAGCTTGGAGAAGGAATCTCGCGATCGAGCGCTTGCGCGGTGGCGATCCAGTCAGAGGCGATGATGTCTGCATTGGCAAGAGCCTCAGCCTGGGTAGCCCCGTCAGCCACGCAACCCGGGAGATCCACCACATGGGCAAGGAAACGCTCATCCTCAGGGCTCCAAACGATAAAGACAGGGTAATTCATAGGTTGTATTTCTCGACGATCTTTCTGGCCTGCTTCACTTGGTAAGGTTTGGCAGAGCCAGCATCGTCTTGGAAGTTCAAAATTTCAACCACGTCAGGGCGGGAATAGACGTGGTGGCTTGTGGCGGTGGAGGAACACACAAAACCCAGAGCCTCGACAAACTTGCAGAGATCCGCGAACCGGATATTTCTATCCGACTTTCCGGAGAGGATTTTATCCCGCAGTTTTTCAGCCTTGCTCATGTCCTGTTCAGTGGGTGGAAACGTTCATGTAATCCGTAGCAGAAACCCGTGAAAACATCCCCTGCTATCGTGAATAACGGAATCCGTAGTCAGATGCTCTATCCAATTGAGCTACGGCTGCCTTTGAGGGAGGTGTAGCTAACAGGAGAATTGCTCGATCGTCAAATCTGAAATTGGGAGAAACGCGGGGTAGGGGAAGCTAGA
>Ga0114938_1000796_pt1 | contig 22848 bp, 18 predicted proteins | sample AshMeaBigSpring_FD_88675 | JGI IMG/M metagenome (GOLD analysis project Ga0114938, IMG submission 88675) | Groundwater microbial communities from Big Spring, Nevada to study Microbial Dark Matter (Phase II) - Ash Meadows Big Spring | ecosystem: Environmental > Aquatic > Deep subsurface >...
CTACCGGTTTTGTGGATCAGCCGCGGGGCGCTAGCCCGCGGTCTTTCGCGGATGAACCGCGGGCTAGTGCCCGGCGGCTGATGAGTGATTTCGGTAACTTATTGTTGAACAGCGCCTAATCCGGGTTAGCCGTGAGCGGCGCGGGGCGTGGCGCGTGGCCCGGGCGAGGTCGTGAGGCTGAGCCCGCAGACCGGTGGAAACACCTCGATCCCCGGGGGGCGACCGGGTAGGCCGGGGCTGACAGGCCGGGGCTTACGAGAAGAGGCGGCCTTGGGGTGGTTGCTCGGCCAGCTGCTCGGGTGTCGGCAGCTGCAGGTGCTGGTAGGCCCGGCTGGTGGCCACGCGACCGCGGGGGGTGCGGACCACCAGTTCGCTCCGCAGCAGGAACGGCTCGACCTCGTCCGCCAGGGTGTCGGCCGAGGCGTTCATCGTGTGGGCGATCGCCTCCACACCCGCCGGCCCGCCGCCAAACACGCGAATGATTGTTTCCAGGTACCGGCGGTCCTGGCGGCCCAGTCCCAACTGATCCACTCCTTCCATGGCCAGGGCGGCGCGGGTGACCTCCAGCCGGATGCGGCCGTCGGCGCGGCTTGTCGCGTAGTCGCGCACCCAGCGCAGGCGGTTGTTCGCGATCCGGGGCGTGCCGCGGCTGCGTTGAGCGATCTCGCTGGCGGAGACGCTGTCGATGTCGACCGCCAGTTTCGCCGCGTTGCGGACCACGATCTCGGACAGTTCGCTCACCGTGTAGAAATCGAGATGCTCGCGCAGCTGGAAGCGGTCGCGGAGCGGGGCGGACAGCAGCCCGGCCCGCGTCGTGGCGCCGATCAGGGTGAACGGCTTGAGCCACAGGTTCAGCGTGCGGGCGTTGGTGCCTTCGCCGTGGACGATGTCCACGCGAAAGTCTTCCATCGCGGTGTAGAGGTATTCCTCGACGCCCTTGGGCAAGCGGTGAATCTCGTCGATAAAGAGGACGGATCGCTCCTGGGCATTGGTCAGGTAGGGCACCAGGTCCTTGGGGGCGTTCAGGGCGGCGCCGCTCGTCAGTTGCACGTCGACGCCCAATTCACGGGGAATGCAGAGGGCGAACGTGGTCTTGCCCAGCCCCGGCGGGCCGTCGAAGAGGATATGCCCGAGCGAGTCACCCCGCTTGCGGGCCGCGTCGACGGCGATTTGCAGCCGTTCGTACACGTCGCGCTGGCCGACCATCTCGGCCATCGTCTGGGGACGCAGGTCACGGTCCTCGTCCGTCTGCTGGTCCCAGCGCTGCAATATCGGCTCGCGCGCCATCGCGGTTCTTGCCTCTCCCATGCGGTCTGGCAGAAGTTTTCTCCCGGACTGTCAGGAACTTTGTGGCACAGGCTTTGAGCCTGTGTGGAGTCACGGTCAAGGTTCTCCGTAACAACAGCCCTTCGCCACGAAATTCGGAACAGTCCCGTTTCTCCGGCCCGTGCGCGGGGTACCTCATATGCCGCGATCATGCGAAGGCGCAGCTCCGACTGAGCCACTTTCGCGGCGGCCGGTCGGGGTCCTGACCCTCCCAGCATCGCGCAACCGTACTTGCCGAGCGATGCCCCTGGCGCAGGGTACGTCTGCCGCCGGGCAGCGCGGTTCCGCGCACCTGCGCCGCGCCGTGAGCTGGTCAGGCGGAGCGGCGCAGAGGAGATTCCCACGGCCGGCCAATATAGCAGACCGGGCGCTGGCGGCAGAGTCGGCCGCGCCCCGTGTCGGTAACCGTTCACAGGCCGGGGTCTGGCTCATTTTTCGGCGGGAAGACCGCTCCACGTCGTGGCACGCTGCCGCCGAAAAATGTGCCTGACCCCTTGCGGTGCAGCAGGTCTGGCGTCCACCCCGTGAACGGTTACTGTGTCGGTCAGCGGCTCCGGTGGCTGTACTCGTAGACCGCCTGGATCAGCGACTCGACGTCCTTGTATTTCGTCTTGGTTGCCAGCACGGCGTCCAGCAGCCGGCGGGCCTCCGCTTCGGGGTGGCCGAGCGAACGCAGCACATCGAATGTCTCCCGCACGACGTCGCGCTCCGCCTCGTCGGCCTCTGCCAGCTCCGGAGAGACGAGCAGGGCGAACTTGGGAACCTTGCGCCGCAGTTTGGCGATGACCCGTTCGGCCGTGGCGGGCCCGACGCCCGGCAGTCCCGCCAGGCCGCGGGCGTCCTGTTCTTCGATCATCGCCGCTACCTCGCGGACCGGGCGGACCATCGCCCGCAGGGCCTTCTTGACCCCCACGCCGTCAACCGAGCAGAACAGCTCGAAGAACTCGCGTTCCGCTTCGCTCAGGAATCCGACCAGACGCGGGGTGAGACGGCCCTGGGCCGGATTGCCCTCAAGATACTCGATCGTGTGCAGGCTGATCTCCCTTCCCAGGCTGCCTTGCAGCTGCCGCCGGGTAAACTCGGGGATCAGGACTTCGTATTCAAACGCCTGGACGGCGAGTGTCAGCAAGTTGGTGCCGAGCGCGACCAGCTGGCCGGTAACCCTGGTGATCAACGACGGGGGCCTTTGCAAAATGAGGCGGCAAGCCGCCGGCCGGACCGGGCATCACGCCCGCCGTCTCAGTCTCGCGGATGCCAGGTAGTAATGGCACAGGGCGATGGCCAGGGCATCGGCCACGTCGGGCGGTTCCGGCAGTTGGGACAGTCCCAGTTCACGCTGGATCGTCAGCTGCATCTGGCCCTTGGCCGCGCGACCGCTGCCGGTGAGAATCTTTTTCACCTGGGTCGCGGAGTAGTGCGAGACGGGGACTCCGGCCTGGGCGCCCGCCAGGCAGATGACGCCCCGGGCATGCCCCATCAGGATGGCCGTGCGTGGGTGCTGGTAGTGCGAATAGAGTTCCTCCAGCGCGAGGGCCGCGGGCCGGTGGGTGGTCAGCACGTCCACGATGCCGCGGTGGATCTCCTCGACCCGCTGGGCGAGCGGTGCTCCGCTGGCGCCGCGGACCACGCCGGCCTCGCACAGCCGCGGTCCCCGCGGCGTGACCTCCACGACGCCGTACCCGGTGATGTTCAATCCCGGATCAACCCCCAGGATGCGCTGGCCGGCCTGGTGCGAACCCGTCATCGACCCGGTCACCTTTCTCGGCGCCAGCCGGTCTCGCCCTTGCGGTCTTCCAGGACAATGCCCAGCTGGTGCAGGGAGTCCCGGATCCGGTCCGAGGTGGCGAAGTCCTTCTGCTGGCGGGCACTGTTTCGCAGGGCAATCAGCAGTTGCACGAGCTGGCCGACCAGTTGGTCGTCGGCCGCAGGGGACTCGTGCACCGGCCTGGCGAACAGTCCCAGGATGCTGGTCAGCTCGCGGAGGGCGGTCATCGCCTGGCGCACGGCTGCCACACGTTGCGGCGTACGTTGCGGCGGGTCGTCCAGCTGGTGCTGGTCGCAGTACTTGTTCACGGCCCGCACCAGCTCGAACAGCTCGCTGATCGCGGCCCCGGTGTTGAAGTCGTCGTCCATTTTTTCCAGAAAGGCCTGGCGGCACCGGGCGGCGGTCTGCAGGAGCTGGTCGCTGCCCGGCTCCAGCCCGCCCTGGTCGCGGCGCTGGGGGGCCGGGAGGCGGTAAAAGTCCTCGCCGCTGATCCGCTGCAGCCGTTCGAAGAGCCGGTAAAACGTCTCCAGGGCGGCACCGGTCTCCTCGATGCCGGCCTCGCTGAAGACGATCGTGCTGCGGTAATGCGTGCGGAGCAGGAAGAAGCGGATCCGCTCGCCGCCCTGGCGGGCGATCAGGTCGGCCAGTCCGCCGGCCCCCTGCGAACGGCTGATCTTGCCAGCGGTCGCGGCCGGCTCGCCATCGCGTTGGCTGCGTCCGCCAACCTTTCCCGCGTCGGTGGCGGCCTTCATCAGCCCGTTGTGCATCCAGACGCGGACCATCGGCTTGCCGTGGCAGCACTCGCTCTGCGCGATCTCGTTTTCGTGGTGCGGAAACAGCAGGTCGAGCCCGCCCCCGTGGATATCGAACGTCTCACCCAGCAGCTTACGGCTCATCGCCGAACATTCGATATGCCAGCCCGGCCGGCCTTTTCCCCAGGGGCTGTCCCAGGCCGGCTCCCCGAGCCGGGCCTGCTTCCAGAGGGCGAAATCGCCGGCCGCCCGCTTGCGCGCCGCAGTCTCGCCCCCCTCGCCCTGAAGGCTTTCGGCCGTGCGGTTGCTGAGCTTGCCGTATTCCCCGTCCCGGGCCACCTCGAAGTAGACGTCCCCCTCCGACTCGTATGCGTAGCCGCGGCCGATCAACTGCTGAATGAAGGTGCAGATTTCGCCGATATGTTCCGTGGCCTTCGGCATCGCGTCGATGCTGTCGACGCCCAGGGCTGCCAGATTGTCCAGGTAGTCGGCGGTCATCTCCGCGGCGACCCGCGCCATCGGCATCTGCCGCCGCTCGGCCTCGGCGATCAACTTGTCGTCCACGTCGGTGATGTTCACGACGAGGGTGACCCGCAATCCGCTGTAGACGAGGTACCGTTTGATCGTGTCGAAGATCACCGGCCCGATCATGTGCCCGATATGCGCTTCGCGGTAGACGGTCGGCCCGCAGAGGTAGATGCCGACCTGGCCCGGCACCAGCGGCTGGAACGGCTCCTTCGTGCGGCTGAGCGAGTTGTAGACCTGGATCGACATGGTGCAGCCTTCGTCACGGCGGGCAACGCGATTGCGCGTGGTTGTGGACATCGGCATCCTTTCCGGGCTTGGTGCCCGCTGGTCCGCGGGTGGCGGACGGCAGGCCTGGATGTGCCAAGTTTGCCCGCATGGCGGGGTGGTGGGCAAGGCCAGTTGCCCCACCCCGACCCTCGCGGGCACGGGGTGGGCGGACGCGAATGTGCGCCCGGGGCCAGGCACCTCGTTCGGCCGACGGGGCGGATGGGAGGGGCTCCGGCACACGCCGTGTACCGTATGCCACGCGACGGCACCGTCCGCGTGCCCAAAAAATGGGTTACGCAATTCTGGGAGGGCGAGGCTCCCGCCGAGCCAAGACCCAGGTCAACGCACCGGCTCGGCGGGAGCCTCGCCCTCCCCCAAGAAAAACGTCTCGCCCCTCGCCGCGCGAGGCTTAATGTCGGCTGCGCGAGGCCAAATGTCGCGAGAACCTCGGGCCCGCCCACGAGCAGGCACAGACGATCGCATCTTGCCCTTCCATCCCAGGTACATCGCACATCCAGCGTTCTCACAACGCCTGTTGATTGCCTGAATCTCCCGAGTCATCCGACTGGACCTTAACACGGCCCCGCGGATAAGATGTGCCCACCGCGATTCCGGCTGCGGCGTGCGGGAGCCGGTTGACTTGCGATCTCGGGGGTGACGCCAGGATGACGACAACCCTTTACGACCTGAACCAGACGGTGGCCCGCGACGGCCTGGGAAATGTCCAACACGACCACGAGTTGGTCTACCGCTACGACCGCTTGCTGGTCAGCCGCCGAATCAGCTGGACCCACCACCAGCGGCTGCTGAAGCCGCTGGGCCGGGGCGGGCAGGGGGTGGTCTACTTGAGCGAGCGGCGGGGGGCGGACAACTTCACGCTGCCGATCGCGGTCAAGGTGTTTTCGCCGGGGCCGTACGAGAACTCACGGATGTACGACGAGGCGATGGGACGGATCGCCTATGTGGCGGCCCGCGTGGCCCAGATTCAGCAAGACAACTTGCTCGACGTCCACGACTTCGTCGATCGCGACCGCATCCGGATGATGTTCATGGAATGGATCGACGGGCATGACCTGTCGCGGCTGCTGGTCAACGACACGCTGCAGCGGGTGAAAGATCGCGTGAGCAGTCGCCGCTGGGAGTACATCAACCGGGTGATCGTGACCACCGGTCCGATGCAGCCGCGGATGAAGCCCGGTGTGGCGGTGGCGGTTGTGCGCGACTGCCTGGGGGCGCTGGCCGCCTTGCACCGGGAAGGGATCGTGCATGGCGACATCAAGCCCTCGAACATCATGCTCAAGCGGACCGGCAATGCCAAGATTGTCGACATCGGCTCCGCCTTCGAGGTTCACGAGCCGCCGATCCAGCGGACGTGCACGCCGAGGTATGCGGCCCCGGAGGTGCTGGAGGGCGGCGAGTGTACGCCGCGGAGCGATCTGGCGAGCCTGGGGTACATGCTGATCGAGATGCTCTCCGGCCGCCCCGCCTTTGCGGGCCTGACGACTCTCAAGGAGATTCTGGAGGCGAAGCGCTTCATGGCCCAGCGGCTGCCCAACCTCCTGCCCGAGGAGGTGACGTGCAGCGAGTTGCTGATGAACTTCTGCCGCGGCCTGATTGCTCCCGACCCGATGCGCCGCTTCCCCAGTGCCGAGGCGGCGGACCTGGTGCAGGAAGGCGCCGCCGCGTTCCATCGGCAGCTGGTGATGAGCAACCTGTCGAGTGAATACGAAAACGAGATTCGGCTCTGGCTGCAGGAGCTGAAGGAACTGGATTCCCTGCCCAGCGACGCATGAGCCGCGACGGGCCGCAAGGCGGCTGTCCTGCCGGCGCCGGGCCGCGCGTCCGGGTCGGCTGGTGGCGCGGCGTCAAGGTATCGTGACCACTTCTCCCGCCGATCCCGTCAGCAGCGACACGAACACGTCGGCGTCGATCGACTCGCTGAGAAAGTGGACCGAGCCGTCGCCGAACAGGAAGTTGGCTCCCCCGTCGTGGAAGCCATAGATTTCCGAGCTATTGGTGCAGTTGAACAGCTGGGCCTGGCCGCAGTACTGGTCGATCACCACGTAGAGTTGCCAGTTGGCCCAACGGAAGTCGGTGCCCGTCGTGTTGCCCGTGGGAAGCCTGCCGACATATTCCTGGGGGCGGCCCGCGTCCTCGATCAGGAGGAAGGTATTGGACAGCCCGTCGCGGACGTTCTCCGGGCTGACGATGACGTTGGTGCCGACCTGCGGATCGGGCTGCAGGATGCCGTTCCAGTTGGAGCTGGCGATCACGCCCCGGTCCTTGATCGGTTTGCCGGCACCCACGATCGTCCCCACGCCGGTGGATGACGACACGTTGACCTTGGTCACCGCCGTGTAGTCGCTGACGTGGCTGGTGGCCCGCGCCCCGGGGGCGCCCGGACAGAGCAGGACGCCGCCCAGGTTCTGGCGGGCGTTGGTGTCGTTGCTGCTGTTGGCCGTGTCGTTCCAGTGGTAGCGGAGGTCCAGCGCGCTATAGACGTTGGCCTGTTCGAAGTAGGGCAAGAGGTAGGTGATCACGCTGTGCCGCGGCTTGGTACTGGCGGTGCTGTCCCCGGTGCAGGCGGGCGGGAACTGGCCCGTGCTGCTCACGAAGTTGTGGACGGCCACGCCGAGCTGCTTCAGGTTATTGGTGCATTGCATTCGACGGGCGGCGGCGCGAGCCGCCTGGACCGCGGGCAGCAACATGGCGACCAGGATGCCGATAATGGCGATCACCACCAACAGTTCGACGAGGGTGAAGCCGCCCGGTCGGTACGTGCCGAGGACCGGTGGTCGCCGATCGGCCCGCCCGCTACGGTGACCCAGAGCGCGGTGGTCTGGGTTGACGCGCAGCCGACCAGGCGGCGCGGAAACCGTCGTTCGCATGTCGGGCGTCACGGCGCGCCTCGCCGCACTGCCGGGCTGTGCATGGTCCATGGCCGCCCGCTCCTCTTGTGCGTCCGCTGCCTTGCCCCGGAGTCAGCGTAGATCGAAGGGTGGTATTTCATTGTCGCCCGCCCGGATGGTCGCGGAAAGCCCCGACTGGGTGGGATCCTCGTACCGCCCGTTCAACCGGTCGGGCAGGGCGGCCAGCTCCGAGGAGTGCAGATCCTCGACGGTCAGGCCCGGTGGCGGGGGGTGCCAGACGATCGAGACACGATATTCCCCCTCCGGTGCGCCGTCGCCGTGCAGGTAGGTCATCAGGGTGAACCGCCCGTCCGGACCCGTCCGGGCCCGCGGGTTCAGCCGCTGCAACTGCTCGCCGCCGCCCTGCGGATAGAACACGAGATAGGCGTTGACGGCCGGCTGACCGTTCACCAGGACGACACCCCGGGCAGGGAAAACAGGCAGTCTGTCGGACGGACCACAACCCAGCAGGAGGGCGGCCCCCAGGAGCAGCGCCGCGGCGGGACGATGCCGAGCCGGCATGGCCAGACAGAGCCGACTCGCCTTGACCCGAGCGAAACGTCGCGGGGGCTGTACCGAATTTCGTGGCGAACGACTGTGGTTACAGAGAACCTTGACCGTGAATCCAAACAGGCTGGACGCCTGTGCCACACAATTCCTCACCGTCCCACGTCGCGCGCCACCTGGTGCGGTTCCCCGGATGCGACAGCCCCGCTGATGGCCCCGCGCGCCTTGCATATTCGCATACCGTGCGCCACGGCTGCCGTGCCCACGCGCCGCGCCCGTTCCGCTCGGCCGCCGCGATTTTCCCCCGTCCCCCGTTGTGGCGAAGTTCTCGGCCCCTGTCAAGCCGTGGCGGTCAGAACTCGAGCGGCACGCGATTGCCCGTTTGCCAGCTCTTCGTGGCGGCAAGCACGACGGTCAGGGCACGGTATGTGTCCTCCAGGTCATTCGTCTTGCGCACCAGGCTGGTGACTGCCCGGTGGAACTGCAGCAGGAGCTGTTCGCCGACCGGTCGTTCGCTGTCCAGCGATTCCAGGTGGCGTCCCGCATCGTCGAACCAGACGAGGGTCGCGGGCAGGTCGACGAAGGCGATACCGTTCTCGCAACAGACCTGCAACGCGGCGGGCGGCCGGAACGTAATCGCCTCCGGCCAGCGGGCCGGCATGTACCGCCCGCAGCTGATCTGGGCCAGGGGACCGGTCCCGGGGGCGGCCGCTGAAAAGTCGAGGCTCATCATCTGGTAGTCATCCGCACCCTGGGGCGACTCCCAGTGCCGGGTGCCGAAGACGAAAGTCGGATCGGAGCCGACGACGTAGCGGCACCAATCGACCAGTTCGACCATCTCCCGCGTGGTCTGCGGCGTGCGATGGTGGCCGAGCGGATAGCGGTTCGGCCGTTCGACAACCATGCGCTGGTGGCAGAACAGCAGCCGCGGCTTGCCCAGACAGGTCGCCAGCAGCTCCTTGAGCCGCAGCGTGGCCGCCGCCTGCCGCCGGGGGAACTCGGCCATGAAGGCGACCCCCGCCTCTTCCACGCGCTGCTTGACCTGCCGGGCCTGGTCGGGTTGCAGGTCGAGCGCCGCGGCACAGTAGATCGCCTTGCCGGCATCGCAGGCCGCCAGGATCGGCAGCGCCCCGTACCACTGCGGAGCCAGCATCAGGATCGCGTCGACGTCATCGCGTTCGGCCAGGGCCCGGAAGCCGTCCACTGTCGTCGCATGGAACTCGCGGGCCGCCTGCCGCGCCCGATGAGCGACCTCTTCACAAACGGCTCGCACTTCGAAACGGTCGTTCAGGGCCCGCAAGGCAGGGCGATGCCTTACGTCCCACGCATCGCCCAGGCCAATCAGTCCAATGCGCAGCTTCATGGGTGGCACATTGTACTGCCCGGTGTAATGAAAACGAAGGCCGCTGCGCCGACCCAGGCCAGGCCCTCCGGCCGGGGCGTGGAAATGCCCTTTCCGCCGACGCCAGGGGCGTCCACCGAGGGTCGGCCGCAGGGCACTATAACCGCGTTCGAGCCGCCGTTAGATTGAGCACATGCCGCCGTTCGGCCGCCGGGGCACGCGCGGCGGACAACGTCTCCGGCCAGGCCAGTTCGTCCCGTGTCACCGTACACGGGGTGGACGCCAGATCTGCGGCACCCCAAGGGGTCAGGCACATTTTTCGGCGGCAGCGTCGCGCGACGACGAGCGGTCTTCCCGCCGAACAATGAGCCAGGCCCCGGCCGGTGAACGGTTAGCGTCCCATGAACATCTCGGTCATCATCCCGGCGCTCAATGAACAGGCGCATCTGGAACGTGCGGTCCGCTCGGCCTGGGCGATCGAGCCCCGGGAGGTGGTGGTGGCGGATGGAGGCAGCCGCGACCAGACGCGCCAGGTGGCGCAGCAGCTTGGCTGTCAGGTGCTGCAGACGGCCGCGGGGCGGGCCGGCCAGCAGAACGCCGGGGCGGCCGCGGCGGACGGCGCGGTCCTGCTCTTTCTGCACGCCGATACCTGGCTGTCGCCCGAGGCCGGAGGCCAGTTGCGCGCGGCCCTGGAGGACCGGCGCGTGCTGGGGGGAGCCTTTCGCCAGCGGATCGATTCCCCGGCGATCGTCTACCGGTGGCTCGAATGGGGCAACGCGCGGCGGGTGCAGTGGCTGGGATGGGCCTACGGGGACCAGGGGCTCTTCATGCGGGCGGAGGTCTTTCACGAACTGGGTGGGTTCCCGGCCGTGGGATTGATGGAGGACCTGCTGCTCATGAAGCAATTCCGCCGCCGGCGGCGGTGGCCGGTCCTGCTGCCGGGCCCGATCCATGTGAGTCCCCGCCGCTGGGAGCGGGCGGGTGTTGTCCGGCAGACGCTGCGCAACTGGTCGCTGGTAGCGGCCCTGCACCTGGGTGTGTCACCGGACCACCTGGCCAGCTACTACGTGCGGCATGACCGACCATGACCGGCCGGAGAATTCCCAGGGGGTGTTCACCCGGCACGTGTGCGCCCGGCCCAGCGGCACGGCCGCGAAGCGGCTCCCGCCCGAAGTGGACCCCGCCCCACGACCTGGGTCTCGGTCAGGAGCGGCGCGCGACGGTGTCGGGCAACAGGCCGTAGCGGCGAATCTTGCGATCGAGCGTGGAGCGCTCGATACCCAGTTGGCGGGCCGTGAGCGACTTGTTCCAGCCCGTATCCCGCAGCGTGGCCAGGATGTGGCGCCGCTCGAGTTCCTCGAGCGTCATCGGTTCGTATTTCTGGGGCACGGCGCCCAGGTCGGCCGAGTCGCTGGCGGTGGCGATGGTCGTGAGATTCAGGTCTTCCAGGTCGATGATTTCCCGGCGGGTCAAGACCACGGCCCGCTCCACGACATTCTTCAGTTCGCGGACGTTTCCGGGCCAGCGATACTTGAGCATCTGGTCGAGGGCCTCCGACGAATAGCCGCGAATCTTGCGCCCCGTCTCGGCGTTGTACCGCCGCAGAAAATGCTCGGCCAAATCGACGATATCCTCCGGCCGCTTGCGGAGCGGCGGCACGATGATTTCCACGACGCGGAGCCGAAAATACAGGTCGCGGCGGAACTTGCCTTCCGTGACGGCCTTCTCCAGGTCGCGGTTCGTGGCCGCGATCACCCGCACGTCGACGGTGATCGGCTGACTGCCGCCGACGCGCTCGAAGGAGTGCCCCTCCAGGACGCGGAGGAACTTGGCCTGGATGGAGGGGCTCATTTCGCCGATCTCATCCAGCATCAGCGTGCCCTGGTGGGCCCCTTCGAATTTGCCGATCATCCGCTCGGTGGCCCCGGTGAAGGCCCCCCGCTCGTGGCCGAACAGTTCGCTTTCCAATAAGGTCTCGCTGAGCGCTGCACAATTCAAACAGACGAAGGGACCGTGCTTGCGAGGACTGGCGAAGTGGACGGCGCGGGCCACCAGCTCCTTGCCGACGCCGCTTTCGCCGCGCAACAGCACCATCGCGCGGGCGGGCGCCGCCCGGGCGATCTCCTGCTGGACGCGGAGCATCAGCGGGCTGCGGCCGACCAGCTCGCTCTCGGCCCCCAGCCGCTTCCGGAGCTGGACGATTTCGTCCTTGGTCTGGGTGAGGTTCTCCCGCAGCTCCTGCTGCCGGCCGAGCGTCTTCAGGGCCAAGGCCACGTTGTCCGCCACGGCCAGCGTGAACTCCAGGTCGTCCGCGTTCCCTTCCCGCTCCTTGCGGGTGGAGTAAAGGTGGATCAGGCCCACCACCTTCTGGTCCTGGCGGATCGGGGCGCACATCAGGCTGGTGGCGTGGATCTCCCCCTGGCTGTCGCGGCTGCCCAGCGTACTGTCATCCTCCACGTTGCGGGCCAGCATCGCCTCGCCCTCGCGCATCACCATGCTGGCCAGGAAGCTGGAGATGCGGTGATAAGCCGACGGCACGGTGCTCATCGAGGCGACGACCTGCAATTCGTTGCCCGTCGGCTCGCCGGTGAAACCACGCGGCAGCAGCAACACGGCTCCCGCGTCCACGCTGGTGCTCTCCAACAGCCCCGTCAAGGCCAGGCGGGCGACCGAAACCACGTCCGGCTGGTTGGCCAAGTCGAAGGCCAGCCGGCACAACCGCGTCGCCGCTCGCCCCACCCACGGAATGGACGTTTCGTCCTCGTCCCCGGGCGGCCCCAGGAACCTGGTCTGCCCCCGGCGATGGGTGATCGTGGTCGGCTCGTGCAAGTCCTCCAGGACACTGGAGTCGCTGAGCACCCCGTCCTGAAGCGTTTCCGCGGGCGGCTGGACCCCGGACTTCAGCACGCTGCTGGAATCGGGAAACGCGTGCGACAGATCACGGACGAAGGCCAGCTGAGCATGGGCAATCCGGACGATGTCTCCCTCGACCAGGGCGCGATCGCCCTTTACCGGATCGCCTTGCACGACGGTCCCGTTGCGGCTGTCGAGATCGCGGAGCGTCCATCGCCCCTGGGTCAGAAAGATCTCCGCATGATGCCGGCTGCACCGTTCATCCTTGATCACGATCTGGTTGGTCGGGGCTCGGCCCACGCTGACGGTGCGGCCCGGGACCAGCCGAACCACGTCGGTCCACTTCGAGCCCTCGCGAATGACCAGATAGGCCAGCACGTGTGATCCCGCTGCTCCCCCCGATGCACGTCCCCGCCGGATCGCTACGGCCCAGCCGCCGACCGCGGGTGAGAGCCATGTCCGGCCCCGCACGGCCGACCCGGATGACTCCCCATGGCGGGCAGCCCGCCGCGGGTTGCCATGGTCCGCGCAGCGACGGTCGGTGCACACCCCAACACGAGCGGAACCTCTGAGAGGCCCGCCGAGCATGCGTGACCAGGCAGTTCGACCTGGAGCGAAATGCAAATGTTGAACCGTTGTACTCCACCTTAGCCGCTTGGTGCGGCCGCTTGCAAGGATCCGAGCGCCAATTGCCCAGCCCGGCGGCAGGTCGCCGGCGGCCCGCCGCCGTCAAATCCCTGGCAGGTTGCCCAGCCGTCCCGGCCATGACGGCCTTCCACGCCTGGAGGGAACGCGTAACATCACGGTTGCCTTGGGAACAGCGCGAGGGTATCGTAAAGCGTTGGGTGACCTTGAAATACGTGCCCCGCCAGCCAGCCAGCCAGCCAGCCGGCCGGCCGGGCCGCCCGTGGCGCCCCGTACCCACAGCGGGCGCGGACCGGTTGTTCGCCAGGAGTTGGATCATGCTCAGTCGTCCAGCCGTGCTCGCCTCTCGATCGGTGCCGCGCGTTGCGTGGATCGTTTGTATCGCGTGGGCCTTGTGCCTCGCATCGACCGCGTCAGGTGGCAATGTAAATAACGGGTTCACCAACAACGCCGTCGGCGGTATCTCCATCGACGTGAACGGGATTGTCACCGATGCACGCCGGGAGGACGTCGACACGCTGCGTCGATACCTGCTCGGCAGCGTCCCGGCGGTGCCGGAGCCGATGGCGCCCGCCGTCGAGCTGCGAAAAATCTCGCTCCGCGGGCTGGAAGCGGCCATTACCGACGCGGTGGAGAACAAGAACGGCGTGTTGCCCGACGCGGTGAAGTATCTTGGCGGACTGCAGCGGATCCACTTCATCCTGGTGTACCCGGAGCAGCAGGACATCGTGCTGGCCGGGCCGGCCGAGGGCTGGCGCGTCGCCGACAACGGGACAGTCGTGGGAAAGACCACCGGACGGCCAGTCCTGCTGCTGGACGACCTGCTCGTCGCCCTGCGCACGGTCAACGCCGCACGCGAGGGAGGCATCTCTTGTTCCATCGATCCCACGCCGGAGGGTCGGCGGGCCTTGGAGGCGTTTCTCACGAGCCAGCGGGCTTTCAACCCGTCGGTCCCCACCCGGATCGAACAGGCCATGGGGATGCAGACGATCTCGCTGACGGGCGTGCCGGGGAACAGCCATTTTGCCCGCGTGATGGTGACTGCCGATTACCGGATGAAGCAGATCGCTATGAAGCTGACCCCATCGCCCGTCGCGGGGCTGCCAAGCTTTCTCGACCTGCTGCAGAGCAGTCGCGCCGGACTGAGCAACATGATGCCGCGCTGGTGGCTGGCGTGCAATTACGCGCCGTTGGCCCGCAGCGAGGACGGTCTGGTGTGGCAATTGCGTGGCGCGGGCGTCAAGGTGCTCACCGAGGACGACATCATCGGGGCTGACGGCGCGGTGGCCGAATCAGGCCGGAAAAACCCCGTGGCGGAGAAGTGGGCGGAGAAGATGACGGAGGTGTACGACGAACTGTCGACCTCGGACGCCATCTTCGGCCAGCTGCGCAACCTGATGGACCTGTGTGTCGTCGCGGCGGTGATCGCGCGGGAAGACCTGCTGGACCGGGCCGGTCTCCAGCTGCCGCTGCTCACCGCCCCGCACAGCCTGATGATGGTCGATTCCTGGAACGCACCCCGCGGCGTTCCCACGCGGTGCAGCTTTGTCAAGCAGGGCCGCACCTACGTCCTAACCGCCTCGGGCGGGGTGCAGATCGAGTCCTGGCAGGTCGCGGGGCGTTTTCAGGTCGTCGGCGACCTGGCCGAATTCCTCCGGGCGGCACCCCACGCGGGCCCGGACGTCTGGTGGTGGAACTGAAGCCCCCCCGCGACGACGCGAGCCGCAGGCGCGGGATCAGTCCAGCACGCGTTCCGGCCAGGCGGCATCTCGCAGGTCGACGCAGCGCACGGTCGCGAGCGGCCGCGCGGCCCGGGGAAAGAAGCCGTCCACGTATCCCTCTTGAGCCGTACCGTACCGCGTCGTGGCGGTCGGCAGTCGCGATTTGAGCAGGACCAGTTCGCAGGCGCCCAGCGCCGCGGCGAGCCGCGCCGCGATCGAATCGCTCGTCGTATCCCAGCAGGCGGGCAACCGCGGTCCTGGCAGATGACATTCTTCCTCGCGCAGAAAGGCCTCCGGGTCGAGCACTACGAGACGCTCTCCCGCCAGCCGTGCCGCCGACTCCGCCAGGCTGGTGGCACACAGCGTGGCGCGCACAACTCTGGCCAGCAGGCGCGCGGTCACCGTCATGGCCCGCACGCTCAGCCAGTGCGCATCCTCGTCCGGGAAATGATGACGCTGCTGGGCCGCTCGTACCGCCTCGACCCAGACTCCGCCGCCGGCCACCAGCACCGTGCGGGCCGGGGCCTGCCGCTCGAGCCACGCGCACAAGGCGACGTCCAGCTGCGGCAGATCGAGCAGGCTGCCCCCCACCTTCACCACGCGCTGCGGCAAGGGGCTCATCGCGGTGCTGCCTCGTGCGCCAACACGGCCACCGCGTGCGCCGGGGCGCAGCGGGCGACCGCCACCCCCAACTGCTCGGCCAGCGACACGATGCGGCTGGAAACGGCCAGCCGCGCCAGTGCCGGCCGGGCCAGAAAATCTCCATGCCCCGAAAGGATCACGCACTCCGGCGGGTCCCGCAGCCGGTCCAGCACCCGCCGCAGGGCCGCCACGAGGATGTCCCGCTGGGCATCGGCCACGGCCTGCGCCGCCGCCAGCGCGTCCGCCTCGGAGAAGTCAGCCGGGTCGGCGCAGATCATCCGGGCCAGGCGCCCACGGGCTGCGTCCCGCGTCGCGGGGCGACCATCCGCCGTGTCCCGGCAGGTCGGGTCCTCCGAGACCGCACCCAGCAACAGGTAGGCGTCGCGCGTCGTGGCAAACCACTCCCCGGCCACGGGGCAGTCCTGCCCGCCAAACGGCAGCGTGGCGACCACGGCACACACCGGCGTGCGCTCCATCCCCGTGTAGACCAGTTCACCACATATCAGGCGCTCGGTGTCACTCCGGCCCTGGCCCGCGGGCTGGCCATTCACCAGCGGCACGATGTCGCAAGTAGTCGACCCGACGTCGATCAGCAGGTCGCGCCGACCGGAGCCCAAGCGGGCCGCGAAGCGGGCCAGGGCGTGCCAGTTCGACGCCGCGGCCAGAGACGGCCGAGCCACCGCCAGCTCGGGCGCCACCAGCCGGCCATCCACCAGATAGACCCTTACCTCGCGGCGACCTGCCGCACGGCACGCCGCTGCCACAATCTGCCGCACGCCGTCCGCCTTGGTGGAGAAACAGTCGGCCAGCTCACCCGTCATGGTGACCGCCAGCGAACCGCGATCGGCGAACGCCTGCGTCATGTCGCGCAGCCGATCGGCCAGTTCCTCCGGTTGGCGCCACAAGGGAAACGACCGGACCCAGGCACCGCCGCACCCGTCGGCCAGCTTGAGGTGTGCACCGCCGATGTCCAGCCCCAGCCAGTTCACGCGGCCCGATTCCTCGAAATAGCGTTGCGTGATTTCGGGAGGGCGAGGCTCCCGCCCAGCCGAAAACCTGCTGCACACGCCGGCTCGGCGGGAGCCTCGCCCTCCCAGCCGAAAACCTGCTGCACACGCCGGCTCGGCGGGAGCCTCGCCCGCCCAGCCGAAAACCTGCTGCACACGCCGGCTCGGCGGGAGCCTCGCCCGCCCAGCCGAAAACCTGCTGCACACGCCGGATCGGCGGGAGCCTCGCCCTCCCAGTGTCGTGCAACTCTGGCGAGCTGGTCCCGGATTTCCCAGGATCTCGCAAGGCGATTTCGCTCAACGAGCCGCTCGCGCCAGCTGCTCGACCGTTCCGTCCGCTTCGAAGCGGATCGGAATATCGTCGAACACCAGGTCAACCGGATCGCCCGCCGCGATCTGCAGCATCGCCCCCGCCAGGTTCATCCGCGTCGCCGCCCGCAAGCCAACATAGGAGGTGGTCAGGCGGGGATTGATCTCCACCACGTAGTCCTCCGAGCCGTCGCGGGCGGCGCCCAGCACGAGGTCAACTCCGACGTAGCCCAACAGGGCGGGCAGGGCGCGCAGCGCTGCGGCGGCCGCGGTTGTCGCACGGCGGCGCAGCTCCGGATCGCTCAGCAGCTGGCCGCCCACGTAGCGGAAGCGTCCGTCCTGGCTCAGCCGCTGACTGCAGGCTGGCAAGGGGACCGCCCCCTCCGGACCGCACAGGAAGCTCACGCTGGCCGGCGTGCCGGGGCAGAACCGCTCCAGCCGCCAGGGACCGTCCTCCGCCCCCGGGGCGAGGCGGCCGCGCGGGCTGTCGATGCGCTGCAGCCCCACCGAGCCGGCGCCCCAACATGGCTTGAGCACTGCCGGGTAAGGAACCCCGGTCGGCAGCGGCGCCGCGGGTTCAAGCACTCGGCCCTCGGGCACCCGCACCCCGTGCCGCAGCAAGTGCTCGCACGTTTGCTGTTTGTCACTGGCCAACTCGACGACGTCAAGCCCCGGCCCGAGCAAGCGGCCGCCGGCCTGGTGCACCAGCCGGCACCGGCGGAGAAGCCAACCGTCCAGTTCGGGGGCGATCACCACCGTCCAGTCGCTGGTAACGGCCCGCTGCGCCAGCAGCTCGGCCTCCTGGCCCGCCGACTCGACCAGGACTACCTCGCAGCCGGGAAGGAAGCCATCCGGAACGCGGACATCCTGCATCGCCACCACCCGGACGCCCGGGAGCTGCCGGAAGTCCTCGGCCAGCGCACCGATCATCGCGCGGCCTTCGCGCAGCAGTGAACCCGCAGGAGGACCGAGCTGCGGGGCCTGAAACATCCCGCCGCCGGTAACGAACTCGTAGATCAATATCCGCACGCGATTAGCCCGGATTATTCATGAGCCGAAGCGCGCTAAGGCGCTGCACGACAATTACCTATCGGTTTTGTGGATCAGCCGCGGGGCGCTAGCCCGCGGTCTTTCGCGGATGAACCGCGGGCTAGCGCCCGGCGGCTGATGAGTGATTTCGGCAACTTATTGTTGAACAGCGCCTTGGCCCGGATGATTCATAAGCCGCAGGCGCGCTAGCGTCCGGTCTTGGTGGAATTGGGGAGAACCGGACGCTAGCGCGTGCCGGCTGATGTGCGCGGTGTTTCTGGGAAGATAGCCACAACCTGCTTCTCTGCTTGTAACCGTTCACGGGTCGGGGTCTGGTCCACTTTTCGGCCGACAAACTCGACCTCGCGGATACGCGCTGGCCGAAAACATGGACCTGACCCCCTGCAATCAGGGAAAATCTTCCACCGGGCTGTGAACGGTTACCTCTGCTTCACCTTGCAGCTTTGCTCGTCAGGTTGATGAATAATCCGGGTCAGCCCGTCACATCGCCCCGCCTGATTCCGGGAGGACCAAATCGCGTTTTCGTGATTCCGGAAGGGCGAGGCTCCCGCCGAGCGGGCGCGTGCCGCGGATTCTCGGCTCGGCAGGAGCCTCGCCCTCCCAAGATCGTACAGCTCTGGTGATCTGGTCCCGAATCGTCCAGGGTCACGTACGCCCATTCAGGGTCTTGCCGAACCGCGGCCGAGTCGATGGCTCAGCCGGCGCGTCGCCCTCGCGGGATCAGGCAACGCAATTGCGAACGTCGCAACTCGAAGCCGGCACATGCGCCGCTCGTGCGCACAGCGGCCGGGTGGCGGCGCACCGGCACGCACGCGCGGGCCGCGCCCGATCGCGCGCCCCCGTAACGTCAGAATATGCCCAACTGGTCCCGGGCCTCCTCGGTCATCCGGTCGGGCGTCCAGGGAGGATCCATGACAATCTTGACCTCGACCTCGTGAACTCCCTCCAGCTGGCCCACGAACGACTTGCTGTTTGCAATCAACTGCGGGCCCGCGGGACAGGCAGGGCTGGTCATCGTCATCTCGATCGTCACGTCCGAGTTGCCGTCGTCGCGGGGGCGGAGGGTGATGACATAGATCAACCCCAAATCGACCACGTTCACGAACAGCTCCGGGTCGACCACCTTCTTCAACTGCTCACGCACGATATCTTCGCTGAGGGCCATCGGAAAAAGGCTCCTGGCTATGGGTCGCGCAGCCGCACGTAGACGTCCCGCCCCTCGACCTTCACGTCGTGGGCCATCGTCGGTTCCGTGGCCGGCATACACAGGTGGCGGCCGTCGCGGATGTCGAACCTTGCGCCGTGCCGCGGGCAAGCGATGGTGCAGCCTTCCAGCCGGCCTTCGCCCAGCGGCCCGCCGTCGTGGGTGCAGACATCGTCCAGGCAATAGAATTCGCCACCGACATGGAACAGCACGACCAGCCGGTCCGCAAGTTCGATATAGCATTTTCCCGGGTCGGGAATGTCGGCCGCGCTGGCCACCTTGACGAAGTCGCTCATGAACACCTGCCCGGCGCCGGCGGGGTAACCGTTCACGGGTCGGGGTCTGGTCCATGTTTCGGCCGATAGACTCGACCTCGCGGCTACGCGCTGGCCGAAAACATGGACCTGACCCCCTGGAATCAGGGACAATCTTCCACCGGGCTGTGAACGGTTACCCGGCGGGTCGAAATAACCTTGCGTGATCCTGGGAGATAGGGGACGCGTTAACCAGAGCGGCACAATCGTGGGAGGGCGAGGCTCCGGCCGAGCCGGCGCGCTGAGCCGGTTCTCGGCTCGGCGGGAGCCTCGCCCTCCCAGAATCACGAAAGCCGATTTGGCTGGCCGCTCCGTTCCCGGCCCGCTGCCCCGGCCAGGTCAGGAATACTCGCGCACGCGCCGCGCGATCGCGTGGCCCAGGGCCTCGCGCACGCTCTCAATCGTAATGCGATCCAAGACCTGCTGGAAGAATCCGCTCACGATCATCCGTACCGCTTCCCGCTGGGTGAATCCCCGACAGCGGGCGTAAAAAACCTGCTCGCGGTCCACCCGGCCGGTCGTCGCGCCGTGGGTACAGCGCACGTCGTCGGCCTCGATCTCCAGCCCCGGGATCGCGTCCGCGCGGGCCTGGCTGGAGAGCAGCAGGTTGTCGTTCCGCTGGTAGCCATCGGTCTTCTGGGCCCGGGGATCGACCTTGATCATCCCCCGCCAGACCGTGCGCGACTGGTCCTGCAGGGCTGCCTTGTAGAGGAAATCGCTGCGGCAGGCCGGTGCCGCGTGGTGCTGGAGCGTGTGGTAGGAAAGGTGCTGCTTGCCCTCGGTGAACAGCACGCCGTTCACCTGGCACTCGGCCCCCGCCCCGACCAGCTCGACGTGCTGGTTCACCTTCGCCAGCCGGCTGCCCAAGGCTCCGATCGTCCACTGCAACTGGGCGCCGCGGTCGACCACCGCCTTTTGATGGGCGAAGTGCCACACCCCCTGGCCCCAATGCTGCAGGTTCACGTAGCGCAGGTTTGCTCCCGGGGCGAGGATCAACTCGGCCGCGCCGCAGTGGAACCCAGCCGCCTGGTCGGTCGCGCTGGCCGTCTCCGTGAGCAGCGTCGCCTCCGCGCCCGCTTCGAGCACGGCCACGACGCGCGACAAATCGACGCCGCCGTCGGACAACGCAGCCAGCACGTGGAACGGCGCGTCCACCGCGACTCCGCGCGGCACGTAGAGCACCGTCGCGCCGGAGAAGCAGGCCGCGCTCAGCGCCGAAAACTTGTCGTAGCCCGGCTCCACCACCTGCCGCTCGACGTAGGGCCGCAGCCGATCGCCGTGCTCGGGCAGCAGGTCGTCGAGGTGGCCGAACAGCACGCCCCGCGCGGCCCACTTCGGGTCGAGCCGCACGCGGGCCGGCCGGCTGTTCAGCGTCGCGGCCGCCCCGGCCAGGTCCAACCCCTCGGCCAGCAGGGCGGGGGGCGGCGCCTCGCTCGTGGGCGCCGTGCCCGGCAGGCCGAAGCGGTCGAGGTGCAGCAGGCGGATGTCGGTCCGCATCCACTCCTCGTCCCGCTGCGACGGCATCGGCAACGCCTCAAACCGCTCCCACGCCGCGCGGCGCAGCGCCGTCAGCCAGGCCGGCTCGCGACGCGCAGCGAGGAAGGCCTCGAAAGCCTCCGCATCGATTCCCTGCTTGATCACCGTCGGCATGGTGCAACTACCGCCTTGTTCCAATTTTTTCGGCGGGGATGCCACTGGGCGTCGTGGCACGCTGCCGCCGAAAAAGGTGCCTGACCCCCTGGGGTGCAGCAGGTCAGGCGTCCACGCCGTGAACGGTTACGTCCATTCTTCCCAGGATTACCGCAGGCGGCTTGCGATTGGTCGTCCTTCCCGCCGTCGGCGGTGAACCGTCGCCGCGACCTGGGTGTCTCCTGGCGGCAGCTCCCCAGCCGCGATCGCCGGAAGGCCTTTCTCGCGGCGGCTCGTTATCCCACCGAGCCCTCCATCTGCAGCTGGATCAGGCGGTTCATCTCGACCGCGTACTCCATCGGCAGTTCCTTCACGAGCGGCTCGATGAAGCCGTTGACGATCATCGTGCTGGCCTCCGCCTCGGAGAGCCCGCGGCTCGTGAGGTAGAACAGCTGCTCCTCGCCGATCCGCGACACGCTGGCCTCGTGCCCCACGGCGACATCCTGCTCGGCCACCTCGATGTACGGGTACGTGTCGCTGCGGCTCTGGGCATCCAGGATCAGGGCATCACAGACGACCTTGCAGCGGGCATCGCGGGCCCCCTTCTCGACCTTGACCAGGCCCCGATAACTGCTGCGGCCCCCGTTCTTGGAGATCGACTTGGAGACGATCTGTCCGGTCGTGTTCGGAGCGCAGTGCACGAGCTTGGCGCCGGCGTCCTGGTGCTGGCCAGCCGAGGCGAAGGCGATCGAAAGGATCTCCCCGCGGGCCCCCGGCTCCAGCATGTAGACCGACGGGTATTTCATCGTCAACCGGCTCCCCAGGTTGCCGTCGATCCATTCCATGGTCGCGTCCTGGTAGGCGACCGCCCGCTTGGTGACCAGGTTGTAGATGTTGTTGGCCCAGTTCTGGATCGTGGTATAGCGGCAGCGGGCACCGCGGCGGACGATGATCTCGACCACGGCCGAGTGGAGACTCTCGGTGCTGTACATCGGGGCCGTGCAGCCCTCCACGTAATGCACCTGGGCCCCCTCGTCGACGATGATCAGCGTCCGCTCGAACTGGCCCATGCTCTCGGCGTTGATCCGGAAGTAGGCCTGCAGCGGAAACTCGATCTGGACCCCGGGCGGCACATAGATGAACGACCCGCCGGACCAGACGGCCGAGTTCAAGGCGGCGAACTTGTTGTCGGTCGGCGGGATGATGGTGCCGAAATATTCCCGCAGCAAGTCGCTATGCTCGCGAACCGCCGTATCGGTGTCGGTGAAGATGACCCCCTTCCTGCTGAGATCCTGCTGCAGCGACCCGTAGACCACCTCGCTTTCGAACTGGGCCTTGACCCCGGCCAGGAACTTCTTCTCCGCCTCGGGGATGCCCAGGCGGTCGAACGTCTCCTTGATCTCCTGCGGCACGTCGTCCCAGGTCCGCCCCTGGTGGTCGGTGGGCTTGAGGTAGTAGTAGATGTCCTGGAAGTCGATGCCGATCTTGCCCCCCCACCGCGGCATGGGACGCGACTCGAAGATCTCCAGGCTCTGCAACCGAAACTCGCGCATCCAGTCGGGCTCGTTCTTCAGCTCCGAGATCTGGTGGATGATCTCCGCGTCCAGCCCCTTGCGGGCCTTGAACACGGCCTGGGTCTCGGTGCGAAAATCGTACTTGTTGATTTCGCCCAAGTCGGTCGACTTGCGGCTGCGGATCTCGGTGGCCATCTCTTGGCTCCTCGCAAAGTCGAAATCGGGTTGCGTGGTCCCGGGAGGGCGAGGCTCCCGCCGAGCCGCTGGCTCAGCAGGAGCCTCGCCCTCCCAAGATCGTGCAACGTTCATCAGCGCCTCGGCAGGTGCCTTCCCCTGCCGCTCAACCGCTCAGCCCACCGCCTGCGGCGCCTCGTCCGCCACCATGGCCCGGTTGTCGGCCGCGGCCTCGGGGTAGGCGGCGCGGATGCGGTCGTAACCGCGGGCGTGCAGTTCCTGCGCGAGCTCCACACCTCCCGTCTCCACGATCCGGCTGCCGAGCATCACGTGGGTATAATCCGGCCGGTTGTGCTCCAGCAGCTTGTCGTGGTGCGTGATGATCAGCAG
>Ga0114938_1000797_pt1 | contig 22842 bp, 19 predicted proteins | sample AshMeaBigSpring_FD_88675 | JGI IMG/M metagenome (GOLD analysis project Ga0114938, IMG submission 88675) | Groundwater microbial communities from Big Spring, Nevada to study Microbial Dark Matter (Phase II) - Ash Meadows Big Spring | ecosystem: Environmental > Aquatic > Deep subsurface >...
TAAGCCTCGTCACGCCGATGGTACTGCGTAACAGTGGGAGAGTAGGTAGCCGCCTTTTTCAAAAGCCCTTCGAACAGAAATGTATCGAAGGGCTTTTTTGTGTTATACCTCATACTAACCGTTTTTTTACTGCTTTCTATTGACTATCTGAAAAAATCTGCTATATTTGCTTTTGCTAACTAATTTATAAATGTTTAAAGCAGATACTGTATGAAAACAAAACTTTTCTTCATGGCCGTTACAATGGCTTTTTCTTTTGCTGTGATTTCTTGTACTGGTAAATCGGGTAACTCTTCTGCTCCTGCAGCAGACTCAACAGCTGCTCCTGCAACTGAAGCGGTTGACACTTGTTGCCAAAAGGATTCTTGCCAAAAGGATTCTACCAAAATGGCTTGCGATAAGAAAGAAGGATGTGCTGAAAAGAAAGCATGTTGTGATAAGAAGTAATCGACTGATTATTAATGATTTAAAAAAGGGGGAATGATGCCAAATCATTCCCCCTTTGTCTTTTTGGTTAAATATACACGTTTTTTTATTGAAATATTTATTATTATATAGTGAGTTTACCTTATGAAATGTAATATTAACAACTAAAAAAATAACATTTTATTTGGTCGCTAAGAAATATTCAATACCTTTGTACCGTCAAATAAAAAAAGAAGAGACAAAATGAATCAATCTTTTATATATATTCTACTCTGCGGTATTATTATTCTACTATCAATAGTTAGTGGGAGTGAGTATTGTGCGTAAATATGTGTAATAAAAATATATAAAGCCTTTCTCACTTCCAAGTGAGAAAGGCTTTTTTTTTAATAGTACAATTCAAACAAAGCATAAAAAATGGACAATAGATTATTTATTTTCGATACCACCTTACGTGATGGTGAACAGGTACCCGGCTGTCAGTTGAATACAGTTGAAAAGATTCAAGTAGCAAAGGCTTTGGAAGCTTTAGGGGTTGACGTTATTGAAGCGGGTTTCCCGATTTCGAGTCCCGGAGATTTTAATTCTGTGATTGAGATTTCGAAGGCTGTAACTTGGCCTACTATCTGTGCCTTAACTCGTGCGGTGCAAAAGGACATCGACGTGGCGGTAGATGCTTTGCAATATGCTAAACGGAAACGAATTCATACGGGTATCGGTACTTCCGACTCTCACATAAAGTTTAAATTCAATTCCAACCGTGAGGAGATCATCGAACGGGCTGTTGCCGCCGTGAAATATGCGCGCCGTTTTGTGGATGATGTAGAGTTTTATGCTGAAGATGCCGGTCGTACTGATAACGAATATTTGGCTCGTGTGGTGCAAGCGGTGATTAAAGCGGGTGCTACTGTTGTCAATATACCGGATACGACAGGCTACTGTCTGCCTGCTGAGTATGGTGCTAAAATAAAATATCTGATCGATCATGTAGATAATATTGATCAGGCGATTTTATCTACTCACTGTCACAATGATTTGGGAATGGCTACTGCTAATACCATTGCTGGCGTGCTGAATGGAGCCCGTCAGGTGGAAGTAACGATCAATGGTATTGGTGAGCGTGCCGGTAATACGGCTCTCGAAGAGATTGCCATGATCATTAAGAGTCATCACGAAATAGATATTCAAACAAATATCAATACTCAGAAGATCTATCCAACCAGTCGCATGGTCTCTAGTCTGATGAACATGCCTGTTCAAGCAAATAAAGCCATTGTTGGACGGAATGCTTTTGCACACTCTTCGGGTATTCATCAAGATGGTGTTTTAAAGAATGTAGAGACATACGAAATAATCGACCCACGTGATGTGGGAATTGATGATAACTCGATTGTATTGACGGCTCGTAGTGGTCGCGCTGCATTGAAGAGTCGCCTTTCTGCTTTGGGTGTCAATCTGGAACAAGAACAAGAGAAACTGGATCATATCTACGAGGAGTTCCTCAAATTGGCTGATAGGAAGAAAGATATTAACGATGATGATATTCTGGTATTGGCTGGTGCTGATAGAAGTAAAAATCATCGCATCAAGCTGGATTATCTTCAGGTAACCAGTGGGGTGGGAGTTCGCTCGGTTGCGAGCATCGGACTGAAAATATCTGGCGAAAAGTTTGAAGCGTGCGCGAGCGGTAACGGTCCTGTAGATGCTGCCATTAAAGCGTTGAAAAAAATAGTCAACCGCCATATGACTCTGAAAGAGTTTACTATCCAAGCCATCAGTAAGGGTAGTGATGATGTGGGTAAAGTGCATATGCAGGTGGAATATGATAAACAAATATATTATGGCTTTGGTGCCAACACTGATATTATCGCTGCTTCGGTGGAAGCTTACATCGATTGTATCAATAAATTTAAGATCTAATAGTTTTTAATCAATAATTTTTTAGGTGAAAGATGAATACATTGTTTGACAAAATTTGGGACGCTCATATTGTGACAACTGTTGAAGATGGTCCTACTCAACTTTACATTGATAGATTGTATTGTCACGAAGTGACAAGTCCACAAGCGTTTGCCGGACTACGTAACAGAGGCATTAAAGTTTTGCGACCGGAGAAGATTTATTGCATGCCCGATCATAACACCCCGACTCATGATCAGGATCAACCGATTGAAGATACCGTATCTAGAACTCAAGTGGATACTCTGATGAAGAATGCGGAAGATTTTGGGTTGACTCATTACGGTATGATGCATCCGAAGAATGGAATTATCCATGTGGTGGGTCCGGAGCGCGGTCTGACTCTTCCCGGGATGACAATCGTTTGCGGCGACTCTCACACCTCTACTCACGGAGCCATGGGGGCTATTGCTTTCGGTATTGGTACAAGTGAGGTTGAAATGGTATTGGCTTCTCAATGTATTCTTCAAGATCGTCCGAAAACCATGCGTATCACTGTCGATGGCGAATTGAGCAAAGGGGTGACAGCTAAAGATGTGGCTCTTTACATGATGGCAAAGATGTCGACTAGCGGGGCTACCGGATATTTTGTGGAGTATGCCGGATCGGTCATTCGTAACCTGACGATGGAAGGTCGCCTGACTCTTTGTAATTTATCGATTGAGATGGGTGCTCGTGGTGGTATGATTGCACCGGATGAGATCACCTTTGAATATATTAAAGGTCGCGAAAATGCTCCTAAAGGCGAAGATTGGGAGAAAGCTCTTGAATATTGGAAAACATTGAAGAGCGATGAGGACGCTGTGTTCGATACAGAGATACATTTTGATGCTGCGGATATTGAACCAATGATCACCTACGGAACCAATCCAGGTATGGGTATGGGGATCACTCATTCTATTCCGACAACTGATGGTATGAGCGAAGTGACACAGACCTCTTTTATGAAATCGTTGGATTATATGGGCTTCCAACCCGGTGAGTCTTTGTTGGGTAAAACGATCGATTATGTGTTTCTAGGGGCTTGCACCAACGGACGTATCGAAGATTTTCGCGCTTTTGCTGCGTTGGTGAAAGGACGTAAGAAAGCTGAGAATGTGATTGCCTGGTTAGTACCGGGTTCATGGATGGTCGATCAGCAAATCCGTGAAGAAGGGATCGATCAAGTACTCGAAGAAGCTGGTTTTGCGATCCGCCAACCGGGATGTTCGGCTTGTCTGGCAATGAATGATGATAAAATTCCTTCGGGAAAATATTCGGTATCAACCAGTAATCGTAACTTTGAAGGACGCCAAGGACCGGGTGCACGTACTTTGTTGGCTAGTCCTCTTGTGGCAGCCGCAGCGGCGGTGACAGGCGTGATAACCGATCCTAGAGAACTGATGTGATTTGAACAGCAGATAAAGCAGATATAAATGATTAAATATAATAGTTAAGATGAAAGCTAAATTCGATATATTGACTAGTACATGTGTACCTCTTCCTTTAGAAAATGTGGATACTGATCAGATTATCCCTGCACGCTTTTTGAAAGCAACCACCAAAGAAGGCTTTGGCGAAAATCTTTTTCGTGACTGGCGTTACGATAAACAGGGGAATAAGATTGAGTCGTTTGTCCTGAACGACCCTACTTATGGAGGAAAAATTCTGGTGGCCGGTAAGAACTTCGGTTCGGGATCGAGTCGCGAACATGCTGCATGGGCCATTGCCGGATATGGCTTCCGAGTGGTTGTCTCTAGCTTTTTTGCTGACATTCATAAAAATAATGTGTTAAACAATTTCGTTCTTCCCGTTGTTGTATCAGAACCATTCTTGCAGGAACTGTTCGATTCGATCTATGCAAATCCTAAGATGGAGGTTGAAGTGAACTTGCCCGAACAGACTATTGTAAATAAGGCAACTGGAAAGAGCGAATCGTTCGAAATAAATGCTTATAAGAAACATTGTCTGATGAATGGTTTGGATGATATCGATTTCCTGCTGACGAATAAAGAAAAAATAGAAGAATGGGAAAGAACGGCGTCAAGATAGAGATCATGGACACGACTCTTCGCGATGGTGAACAAACCAGTGGAGTGTCGTTTGTACCCCATGAGAAGCTAATGATTGCCCGTTTACTTTTGGAAGATTTGAATGTAGACCGGGTAGAGGTTGCTTCTGCTCGCGTATCCGATGGCGAGTTTGAAGCGGTTAGGATGATATGCGATTGGGCAGCCCGTCACAACTTACTCCATAAAGTTGAAGTGCTTGGCTTTGTGGATGGAGGCACTTCGGTCGATTGGATCAAGAATGCCGGTTGCCTCGTTATTAATCTGCTCTGCAAAGGATCGTACAAGCATTGTACGCAGCAATTGAAAAAAACGCCTCAGGATCATATCAGTGATATCGTTTCTGTTGTTAAGTATGCCGATGAACAAGGGATATCTGTCAATGTCTATTTAGAAGACTGGAGCAATGGGATGAAAGATTCTCCCGAGTATGTGTTTGAGTTGATGGATGGACTGAAGGGTACGAGTGTCAAACGTTATATGTTGCCTGATACTTTAGGTATCCTGAATCCTTTGCAGGTGATTGAGTTTATGCGGAAAATGAAAAAACGTTATCCGGATACTCATTTCGATTTTCACGCTCACAACGATTACGATCTGGGAGTGAGTAATGTACTGGCGGCTGTGTTAAGTGGGGTGAAAGGTTTGCATACCACTATCAACGGTTTAGGTGAGCGTGCAGGGAATGCACCTCTTGCCAGTGTACAAGCGATCTTAAAAGATCACTTTGACGCGATCACCAATATCGACGAAAGTCGCTTGAATGACGTTAGCAGAGTGGTGGAATCGTATTCGGGAATTCTGATCCCTGCCAACAAGCCGATCGTCGGTGAAAACGTGTTTACTCAGGTCGCTGGCGTTCATGCCGATGGTGACAATAAGAATAATCTTTATTATAACGATTTATTGCCGGAACGTTTTGGTCGTAAACGGGAGTATGCGTTGGGTAAGACAAGTGGTAAGGCTAATATCCGCAAGAATCTGGAAGATCTGGGACTGGAACTGGATGAGGAATCGATGCGAAAGGTGACCGAACGGATCATCGAACTGGGCGATAAGAAAGAACTGGTCACTCAGGATGATCTTCCGTATATCGTGATGGATGTGTTGAAACATGGAGTTCGTAACGAACGGGTACGACTGAAAAGTTATATTCTCAATTTGGCATATGGACTTAAACCGATGGCTACCTTGAAGATCGAGATCGATGGCAAAGAGTACGAAGAGAGCTCGAGCGGTGATGGTCAGTACGATGCTTTTGTGAGAGCTTTGCGTAAGGTATATAAAGTTACTTTAGGTCGCAAGTTCCCGATGCTGACCAATTATGCCGTAACGATCCCACCGGGTGGACGGACGGATGCTTTTGTGCAGACGGTGATCACGTGGAGCTACGACGACCGCGTGTTCCGTACCCGCGGCTTAGATGCCGATCAGACGGAAGCTGCTATTAAAGCTACTATTAAGATGTTGAACATCATCGAAGGATAAGAATATTAATTTGGATAAAATTGAAGATACAATGAATTTTAAAATTGCAGTTTTAGCAGGTGACGGTATAGGACCGGAGATATCTGTACAGGGTGTGAATGTGATGAGCTCAGTCTGTGAAAAGTTTGGGCATACAGTTAACTATCAATATGCAATTTGTGGTGCAGATGCAATTGATAAAGTAGGGGATCCTTTTCCTGAAGAAACATTTCAGATTTGTAAGGATGCGGATGCTGTACTTTTCTCGGCTGTGGGTGATCCTAAGTTTGATAACGATCCTACTGCCAAGGTCCGTCCCGAACAAGGATTGTTGGCCATGCGTAAGAAGTTAGGCCTTTTTGCCAACGTACGTCCGGTGCAGACTTTTAAATGCTTGATTCATAAATCACCTCTTCGTGCCGAACTGATTGAGAATGCCGACTTCCTCTGTATCCGCGAACTGACCGGAGGTATGTACTTTGGCGAGAAGTATCAGGATAACGATAAAGCTTATGATACGAATATGTATACTCGTCCTGAGATTGAACGTATCTTGAAAGTTGCATTCGAATATGCGATGAAGAGAAGAAAACATCTGACGGTTGTGGACAAAGCTAATGTGTTGGCTTCTTCTCGTTTGTGGCGTCAGATCGCTCAGGAAATGGCTCCTAGCTATCCGGAAGTGACAACCGATTATATGTTTGTTGATAATGCAGCGATGCGCATGATTCAAGATCCTGCGTTCTTTGATGTGATGGTGACTGAGAACACTTTCGGTGACATCTTAACCGACGAAGGATCGGTGATTAGTGGCTCGATGGGCTTGTTACCTTCCGCTTCTACCGGCGAAAGCACTCCTGTCTTCGAACCTATTCACGGTTCGTGGCCTCAGGCTAAAGGATTAAATGTTGCCAATCCGTTAGCACAAATATTGTCGGTTGCCATGCTTTTCGAATATTTTGATTGTAAAGAAGAGGGAGCTATCATCCGCCAAGCTGTAGACGCTTCTCTGGATGCAAACGTGCGTACACCTGAGATTCAAGTATCCGATGGCTTTATGTATGGCACTAAAGAAGTCGGCGATTGGATCGTGAATTATATTAAAAAGGCTTAAAAAACCTCTTTTGAAAAATAAATAAAAGGTTGTCATTCATCATAATGATAACCTTTTTGTCGTTTTTTTAAGTGAATATTATATTGTTGTAAATGCTTTCAAATAAATATTATTATCATTACTTTTGCTTTTCATATTAAAATGTCACATTTAAGGAAATAATAGGGTGTTATGAATAAGACAAAAAACTACCGATTTTCAATTGTAGTTCCTATTTATAATGAGGAAGATAATATTTATTCATTAGAAGAAAAGCTAGGTAAATTTTTACCGGAAGCTTTAGTTTCTGCATGTGTCTTATTTGTAAATGATGGTTCGAATGACGGTAGCTTGGAGAAAGTAAAGGAGATTTGCAATAGGAATAAAGATTTCTATTACATCTCTCTTAAAAGGAATGCGGGCTTGAGTGCTGCGATGAAAGCCGGGATCGATGCAACTTATTCGGATTATGTAGGATATATGGATGCCGACTTGCAGACTACTCCTGAGGATTTCAATCTGTTGTTGGCGGATATTAGTGAGTATGAGTTGGTAATGGGAATCCGTGCAAACCGGAAAGACTCCTTGTTTAAGAACCTCCAGTCGAAGATTGCCAATGGCTTTCGTCGTATGATGACCAACGATGGAGTGCAAGATACCGGTTGTCCGCTTAAGATTTTACACACTGAATATGCTAAACGTATACCGTTCTTTACGGGAATGCACCGCTTTCTCCCGGCATTGATTTTGTTGCAAGAGGGAAAGATCAAGCAGGTACCCGTGCGTCACTTTCCTCGTGTTGCCGGACAATCGAAATATCATCTGTGGAATCGACTCGTCTCTCCTTTTTTAGATTGTTTTGCTTACCGTTGGATGAAAAAGAGATATATTAACTATCAAGTATCAGATAATAATATAATTGAATAACGCGTGAAGACTAGTATTCTGGTATACTCGATAGGCTTTATTGCCCAGGCTTTCTTTTCTGCGCGTATTTTCGTTCAGTGGATTATTTCTGAGCGAGCGAAGAAAGTTGTTTCGCCTACAATATTTTGGATTTTGAGTATTATAGGCTCTTATTTGTTATGTATCTATGGGTGGTTTCGCCATGATTTTTCTATTATCTTAGGTCAGTTTCTCTCCTATTATATTTATTTATGGAACCTTAAAGAAAAAGGTTTCTGGCGTAAAACACCTCTTATACTAAAATACCTCTTTTTTCTTACTCCAATCATTGTATTTATTTTTGCAATAAAAGACTGTTTGCTTTTCGTCGATCGCTTCTTTTATAATGAACACGTACCTTTATGGTTACTTATTTTTGGCTCAATGGGTCAAGTTATTTTTACCTTACGTTTTGTGTATCAATGGTACTATTCCTATCGTAAAGATGAGTCCATTCTTCCTACCGGATTTTGGATAATCAGTCTGGTAGGTTCTTCTTTTATTGTAGCCTATGGAATTTTTCGTGCCGATCCTGTATTGATATTGGGGCAATCGGGAGGTTTCATTGCTTATTGCCGAAATCTGATGATTGGTAATCGACGTTCTAAATCCATTCAACATGAAGAATAAATACATTTATGTTGGAATCATTCTTGCGCTTCTGCCGATTCTTATCTTTCGTGATTATACACCTGATAATGAACTGCGTTATCTAAGTATTGTCGACGAAGCTTTACGGAATGGAAATTTCATGACCTTTAGTTTTCAAGGGCTTATTTATGCGGATAAACCGCCTCTTTATTTTTGGATCATCATGTTGGGGAAAGTACTGTTTGGTACTCATTGCATGTTGTTCATCTCTCTCTTTTCACTCTTGCCTGCTTTGGGCATTACCCATATCATGGATCGATGGGTGAGAGAGGAACTTCCTGAATCGTATCGGGAAGCGGGAATTTATCTCATGATGAGCTGCGGTCTGTTTTTAGGTATGGCAATTGTGCTTCGGATGGATATGCTGATGTGTCTATTTATCGTTTTGGCTTTACGTACCTTTTATAAAATGTGGAAGAACGAAGGAAACCATCGGGTTCAGTCTTATCTTTTCCCCATCTATCTTTTCATGGCTTTGTTCTCTAAAGGTCCTCTCGGCTTGGTTGTTCCTCTAGCATCTACTGTTCTGTTCCTTCTATATAAAAGGCAGATACGTTCGGTTGCTCGCTATTGGGGAGCAAAGACATGGTCGGTACTTCTTCTGGAGGGAGGGCTCTGGTTTGCTGGAGTGTTCATCGAAAGAGGTTCCGATTATCTTCATGATTTGTTGTTTCGTCAGACCTTTGGACGGATGGTAGGATCGTTTCATCATGCCGAACCGTTTTACTACTATTTTACCTCCATTTGGTATTCGTTAGCTCCTTGGGCTTTCCTGTTTATCGGAGTCATCGTTACCTCTCTGGTACGTAAAAAGATAAAAACCGATCTGCAGCAGTTCTTCTTGGCGACGCTGATTGCTACTTTCGTCTTCTTGTCGCTTGTGAGCGCTAAGATTGCGGTGTACATGCTTCCTGCTTTTCCTTTTTTTGCCTATCTCACGGTTTTACTCCTACCACAATTTCGTTGGAACCGCTGGCTTGGTCTGTCGGTCGCTATCCCTGCACTCATCTTTGGCGTGGCACTTCCTGGTTTCCTGATCTGCACCATGCAGAAAGGTATGGAGTTCCTCAAACAAGGATTTTTTTATGCGGGAGCTTCACTGCTGACCGTATCCGGCTTGATCGCACTCTATGTTTTATATCGTAAAAAAGATATTTTACGCCCTATTCGTACCTTAGTTGTCGGCTTGTTCGTTGCTGTGTTTGTCAGTGGATGGGCGATCCCTTCCATCAATTCGGAAATGGGGTATTCTGCTGTCTGTACAAAAGCAATGGAAGTTTCGTCTGAGAAGCATTTGTCCGGTTATCATGTCTGGAAAATGAGACGCTCGGAGAGTATGGATGTTTTCCTTCAAGAAGATGTATGCACGGTATCAACAGAGGATATTTTGAGTGATAAATTAAATGAGACTATATTAATGCTCCCTAGTCGTAAACTCTCCGGAGAGGGTCAGTTGGAGAACTTCTTTTCCGATAAAGAGAAGTATGTAGTAGGCCCATATCTGATAGTTGTATTATAAAGTGGAAAAGGTATGAAAGTTTTAGTTACAGGTGCTGCCGGTTTTATTGGCTCTCATCTTGTGAAAGCATTATCGGCAAAAAGATATGAAGTGGTGGGTTTAGATAATCTGAACTCCTACTATGATGTTGAGTTGAAATACGCACGTTTGGCAGATGCCGGAATCCAAGAAGATCAAATTCTTCAGAATCAGTTGACTCAAAGTACGATCTATCATTCTTATCGTTTTATCCAATTGGACCTGACCGATCGTCAGGGCATGGAACAATTGTTCCATGGTGAAAGCTTCGATCAGGTTGTGAATCTGGCTGCTCAGGCGGGAGTGCGCTACTCAATTGAAAATCCGTACGTATACATACAATCGAATATCGTTGGGTTCCTCGAGGTGCTCGAAAATTGTAGGAACCATCAGATTCATCATTTGGTATATGCCAGTTCGAGCAGTGTTTACGGAATGAATGATAAAATACCCTATAACGAATCCGATCAGGTGGATACGCCCGTCAGTTTATATGCTGCTACGAAAAAGGCGGATGAACTGATGGCTCATTCTTATAGTAAACTCTATTCCATTCCCACAACAGGAGTGCGTTTCTTCACCGTTTACGGTCCTTGGGGAAGACCGGATATGGCACCATTTATTTTCCTTCGATCTATCTTAAAAGGGGATCCTATCAAAGTATTCAATCACGGACAGTTGAGCCGCGATTTTACTTATATTGACGATATTGTAAATGGTCTGATGTCGATTATCGAGCATCCGTCTACGGAACCTATACCTTATCAGATCTATAATATCGGGAACTCTGCTCCGGTACAATTAATGGATTTTATTTCTGTAATAGAGAAAACGGCTGGTCGGGAAGCAATCAAACAGATGACCGATATGCAACCGGGCGATGTGGTATGTACCTATGCCGACACCACAAAGCTACAGCACGATTTCGGGTACACCCCTTCTACGTCTATCGAAGAAGGGATTCGTCGGTTCTATGACTGGTTTATCGAATATTATCATTTCTGATCGTTAGAACTCATCATCGGAACTTATCATCAGAGCTGACGATGGGAACTCATCATCAGAGTTGATGGATTAGAACCGCAATCAGCCGATAACCTTGAGAGTGGAGTAGATGAGAATACCCGTCACGATGAATAATGCAACATAAATGGGTGTATAGGCATATTTGATCTCCTCTTTTTTCTGATAGTCGGTGTAGCGGCACAATAACCAATAGAATAAATAAGCTCCTGTACTACCCACTATTCCGCCGACTAATAGGTCACCGGGATAATGCAAGCCCAGATAAATGCGTGTGTAGCAGTTGACGATTGCCCATGAAAGGATGAAAAGGCTTAGCCAGCGTTTGCGGAAAACTAAAATTACATATAAAGCCAAACCAAATGAGTTGGATGCATGGCAAGATGGAAAGCCGTATTGTCCTCCTCTTCTATCATTCACAATGTGTACCAGATCTACGATCGGACTATTGAGATTGGAAGGACGATAACGCTCTACGGCCGGACGGATCAGGCTAGCGCAGACCTGATCGGCAAAAGTGATAGTGAGAACGATGGTTATTATGCAGCCAAGAACAACTTTCCAATCATAATTCTTAAACAGGACAAACAATATACTTGCATACATCGGTACCCAAATCCATTTTCCTGTAAAAATACTCATGAAATAGTCGCCAAAAGTAGTGTGCATCCCATTGAAGAAAAGGAATATCTGGGTATCTATTTGGTTTAATATCTGAATGATTTCGTTCATATCTATCGGATTCTTATTATTGATTATCTTTTTTCCAAGTCGTCGTAAAGCTTTTGTAGAAATGCTTTTCCTTTTTCCAAATTAGCACTTTTATGAGTTCCTTCGTCAGTCTGTATAGCGTTTGATTCGCAGTTGAAGACTAGCTGGTTCTCAGGAGTAATCATACCAAATACATTCGGTACGGCAAAGTATCCAAAATGTGGAGAGGAGGGGTTGAGCATATTTTTACTGAAAACAAACTCTTTGTGTGGAATTCTCAGTTGTGATAGCAAGGTTGCTGCAAGATCCATTTGTGATCCATATGTCGGTATCTGACGTGCTTCCTTTACGGCACCTCCTATAAAAATCATCGGAATTTTATGAAACTCAATTTTTTGTTGATCGACTGGTGTAGGGTAGCCGCCCAGATGATCGGGGATGAGCACAATCAATGTATTTTTCCACATAGGGGTTTTCTTGAAATGTCTTACAAAATCTCCCACGCAGCTATCGGCATATGCGAATGCATTGAGGATATTGTTGCTATGTTTGCGGAACGGAACTTCAAAGGGTTCGTGACTACTGGATGTTTGCACGATTTTAAAGAATGGCTCTTTTTGTTTCTCCTTTTTCAAGTCGTTCATGAAACGATTGAATAGAACATGATCGTGTGCTCCCCATTTGCTGGCACGTTCGGAAAGAGGGAAATCTTTGTCGCAAACAATCTTCTCTATACCGGACGACACGAGATAGGAACGCATATTGGTGAAGTCGGCATCTCCTCCGTAGTAATATTGCAGATCGTATCCTGCTTTCTTCAAACTCCGTGGAATTGACGGTAGGTTCTCTGTCTTTTCCGGATACTTCATGATACTTGTTGTGGGTTGTGCTGGGTATCCACTGATCACAGAAACTAAACCGCGATCGGTACGGAAACTGTTGGCATAGAAATTGGTGAAAAGAACTCCTTCTTTAGCAAACTTATCCATATTCACTGCCACATTGGGGGTACCACCCATAGACTCCATGATGTGACTGGAGAAGCTTTCCAATATGATGAATATGATATTCGGACGAGGAGTGTTGAGAAGTTGCGGAATGCTATCAGCAGGCATCGGTTTGTCTACCAGTTCTGCTAATAACCGGTTCGCTACTTCCGGTTCCATGTAACGGTATTGTTTGTCGAAATTGGTTTGATGGGTCATTGAATACATGAAACTGAATGCCGGATTGATGGCTGCATGATTCATCCGTTGGTTCTGACTGAAATACACTTTACTTAGGTTCATTGTAGATACGGTAAAGCCACCCCGGATTGGAATAAACAACAGACCGGTGAGCAGTAGCATCACTAAAGCGACATTCACATAACGGTAGGGCACTTTTATCGGATTCTTCTCTCTGATTACCGTGAATAGAAAGAGGGTGTATAAGATAGCGGCATATGTTAATATGGCTAAAATGCCTGTCAAAATAAATCCGGCACTTACACTGGCCACTGCTTCTTTGGGTGAGGAGAAAAAATAGAAAACCGGAGTTGCATCTAAACGAAAACCCCAGAAACCGTAAAGCCCCATGTCGATGATAAATATAGATGCCATCAAAAAGGAGATGAAGCCAAAATAAACTTGACGAATACGGTAAAGAACTTTCGAATCTGTCCAAGCTGAGGCAATGAATAAGATACCCGGGAGGATGGTCAGATATCCCGCTAAGGAGAGATCTAGCGGAAGACCATGCCACATGACCTCTATGAAATCACCGAAAGAGCAATTATTATATAGTTCATGGTAGTATGCCATGAATATAGGCTTTTGGAGTACGAAAAGAAGAACAAATAGAAAATAGGTTGCAAAAAAACGTTGAATTCTCTTCTTCATATCAATATAAACTTAAAAAGATTGAACGGTGACAAAGGTACAATACTTTTCCTTATCTTTGCACATAAACTTCATAAAACGAGAAAACGATGTCAAAAATATCAAATAGTTTGCTGGAACTGATTGGTAAAACACCCTTGATGCAACTTTCAGGATATAGCAAGAAATATGAACTTCAACGTACGATCATTGCTAAGCTCGAGTCATTCAATCCGGGAGGAAGCGTAAAAGACCGCGTTGCTCTTGCGATGATTGAGGATGCCGAAAGACGAGGTGTCTTAAAACCCGGTGCTACGATCATCGAACCTACTAGCGGTAATACGGGGGTTGGTCTGGCCATGGTGTCGGCTATCAAAGGATATCGACTCATTCTTACTATGCCCGAAACAATGAGCATTGAACGAAGGAATCTCTTGAAGGCTCTCGGTGCACAAATCGTTCTGACCGACGGATTGGGCGGAATGGCTGCTTCGATCGCTAAAGCTCAGGACTTACACGACTCTATTCCCGGATCTGTGATTCTTCAACAGTTCGAAAATCAATCGAATGCTTTCGCACATGAACAAACAACCGGTGAGGAAATTTGGGAGGATACGGATGGACAGATCGATGTGTTTGTTGCCGGCGTTGGAACGGGAGGTACTATTTGCGGAGTAGCTCGTGCTTTGAAAAAAAGAAATCCTAATATATATATAGTAGCTGTTGAACCGGCTTCATCTGCTCTATTGGAAGGAAAACAGGCCGGAGCTCACCGTATTCAGGGGATAGGTGCGAATTTCATACCTAAGATATATGATGCTTCTTTGGTTGATGAAGTTATTGGAGTACCCGATAACGAAGCAATCCGTGCCGGTCGTGATCTGGCTTCCAGCGAAGGGATACTTGCGGGAATCTCTTCTGGCGCTGCGGTGCATGCAGCACGATTATTGGCGAGTCGGCCCGAATTTCAGAATAAGATGATCGTCGCTTTATTGCCCGATACAGGCGAACGTTATTTGTCGACTGAACTATTTGCTTTCGATGCTTACCCATTAGATTAATGGAAAATGAATTTTTTAGATTATAAATATACAACAGCAACTATGAGAGTCTTATTGGTCCTTTTGCTATTTATGGCTTTACCCGCTTCTGCTCAGAATACTTACAAAGAGTTATCGGAGAAAGCAATTGATTATATTCAGAAAGACAGTCTCCCAAAAGCAGAAAAACTGTTGAAAGAAGCTCTGGCACTAGAACCGCACAATCTGCATAATACCATGCTCTTATCTAACTTAGGATTGATTCAAAAACGGTTGGGACAGTATCAAAAAGCATTGGATTCATATGCACTGGCTCTTAATCTGGCACCCTTAGCTGTGCCGATCCTACTCGACAGAGCTGCTTTACTGATGGAGATGGGGGAACAAGATAAAGCCTATACCGACTATTGCATGGTGCTTGATGTGGATAAGCAAAATAAAGAGGCAATGTTGATGCGTGCCTTTGTGTATATGAATCGCAAGGATTACAACGCCGCACTAATCGACTATAATCGGTTGTTGAATTTAGAACCCAAGAGTTACAGCGGACGTCTTGGATTGGCTACTCTTTATCAAAAACAAACCAAATTCCGTGAAGCTCTCGAGCTCATCGCTAAAATGATTGTCGAACATCCCGAAGATGCGACACTTTACATTGCACGTGCCAGTGTTGAACTGGATATGAACCATCAGGACCTGGCCCTCATTGATTTAGAGGAAGCGATCAGACTGAACAGCGCTTTGCCCGAGGCTTATTTATTAAGAGGTAATATTTATCTGAATCAGAAAAGAAAAACCTTAGCGAAAGCAGATTTTGAAAAAGCGATCTCTTTAGGTGTTCCTTCATCTGATTTGCACGAGCAGCTGATCAAGTGTAAATAGGACCTATCTGTTTTCTTCAAACTCTTTGATGAGCTTAACGAAATCTTTTCCGTATTTTTTCTTTTTGAAATCTCCAATTCCGCTGATTTCTCCGAATTCATCTATGGTTGTGGGGCGCTGGATACTTAGTAAGTTCAGGACTTTATCGGCTAATACGATATAAGCCGGTATTCCGTCCTGATCGGCTAAACGTTTGCGTAACATTCTAAGTTCCTCGAACAGATCTTCGTCTTTGGTCTTTGCCATATCCAGCGGAAGTTCTTTCTCGATAGCTGCTTTCCTCTTTTTGCCTTTCAATGGAGTGCTCTCTTCTCGATGGATCACAACCAAGGTTGCTTTTTCTTTTCCAAACAGAATATCTTTTCCTATGCTTGTTATCTTCAAGTGGTTGTTCTCATTATAGGCTATTTCGAAAATACCTAATTGGAGCATTTGTAGCAGGTAGTCGTGCCAATCGCGTGCCGGTATATCTCTTCCTGCACCAAAGGTTTTAATGGTTTGATATCCTTTTTCTGTCAGTTCAGCGTTAAAGTTTCCACGGAGTATATCGATCAGCATGTTTGTACCGATCTGCTGTTCGGTCCGTGCGATTGCGCTTAAGGCTTTTTGTGCGATGATCGTTCCGTCGAATCGTTCCGGTGGATTTTTGCATACATCGCAATTGCCACAATCTTGAGTGGTTGTTTCTCCGAAATAGCTCAATAAGATACGTCTGCGACAGATATCTGCTTCGGCATATTGCTGCATTCGTTGCAACTTCTCGGTGTTGATTCCCTGCTGTTTGCTCTCGGTAGCAAATTTTGTAAGTAGGATCAAATCTCCCAATGAATAGAAAAGCATGGTGTCGCTTGGCAGTCCGTCTCGTCCGGCACGACCAATTTCCTGATAAAAGCTCTCTATACTTTTCGGTAGATTATAATGGATCACCCATCGGACATTCGATTTATCAATCCCCATCCCAAAAGCAATGGTGGCACAAACGATTTGTATGCGATCGTTGATAAAGTCGTTTTGCGCTTTATCCCTTTGCTGAGGAGGCAGACCGGCATGATAGGCGGCGCAACGAATGCCGTTTTTCTGTAGCATCTGTGCCACGGTCTCAGTTTTACTACGACTCATGCAGTATATGATGCCACTTTCTCCCGGGCGTCGATTGATAAATTCAAGTATCGTTTTACTCTTTTCTTTTTGCTGATAACCTCGTTTCACCGTTAGACTAAGATTGGGGCGATCGAATGACGAGATAAACACACGGGGGTTGACCAGTTGCAGTTGCCGAATAATATCTTCCCGAGTGATCTTGTCGGCCGTTGCCGTCAAAGCAATGACGGGAATGTTCGGAAATTGGCGATGCAAGATTCCTAATTGAGTGTATTCGGGTCGGAAATCATGCCCCCATTGCGAAATACAGTGTGCTTCGTCAATCGCAAACAACGAAATGTTCATGTCACGGAGCAAGTATTCCGATTCTATCATCAACCGTTCGGGCGATATATATAGGAGTTGAAGTTTTCCCTCAATGCAAGCTCTGCGAGTGTTTAAGTTTTCTGTCTCATCATTACTACTGTTAATCGCCCTGGCTGAAATCCCGTTAGCTTGTAGTGCTTCTACCTGATCTTTCATTAAAGAGATCAACGGCGAGATGACCACGGCAGTGCCTTCCAGTAACAATGCCGGAAGTTGGTAACAGATTGATTTTCCGCCACCTGTAGGCATGAGTACCAAGGCATCTTGCTTGTTCATCACGTGCTCCACAATCTCCTTCTGCAAAGGACGGAAACTATCGTATCCAAAATATTTCTTCAGTGTCTGTAGCATGAAAATTTCTGTTTGATCTTTTTTGCAAAGGTACATTTTATTTGCTGAAACTTTATTGTTTAAAATTATAGTTTTGACTATTTGTAGCCAAATGTTAAAGTTTCTTATTATTTGCACTGCGTACGGATATTTCATGCTTTTGAATTGTTGTAATACAAAAAATATGCACAAAAAAGTTGCGTATTAAAAAAATATGTAGGAAATTTGTAACATGATATGTTGCATTTGTGCGATAATAATTTATAAACAAACCCTAACCAGTTAATTCAATGAGTGATTTAGAAAACAAAAAGAAGGACGAAGCTCCTCAAAAGCGCCCTTACAACCTGAGGGAGAAGAAAGAGAAAAAAGCTGCTTACAGGTCACTGATCAGACCCGAATTAGCAGATGAATTGTATGACAGAATTCTGAATATTGTTGTTGTTCAGAAGAAATACAAAGATCCCGAGTACTCTGCTAAAGATTTAGCGAAAGAGTTGAAAACCAATACTCGCTATTTGTCTGCAGTAGTAAATTCTCGTTTTGGCATGAACTATTCTTGTTTATTGAATGAATACAGAGTGAAAGACGCTCTTCATTTATTAACAGATAAAAGATATGCCGACAAAAATGTAGAAGAGATAAGCGCAATGGTTGGCTTTGCTAATCGTCAATCTTTCTACGCTGCATTCTACAAGAACGTAGGTGAGACGCCTAATGGATACCGTAAAAGACATGTCGAATCGGGCAAAAAGAAGTAAATACGGTTTCTAGACTGAATAAAAAAGGAATTATTTCTGAAAGAGAAATCTAAAGAAATAGTTCCTTTTAAATTTAAAGGGCTATCTATAGTTATAAAACACATCACATATTATTTTTTTTTGTTCCATCTAATTACTAATAATGAAAAAGCAATTATTATCAATAGCTGTTGCCGCTACCTTACTTTCATCGTGTAGCGGAACGAAAACAACTACTTCAGAGGTAGATAAATTTGAATATAACGTGGAAAAATTTGCTGATTTACAGATATTAAGATACCGGGTTCCGGGATTTGAAGAACTCTCTTTGAAACAGAAAGAGCTGATCTATTATCTTACACAGGCCGCTTTGGAAGGACGGGATATCTTGTTCGATCAAAACGGAAAGTATAATTTGAGAATTCGTAGAACGCTCGAAGCTGTTTATACGAACTATCAAGGAGATAAAAACTCTTCTGATTTTCAAAAAATGGAGATTTACTTGAAGCGCGTTTGGTTCTCAAGTGGTATTCATCATCATTATGCGGCTGATAAGTTTATGCCTGATTTCTCACAAGACTTCTTAAGGAAAGCGGTTTTAAGCGTGGATGCTGCTAAACTTCCCTTGGCAAAAGGGCAAACAGCTAGTCAATTATGCGATGAGATTTTCCCAATCATTTTTGATGCCAAAGTAATGCCCAAAAGGGTGAACCAAGCGGATGGTGAGGATCTGGTTATGACTTCTGCATCCAACTATTACGATAGTATCACACAAGATGAAGCGGAGGCGTTTTATGCCAAAATGAAAGATCCAAAAGATGAAACTCCTGTTTCTTACGGATTGAATAGCCGTCTGGTGAAAGAGAATGGAAAGATCGTAGAGAAGGTGTGGAAAGTAGGCGGACTCTATACACAAGCAATCGAAAGGATTGTTTATTGGTTGAAGTTGGCTCAAGGCGTAGCGGAAAACGATTCGCAGAAAGCAGTGATCAATAAACTGATTCAATATTATGAAAACGGTAACCTGAAGGATTTTGATGAGTATGCTATCTTATGGGTGAAGGATTTAGATTCAAGAATCGATTTTGTGAACGGCTTTACCGAAAGCTATGGCGATCCGTTGGGGATGAAAGCAAGCTGGGAATCGTTAGTGAACTTTAAAGATCTTGAAGCTACGAAACGTACTGAGATCATTAGTAATAATGCTCAATGGTTCGAAGATAATTCTCCTGTGGATAAACAGTTCAAGAAAGAAGAAGTGAAAGGGGTTTCGGCTAAAGTGATAACTGCTGCCATTCTTGCCGGTGATCTTTATCCCGCTACAGCAATTGGAATCAACCTTCCGAATGCGAACTGGATTCGTGCTCATCACGGATCAAAATCTGTGACGATAGGTAATATAACGGATGCTTATAATAAAGCTGCTCACGGCAACGGCTTCAATGAAGAGTTTGTGTACAGTGATGCAGAAAAACAATTGATTGATAAATATGCCGATCTAACCAATGATTTGCATACTGACCTGCACGAATGCCTGGGTCACGGTTCGGGTAAATTACTTCCCGGAGTTGATCCGGATGCATTGAAAGCATATGGTTCGACTATTGAAGAGGCACGTGCCGATCTATTCGGTTTGTATTACGTGGCTGATCCTAAATTGGTTGAATTGAAACTTGTTCCGAGCTCGGATGCCTTTAAAGCAGAATATTATTCTTTCTTAATGAATGGATTGATGACTCAGCTGGTTCGTATTGAACCGGGTAACAATGTAGAAGAGGCACATATGCGTAACCGTCAGTTGATTGCTCGCTGGGTTTTCGAAAAAGGTGCAGCCGAGAAAGTAGTGGAAATGGTTCAGAAGAATGGCAAAACATATGTTGTGGTGAACGATTATCAAAAAGTTCGTCATCTATTTGGAGAACTATTAGCCGAAATACAGCGCATTAAGTCTACGGGTGATTTCAAAGCTGCCCGTGCTTTGGTGGAAAACTATGCCGTGAAAGTGGATCCGAAACTTCATGCGGAAATATTGGAGAGATATAAGAAACTAAATCTTGCACCCTACAAAGGTTTTGTTAATCCTAAATATGAACTAGTCAAGGATAAAGACGGGAAGATCGTAGATGTGACTGTATCATACGATGAAGGTTATGCAGAACAAATGTTGCGTTACAGCAGGGAGTACTCTCCGCTGCCTTCCGTTAATAATTAATTGAAAGATGGATTTAAAAGAACAATTGAAAGATATTAAAACGCAGCTCCGTTTATCGATGAACGGAGTTGCGTCTCAAAGCATGCGTGAAAAGGGGTTGAACTACAAACTCAATTTTGGTGTGGAGCTTCCTCGCATAAAGATGATTGCTGTGGGATACGAAAAAAATCACGAGTTAGCGCAATCTTTGTGGAAAGAGAATATCAGGGAATGTAAGATTTTGGCGGGTATGCTTCAACCTTTTGATAGCTTTTATCCTGAGATTGCCGATATCTGGGTGGAAGATATTCAGAATATTGAAATTGCCGAACTGACTTGCATGAACCTTTTTCAGCATTTGCCTTATGCTCCGGCTAAGTCCTTTCATTGGATGGCCGACGAACGTGAGTATGTTCAAGTATGTGGGTTTCTCACAGCTGCCCGCCTGCTGATGCAGAAAGGAGATATGACCGAACGCGCCTCGGGTGAATTGCTCGATCAAGCCGTCTGTGCGGTACACTCACCAAACTTCCATGTTCGCAATTCGGCTCTTTTAGCTATACGAAGATATATGCAACACAATGAAGAACATTCCTTTCAAGTGTGTCGATTGGTGGAAAGAATGGCTGATTCGGAGATCGAAGCCGAACAGATACTCTACAATATGGTTCGCGAGGAAACTCAAGAAGCTTAAGAAAATGAGGTGAAGTTCTTTCACCTCATTTTTTATATTATCACTTTTTCCGTTTTTATCATTTGCTTTCCATAAAAAAGGATTAACTTTGTTGGCGCTAATTTTGTGCCGATGATGGAAACTCAAAACGTTAATGATACGGTTAGGCAGATATTCACTGAATATTTAACTGCAAACGGGCATCGTAAGACTCCCGAACGTTACGCCATACTCGAAACAATCTATTCTATCGATGGGCATTTTGATATTGATATGCTCTATTCCAGAATGATGAACCAGAAAAATTTCCGGGTCAGTCGGGCTACTCTTTACAATACAATCATTCTACTTATCAATGCACGGTTGGTTATCAAACACCAATTTGGAACTTCTTCCCAATATGAGAAATCGTACAATCAAGAGACTCACCATCATCAGATCTGTACGCAATGTGGGAAAGTGACCGAATTCCAAAATGCTGAGTTACAGCATGCCATCGAAAATACCAAACTCAAACGTTTTCAGCTCTCTCATTATTCATTATATATATATGGATTATGTACGAAATGCGACAGAGCGAATAAAAAGAAAAAAGTAAATAACAACAATAAGAAAGAAAAATGAAAGTAGATGTTCTTTTAGGATTACAATGGGGCGATGAAGGAAAAGGAAAAGTAGTCGACGTTTTAACACCTAAGTATGATGTGGTTGCTCGTTTTCAAGGCGGCCCTAATGCAGGTCATACACTTGAATTTGAGGGACAGAAATATGTCCTTCGTTCTATTCCCTCAGGGATTTTCCAAGGAAGCAAGGTGAATATCATCGGTAACGGTGTGGTGCTTGACCCGGCTTTGTTTAGAGCTGAAGCGGAGGCATTGGAAGCATCGGGACATCCGTTGAAGGAACGTTTGCACATTTCTAAGAAAGCTCATTTGATTCTTCCGACTCACCGTCTTCTTGATGCCGCTTATGAAGCAGCTAAGGGAGATGCTAAGGTAGGAACGACAGGTAGAGGTATCGGACCGACTTATACGGATAAAGTAAGTCGTTCGGGTATTCGTGTAGGTGATATCCTGCATAACTTCGAACAGAAATACAACGCTGCTAAAGCGCGCCATGAGCAGATCCTGAAAAGTCTGAACTACGAATATGACTTGACACAATTGGAAAAAGAGTGGATGGAGGGTATCGAATATCTGAAACAATTCCATTTTGTAGATAGCGAACATGAACTGAATAACTTGCTCAATGATAACAAGAGCGTTCTTTGTGAAGGTGCTCAAGGTACGATGCTCGATGTAGATTTCGGTTCGTATCCTTTCGTGACTTCTTCTAATACGATCAGTGCCGGTGCCTGCACGGGCTTAGGTGTTGCACCTAATCGTATCGGTGATGTATATGGTATTTTCAAAGCCTATTGTACGCGTGTTGGTTCAGGACCGTTCCCTACTGAATTGTTCGATGAAACAGGCGACAGACTTGGTCAGCTCGGACATGAGTTTGGTGCTGTTACCGGTCGTAAACGCCGTTGCGGATGGATCGATCTTGTTGCTCTTAAATATTCGGTGATGATCAACGGTGTAACGAAGTTGATTATGATGAAAAGCGACGTCTTGGATACTTTCGATACCATTAAGGCTTGCGTAGCTTATAAGATGAATGGTGAAGAACTGGATTCTTTCCCTTACGATATTACGGAAGGTGTGGAACCTGTATATGCCGAACTCCCCGGATGGAAAACAGATATGACTAAGATGCAGAGTGAAGATGAATTTCCGGAAGAGTTCAATGCTTACCTCA